>Ga0105046_10002986_pt1 | contig 26759 bp, 17 predicted proteins | sample MAT03_FD_78385 | JGI IMG/M metagenome (GOLD analysis project Ga0105046, IMG submission 78385) | Freshwater microbial communities from Lake Fryxell liftoff mats and glacier meltwater in Antarctica - MAT-03 (megahit assembly) | ecosystem: Environmental > Aquatic > Freshwater > Ice > Liftoff...
CGGCAGAAAGGACCTACCGAACACAGTCCTTTCCGGCAGAAAGGACCTACCGAACACAGTCCTTTCCGGCAGAAAGGACCTACCGAACACAGTCCTTTCCGGCAGAAAGGACCTACTCTGAGGCAATTCACGGCTTATCCTTTGCAATGACCAGGCGGGCGTCGGCTATGTCCAGCCAGTCACACACGCTGCTGCCGTCTCCAAAATCGACAAGTATCGTCAGCGTTGAGACTCCCTCAAGAGCCAATTTCAGCGGCAGAGGATCGTCGGCTGTCGCAATCAGTTTCTCGAAGAGCACAATGTCGTCACCCGTGATCTTTAACGCGACCGCGTGCGATCCGTTGAAGGCAACTTCGTCATCGACACCGACGACGCAGTCCATCGCTGAAAATCGTTTTCCCAGATCCCACTGCATTTCGGAACGCGAATGGATACACAACCCCCTGGTAAATTCACGACCACGCAGTCGCAGTCTGGATTGTCGTTCGATCGTCATGTTTCGTTGCGGCCCGAATAACAACTTCTGCTGTTCAGGAGCAATCAATCCGGCAAACAGGCTGTTCTCCGGATCGATGCCGTCGAAACGTTCCACAAGTGCAGGCAATTCGGAAAGGAACCGGATTCGTCCGCTGCTCAGATCGATCTTCAGGAGTTGATTCAACGGAATGGACAGCAGTTGACCCCAGACCGCTTCCGCCTTCAATGTATCGCCTTCAAGCGTGATCGTTTTCGCGTTGAACACATCACCCGTGACGCTGGTCAACTGAATCGCGACATTCGTTCCGGTCGTCCCGATCCTCGATCCAACCGCACGACCGAACACGATTCCATAGACTCTTTCTGCCGGCACGGGAATCGTTTCACCATCCAGCAGAAATTCCACATTCTCTGAAGTTACGTTGCTCACAATTCCTGCCAGAAAATCAAGTCCCGAACCGTCACGCTTCGCAACAATGAGGTTATCTTTCTCGGAGTCGCGTTTCAGAAATGTGCCCCATTGTTGAGTGTAGCCAGGATTTTCCGGCTGAAGCCGCACGGCATGAATTGCAGCAACTTTCGCGTCAATGTCACCGAACAAGACCGTCTTTGCCGTCAGTGACTTTGCCGTGCGCGCGATCGATGAACTGTGTAGCTGGCTTCCGTCGGAAAAAAACAACATCTGTGTTTCATCAGAGGTAGTGGGAACTGTCCCGGAAAGTTCGATTGCCATCATATCGGCGATCGGTAACCTGACCAATGCACCACTTTCTGTGATCTCAACATCCGCCGCTGAAATGGCAATTAGTGCCCCGCTGTGTGTCTGCCCGTCGAGCATCGAGATTTTTGAGTCGGCGGGCGCAAGCAGGACTGCGAGAAGTGTCAGAACGAGCATTTTCAAATTTCTCCGGGCGACTACTGCTTTGTCAACATTAAATCTTTGGGTAGACGCTTAAAAAGGGTCAGGAACCAATAGTGCAGAGCACCCTCCGGGGCCTTTTGGCTATGGGTTCCTGACCCTTTTTTAGAGCCTGACAAAGCACTACTTCTTCTGTTCGGCGATGCGACGAGTATAACGGCTGATGGCGTCAAGGAAATTCGGCGGAAACTGTTGTCGAATAAGTTCTCGAGCCTTGGTTTCCGCCTGCTTGTCAAGCATGCCCCAGTTGCCATTCTCGGTCAGTTCCTTTCGATCGGCCTCACCGTCAGCCGCCGATCCCTTGATCGCACTCTGAGCGGCTCCTTGCTGTCCTGGCTGATTCTGCTGCCCCTGACCTTGTCCATCGCCGGATTGTTGCTGCTTCTGTTTTTCCTTTTCCATTTCCTCCAGCAGCTTGTCGAGGGCTGCAATCACTTCGTCTTCGCGTTTCTGCACGGGATCGTCTGAGTTGCCAAGATCCAGACGACGCTGCACATCGGACATCAACCGCGCGACCTGCGGCAGTCCCTCAGTCGCCACCTGGACTTCTTCTTTCATCATCTCTGCCACCGTTCGGAAACGAGATGGTACATCAAGCGTATTATTGAGCAGCAACGTAATATCATCACCCGCATCATTCGACTTCAACAATCGCAGACGGCAAACGGCCCGATAGAAAAACAGACTGGCCGGATCAATGACGTTTTCCGGGTCGATCGCTTCCAGCATCAAAATGGCCTCATCGTAAAAACGATGCTGAGTCAACCAGCGAGCGTGATACAAAGTCACATGGTCCTTAAAGAAAGCGTCGGATCGAACTCCTTCGTAGTCCAGTGACCTGCGTGTTCCCGTCGAGCGACATGAATCGACAAGCTGCTGCACAGACTTGTCCGCGATTGCCAACGAATCAATCAAAAGATCCAGCGTCTGTTCTGCGGTCAGTCCGTCAACCTTTTCGCGGTCAGACCAAAGTTCTATCGCCTGCTTCGACGCTGTTTCATCCGTGCGCGAAAGTGTCAGCCATTGCTGCAATCGCTCTTTGATTTGCTCGATCGGCATTCGGCCAAACGCAGCAGACGCGACGGCTGATCTCCCGGCCGCGGCATCGTCGGGCGGTAATACGGCGATTGAGGCTTCGGCCTCTGTCGAGGCAATCCCGCCGATCAAGGTGACGCTCGCGATTACGAGACCCAGGGACTTCATATATTTCATTTTGGTTCTTCCGTATGCCCCTCATGCCGCCGAGAGTATAGTCATCTTCACGCTGCCTGGATATGCTGAGGGAAACGAAAACGCATTAACCGGTCTGAGGAAGATCCAGTAAATTCGCAAAGCGTTCCAGCACTACTTTTCTTAATTCGCCAAACTCCGGCAGATCGAATCGTCCGTCATCCACCAGATCCTGAGCCATACGGCGTGCCACCTGAAGAATACTCAGATCCCGCACAGGGTCCGCATGTCGCAACGGCATCGCACCACTTTGCCTCAGTCCCAGTATATCGCCGGGGCCTCGGAGTTCTGCGTCTTTTTCCGCCAGTTCGAAGCCATCTGCAGATTTCTCCAAAGCGGTCAGGCGTTCCAGCGCCTCCGCTGCGTCTGTCGTGGATAGCAGAAAACAGTAACCCTGATAACTGCCGCGACAAATACGCCCTCGCAGTTGATGCAATTGAGCCAGCCCGAAGCGGTCGGCGTGCTGAATAATCATGATGGTGGCGTTCGGTACATTGACGCCAACTTCAATCACCGTCGTAGATACCAGCACATCGACTTCGTGATTTCGAAACCGATCCATGACGTCGTGTCGCCGTTCACGATCCATGCGTCCGTGCAGCAGTTCGACTCGCAGCCCCGACAATTCCCTGCGGAGCAATTGAGTGTAGACAGTCTCGGCTGCAGCATCATCGTCTTCCGACTGGCCCTCCACGCGCGGACAGACGACGTATGCCTGCCGTCCTTTTTCAATCTGCTGTCTGACGAAGTGCCACATCTTCGCCTGCTCCGCCATCTCCATGATCTTCGCGGTCACGACTTTTTGGCGGCCAGGCGGCAGATCCCGAATCACGGACACGTCCAGATCACCGAATTGAGTCAGACACAGACTGCGAGGAATCGGCGTCGCCGTCATGACCAGCACATGCGGACTGACATCGTGGCCGGTGAAGCTGGCACGCTGCCGTACGCCGAATCGGTGCTGTTCGTCGATCACGACCAGCGCCAGATTCTGAAACTTCACGCTGTCCTGAATGACGGCCTGAGTCCCGATCACAAGTTGCGTCTTTCCGGAACTGATGCCTTCCAGCAGTTCGCGTCGTTTTGCCGTCGGCAGGCCACCGATCAGCAGTCCCCGCTGCACGCGGCTTTCCGCCAGCAGTTCATCGAAGGTCTCCCAATGCTGTGTGGCCAGGACCTCCGTCGGCGCCATCAACACAGCCTGATAACCGGCTGCGATTGCCGACAACATTACGTAGACAGCAACTGCCGTTTTGCCCGCTCCAACGTCCGCTTGCAGCAGTCGATGCATGGGAGCCGACTGATTCAGATCCTTCGTAATGTCGCGAATCGATTGGTCCTGCCCTGCGGTGAATCGAAACTCAAACAGCCGTCGAATGCGGGCATCAACTTTTGCAGACACATCGATCGGCCTGGCCTTAAGCGTGCGATTCCAGATCCGTCGACGGAGCGCCAATCCGAGTTGAAATTCCAACAGGTCGTCCAGCAGAATGCGGTAGCGTCCGTCCTGCCACTGCTTCACGGAATCCGGCGTGTGCAGCCAGCGAAGAGCAGTGGACAGATCGGGAAGTCGATGTGTGGTGCGAAACGATTCCGGCACACAATCCGTGACCAGGTCGGCATAGTTTTCGACGACCGAACGTGTCATCCTTTGCATGGCATCCAGCTTAATGCCCTCGGTGAGAGGATATCGTGGCAGGACGCCTGCTGCGGCTTCAAGGTCATCGTCAGGAGCGAGGATCGCGACCCGAGGTCCGTTGAATTCCCAGCGACCGGCCTTCTTCTGTGGTTTGCCGCTGAAAACGAGATGCTCATTGTCTCGATATTTCCTGAAAACCCACGGCTGATTGAACCACAGACCTCGCACGTAGTGCCCGTCGCAGTCAATCAGGATACCCACGAGCGAACGACCACCTCCAAGTTGCCGGACATCGCGATCCACCACAAACCCGTGAACGGACTGTTCAACATCTGCTTCCAGCCTGGGCACGGTCCGCACGTCGCTGAAATCATTGATGCCGGTCGGAACATGAAACAGCAGATCGCGAGCAGTCAGGATTCCCAGATTCTTCAACAACTCCGCGCGCTGCGGCCCCACGCCACGCACGAACTGAACGGGAGTCAGCAGCCGTTCGGCCGGAGACTCCGGACGTACTTTGGTGTTCGTAGTTTCAGCATCGGACATGTCAGGTGGTCTCGCCCAGTGTCATACAGTCAATCACTGTTTCGAACCAAGGGGGGCGTTTCAAACGACCGGAGAATATCGCTTCGAAGTCTGAATGACCATCTGCATGCATGCACCCCCCCGGTGGGTTCTTAAGTGCCGATCGATTCAGCGTCCGCCGCCGCAACCAGCAATTCCGCTGCTGAACGCAGTTCCTGAGCGATCAGAACAGCCAACGGCGGTGAATCAGTGGCCGAATCACCTGGCATTACGGGCCAGGTGTAGGTTTCCACTTCCAACTGCGGCGCGTACGTGAGCGTTGCAACTTTCCGTAGCGCAGCAGCAAGATCTTTCCGTGTTGTGTGTAGGGGACCGAGTGTTTCTGCGAAAATCGGCACATGGAAATGCACGCGCCAACTGGCGGCCTGCATGAATGCATCCGCTGGTTCACATTGAATGTCCCGCAGCGTCAGATCCAGTCGCGTTTCGATTCGCCCGTCGGGAAATCGAGCGTATGTCTGATGCAGGTAACGGGGTTCAACGAACTGACGAAGAGCCAATCGACCTGCGGCGTTCTCGGACGGGTTCAGCAGCTCTACCGCATTGGTGATGTGGACCTTGTTGATACGAATCCCGCGCTGGACAAACAGCTCGATCGATTCTGCAACATCTTCAAATTCAACCGCCTGATGGCAGACGTCAAAACAGACGCCGATGTACTCGCGAACCAACGACTCACAGCCGAGTGCTTCCGCTTGCGCAAACAACCGCTCGAAGACGGGCAATGTCCATGCTGCCGTACCCGACATCTCGCAATTCGGCTCCGGTTCCAGCCCGAGTCGAATGTGGCGACCGGTTGTTTCAAACAGTAGATGCAGATACTTGGCCATGCGAATCAAATGACTGAAGCAGACTGCATGAAAATCCGCATCACGTGGATTCATGCGTCCGCCCAGCGGAACGCTTGACAGACTTCCTTCGCCGCCCTCCGGCAGGAGCTGCCCCAGAATCGCCGCGCATTGTTCAGTGTAGTTGATGCGTTCAAACGAGGCCCAGTCGGGCAGATAAACCTGCTCCTTGACTCGTTCGCTGTGAAAATCGCCATACGGAAATGTGTTCAGCGTGTAACAGCACAAGTCATGTTGCCACAACACTTGAGCCAGCTGTTCCAGCTCATCAGAGTCTTCCGTCAGTTCACGTACGACACTGGCGGACAACCACAGTCCCGCCGCCATCGGGAAATCCAAATGGCGCCGCACTTCGGCCGAGTACGTCGTCAGTCCATCAATCACCTCCGCGACCGTTCGGCCCGGATGAACATTGGTGCAATAGCTGAGTGGAAGTCGGGAAAGTGTCATGGAGAGTGGAACCGATCAGTGAAGCGAGGTGACAAGAACGAATAAAAGCAGGCGTCGCCATGCATGCAGGATTCAGGCTCTGAACTCGGTCTCAATCCGTTCTCGGATGTCATCGCGCACCCGCCGAAATTCGGCCATCTGTTCTGCATCTGAACCTGTCGCATGAAACGGATCATCAAACGGCCATTGCCAACGCTCGACATTCGCCGGAAACACCGGGCAGTTTTCATCGGCCGCAGCACAGACACCTATGACGACATCGGGCGGCGTAGCTTGAGGTGGAAGAAAATCACGAATCGACTTGCTCCTCTGACTGGAAATATCAATTCCAGATTCCGCCATGGCTGTCACCGCACGAGGATGGACGTAACCTGCTGGCTTTGCAACTGCCGAGAGCGATTCAAATCGATCGCCATACAGATGCCGCAGAAATCCTTCCGCCATCTGACTGCGACAGGAGTTACCCGTGCAGAGAAAAACAATACGTTGACGAGCCGTCATAAGCCAGATACCGTTCAATCGCCAGGAGACAGGGAACCGCCGGAGTCCCGAATGTTATGGCATCAGAGCTGCGCGCGCCAAATGTGTCGCAGATCGCACAATGGACATTCGAAGGAATTCGTAAGTCCTCAACAGTGACACGCTCAGCACGATTTTCAGGCGGCGTCAGAACGCTTCGTCTCATGCATTGCACGCAGTTCGTCCACCAGCACGCCGCGCAGTATTTCTTCTAAACGCTGCAGTATGTCGGCGACCAGAGCCCCGTCCATGATGCGATGGTCGTAAGCCAGCGTAACGCGCGCAACGCCATTTTCGTCAAGAGGACCAAAAGTCAGACAACCGGTATGGATTGAAGGCGGCAACTGAATCTCAGCCCCGCGACCTGCCAGCGTTGACAGAAAAAATGTCCCGAGCCGTTTCGCCCGGGCGGCCGTCGCCACATTCAGATTCCACCACCAGAACATTCGGCGAAACACGGTTGGCAGTTTTGCAAGCTGAAGCTGCTTTCGAAATACGTTACGCACATCTCCGTCACGAAATTCATTGATCGCTCGCTGCAACTCCGAGAGTGACTTCAGTTCCGGCGATGCAATCTGTCCCCAGAACAACCAGGGTTCGCCATGCATCTTCCGCTGGACCGTCAAGGTCGCCACGCTGGAGGGATGCTGATACAAATGAGCCCACGGCCAGCGATACCACGTCTGCCGCAACTCAGGCACATCCTGAGCCACAATTGCATACGCCTTCAAAAAAAGTGCTGGCCAGGAAACTCGTTCTGCACTTATATTTCGCATCCCTGAAACATCGGCAAGATTCATCCGTCGATCATGAGCGCAAAGTGGAACGTCCCGATGAAAATATAACAGATCCCAGCTCAAACGCCGACTGACGGGAACTCGTATCCTCCGCCCATTCCGCATATCCGTCATCCGCTGACACTCCAGTTTCGGTCGCCAAATTGGTCACACGCCCCATAGATCGTAGGTCGAATATTTGTGCATTACAATGCACCTGCAACCAGGATATATTTCCTGCGGCGTTCGTCGCGAGCCAGGCGCATGCGTTCGTTGCGGCTCAAACTGGCATGTCGGTTGGCAAAGAATGAACACACATCAACCATCGCAGGAACTCTGCACCGCCTACCATGAAGCGGGGCATGCGGTGATGGCTTTGGTCTTTGATCGACCGGTGCAGAAAGTCAGCATTCTGCCGGATCAGCGCCGCCTCGGACACTGCGAACTTCGTAAGGGTGTCTCTCGCGCTTCGCAGGACCGATTAGAAGCCGACATTCTGATACTGCTGGCAGGCGTCGCGGCGGAAGCGATTCACTCTGGTGCGTATAACTGGACCGGTGCGGCGCTAGACCTGCAATTGGTCCGTCGGCTTGCAGTCATGCGGAGCGGCCAGGGACAGGCTGACAAATTGACGCGCCGACTGCTGGCAAAAGCAGAACACCTTTTGCAGCAGGCACGAAACTGGAACGCGGTCGATCAGATTGCCGCCGAACTTCTCGAAAAGAAATCGATCAGCGGTCGAGCCGCCCGGCATTACTTTGAACAAACGGCGAAATGAGGATTCCCGGGGAAACCTCAGTGCGTGTGAGGGCTGAACACTGGTATTCGGACACATCTGAACTAACATCATCTGTTCTTTGAGCGTCGGATTTTCTTCCGAACAAGAATCCAGAACCCGGATGGAATTATGAGCCTGCTGTTGAGTGATTCGCAATTGAGCCGATTTCGCCGCACGGGTGTGATCGCGGTGATGGTCGTCAATGATCCTGATCGCGCAGTCAGCCTTGCGAAAGCGTTGCTCGACGGCGGCGTGGACATCATGGAGCTGACGTTACGAACATCGCAGGCATTGGATTGCCTGTCCGCCATCGTGAAACACGTCCCGGAAATGCTCGCCGGGGCTGGTACGATTTTGTTCCCGGAACAGGTTGACCAGGTTGTGGCGGCCGGAGCCGCGTTCGGTGTCGCCCCTGGCACAAATCCGGTGGTGATTCGTCGAGCCGATCAGCTCAACCTGCCATTTGCTCCCGGCGTTGCTACTCCGACAGACATCGACGTTGCCGTACAGGCGGGTTGCCGATTGCTGAAATTCTTCCCTGCCGAACACAGCGGTGGTCTGAACATGCTCGCCAGTATCAAAGCCCCGTATGCCCATCTCGGGTTGCAGTACATTCCTCTTGGCGGCGTCACCACAAGTAATCTGTCGGCGTGGCTGACCGACCCTGATGTTCTGGCCGTGGGCGGCTCCTGGCTGGCGAACAAGGAAGCGATCGAGTCCTCCTGCTGGAGCGAGATCACTCAGACGTCCCGTGAGGCTCTTGAAATCGTAAGACTCGTTCGCGGAGGTTAAACGACGGTCAACCTGAAGATTTAAAAAATGGGGCAGGCATCAGGAGTGCCGAGCACCCTCTGGACCATTTGGCTACTGGTTCCTGCCCTCTTTTTAAAAGTCTGACAAAGCACTAGTGCTTTGTCAGATCTTCATTCATGAGTAGGATGGGCATTCTTGCCCGTCGCTCACCAGTCGGAAAGGAATGTCCAACCTACGATTCAAGGATTGACAAAGCACTACTCCTTCAATCGATCCGGTTTGCAGAGCAGCTTCTTGTCGTTCGCTGCTCGACCACACTTTGTGCAGACATGAGAGGGGTTGCAGACCAAAAGCTTGTAGCTCGCAAAATCCGCTTTGAGTTGCTTTTTCATTTCGCACAGAGTTTTGGACATCTTCAGCATCCCCTCCAACTTGAAATACGGCGGCATGGTCAAAACGAGAACAACGTAACCGTTTGGAATCAGAACAAACCGGCTTTCTTCACCTTTGCCACAACCCAGCGGATGGCTGAAATCTCACTTGTTCCAGCGGCATCAGAACTCTCCGGCCACTTCACCACCGCCACGCGTTCCTGCACTGCGCCAAAGTCCTCGATCGATATTGTCCGAGAAACCTCGCACTGAACCATCGACGAGCAGCCCCTGAACAATCCCAGTATGGAAACTGCGAGCTGTGAAAACACCGTACGTGGATTCGGCTGCACTGTTGCCTTCGCGGATATTGACCCAGTCCGTGTCACGAATAGTGCCACCATCGTTGTGAGGCACTTTAGTGTTCGGCGTAAAGGCCGTCGTGAAACTCGTCTGGTTGCAGCGGCTGTCAACCCACTCCGCATGACCGGAATTTTTCAGCGTCCCGCCAAGACTACTGACCGCAGCTGGATCATTGGGAACGGGCAGATCTGCAACCGGACCGACATCACGCAGGTAGTACTGAAACGCCTTCACTTCGGCCATCGCCAGTGTATTGCTCGTACCGTCCGTAAAATCTCGCATCCCTGTTCTGGCATTTGGGCCAAAGGCACCCGTACCGAACTGTCCACTGACCGGATTCCACAGAAACCACTCACCGTAATTGGCCCCGTAACTGACAGGCCAGTAGGTTATAGCTCCATCAACATACGCTTTATCGTTAATCTCGCTGGGGCACATCAACGTCGAAACGCGAATCGGAGTGACCGTAGGCTGAACCGAGTAACCTCTGCTGAAGTCAATCAGACTCGTCAAATTCGCCTGCTCAATGTACGGAAGCAGACGCGCCTGGATCGACCAGCCAGCGGGCTGAATCGTCGCCGCCCGGTATGTCCCACCCGGAGGAAACACGGTGTAAACATCATGGTAGTTGTGCAGAGCCAGTCCTAGCTGCTTCAGGTTGTTTTTGCACTGCGTCCGCCGAGCGGCTTCGCGGGCCGCCTGAACTGCGGGCAGCAGCAGTGCAATCAGGATGGCGATGATCGCAATCACAACCAGCAGTTCGATGAGCGTAAATCCTCGCAGGAGGGAACCGGGGGATGACTTCTTCATGATTTTGTCTTTCTCTTCGGTTTGAGCAAAGCAGTCGGGGAGGCCAAACAATCGGAACAGTGCAACTGCATCCGGGCCAAACACATCTGCTGAGCTGGCAATTCCGTTACCCGAGCATGGCTGGCATCTTGCAGAAATCTGCAGGAATCAGGCTGGCTGGAGCACCGAAGCATTGAAATTGAGACTCAGTCGCAACATAATAGCGATCGTCAATCACATGTCAACGGGAGCGTCTACAAAATCCCGAATCCTGAAATTGTCTGAAACAGGTACATCGCGTGAACGGCGAAGAATCAACAGATCTGCATGGCGGCGAACGGGCGAAAACAGCAGGCAATACGAGTCCCGACTCGATCGTCGCTCCCGACACCGGCGAGGTTACCTCGCGGGATTGCGATGTACAGCGAATCGTATTGTTCAGCGAAATCGCTGGAGGTGCGACAGAAGTCATCGTCGAACACGAAGGCCAGCGATACAGACTTCGCGCCACTCGCAATGGCCGCCTGTTGCTGAACAAGTAGTGGCGCGTTCACGATTTTGAACAGCAAATTTCCATTTCAAAACGCGCTACACGCGATTCCAGCAACGTCGCCTTCTTACACTGACGTGTTCAGGTTGGTCGGAAAATGATCCTGGATAAGGCTGCTTCAATGGATTCGATGATCACAATTCTGTCATTCCTGTTCTTTACGGCGCTCGTTGGCGTACTGACATGGCGCATTACCCGGAAAGACGATCACGCCAGCAGTGACGGCTATTTTCTGGGTGGTCGAACACTCACATTTCCCATCATTGCCGGTTCACTGTTGTTAACGAACCTGTCGACCGAACAACTGGTGGGACTGAATGGAGCTGCGTATACCGACGGGCTGTGCGTGATGGTCTGGGAAGTTGTGTCTGTCATCGCGCTCGTCTTTATGGCGTGGTTCTTCCTGCCGCGATTCCTGAAAAGTGGCGTCGCCACGGTTCCACAGTATCTGGAGATTCGTTTCGACCATCACACTTCCGTCATCACAAACATCATTTTCCTGCTGGCATACGTCGGCATTCTGTTGCCCATTATTCTGTACACCGGCGCGACTGGAATGATGGGCATTCTTGACGTCCCCTCGATGCTGGGAAGTCTGCCGGACACACTGGGTATGGATGCTCACACGCTGTCGTTGTGGCTGATTGTCTGGATCGTGGGCATCATCGGATCGATCTACGCGCTGTTCGGCGGTCTGCGATCGGTTGCTGTTTCCGACACACTGAATGGCGTCGGATTGCTTGTCGGTGGCTTTCTGATCGCAGGCTATGCGTTGTCGCTGCTCGGTGGTGACGGCGGAATTCCAGCCGGGGCCAGTCTGCTGCTTGAGCAACAAAGGGCTCGTTTCAATTCCGTCGGCAATGCCAGCACTTCTGTTCCTTTCGGAACAATCTTCTCCGGGATCTTTCTACTGAATCTGTTCTACTGGACGACCAATCAGCAGATCATCCAGCGAACTTTTGGCGCGAGCAGTCTGGCGGAAGGTCAGAAAGGTGTGTTGCTGACCGGAGTCTTAAAACTTCTGGGGCCGCTTTACCTGGTTGTGCCTGGGATGATTGCGTACAGCGTGTTTGCCGGGGAAACCATGAAACCGGACCAGGCCTACGGCATGCTGGTCAGCAAAGTCCTTCCGAAACCGTTGACCGGTTTCTTTGCTGCGGCCATGATCGGGGCGATTCTGTCGAGTTTCAATTCTGCGCTGAACAGTTCCTGCACCCTGTTCAGCCTGGACTTGTATAAGAGTGTACTCAGGAAGAACGCCAGCCAGGGTGAGGTCGTGCAGTCGGGGAAGGTCTTTGGCTGGATCGTGGCTGTGGTCTCCATGTCTATTGCGCCGTTGCTGGCGAATACAACCAGCATTTTTGGATATCTCCAGAAGATGAACGGGATGTACTTTATCCCGATCTTTGCCGTCGTTCTGATCGGCATGGTTTCGAAGCGAGTGCCACCGATCGCCGCGAAACTGGGACTCGTCGCAGGCTTTGCCGCGATTGCTGTCGGCTACTTTGTGCCGCCGTTCAGTATCATCGTAACATCGCTGCACGAATTTCATTTTCTGGGTCTGGTGTTCGCATGGCTCCTCGTTCTCATGCTGGTGATCGGCGAAATCGCGCCGCAGGCGAAAGAGTTCGCACAAGTCGATGTGGGTGCGGTGGATATGACTCCGTGGCGATTTGTGAAACCTGCAGGTCTGGCACTCATCGCAGCGGTGTTCACCATCTACGCCACATTTGCAGACTTTTCCGTGCTCGTGCCGCAAGACAAGAATCTGAGCGGGAGCCGACTCCCGTCAACATCGTCCAATGCACGTATCTCAACCTCAGGGGAAAAGGTGACGGAAAATTTTAGACAGTGAACGGACTCTGGATGTGCGTTGGTTGAAGTCCGCCCACCGATCTTCACTGTCACTTCGGCGGAATCAGTCGGATAGCTCTCAGATCAATCAACGCAAACGGTGGATTTTCGGGAGCCGTGACGATCAATTGACCGCGGCCTCGATGGAGATCAATTGTGCCAGCCTGCCAGGTTTGGTAGTTCTCCCAGGTTCCGCTTCCGGGGACTCGGGCGGTGAGCATGCGATTGCCGGTGGAGAACTTGATCAGACTGCCTGCGGTCGCGTTGTCGCAGGCGAAATCAAACTCGACAGTCCAGTGTCCGGAATGAGGTACCTCGAACGCCCACTTCGCATAATCTTCGGTCGATGACCAGAAACCAAGGTTGCCGAATTTCTCTTCGAACACAAGATTTGGCCCGTAAATCTCTGCGGCCGATGCGGGCAGTGTGACCGTGCCGTCCGCATTGGCGGCTACGAATTGCGGACTGTTCCCCTGAAACCGTTTCCACGGCGTGCCGGTCGATTGCACGAACGCAAACACATTCGCCAAGTCCTGAGCGGGAATATCCTTCTCAAGTCCTTCAGGCATCAGTGATCGTTTTGAAGCCACCAGTTCTTCGATGTCGGCTCGGACGACCGTGATCTCTTTGCCATCGTTGCCGATCAGCGTCAGACTGCCGCCAGTTTCACCTTTGAGCATACCCGAATGCTGCAACCCGTCCTTTGTCACAACCGTGTAGACGAGAAATTTAGATTCAACTGCTCGATTGGGATCAAGCACGGCGGTCAGAAGAGCTTCCATCGACCGGTCTTTCAGCGCCGCAAGATCAGCCCCGACTTCTTTGCCAATATCCTGCAATCGGTGACACGCGCTGCAGCGTTTCTCGAAGACCGCTTTGCCCGCGACTGCGTCAGATTTCAAATTTAAGATTTGAGATTTGAAATCTTCGACGACCGCTGCTCGGGGAGAAGGTGTCTCTTCACCGAACAACGAACGAGCGATTTCAGCAATTTCCCCGCTTCGATGATTCAACAGACCGTCGCGTTGTACGGCATCGAAGTCGGTTGCCGCGAGTGTACCAGCATCAACGGCATCCAGCAGAAGCCGGACGGTCGATTCTCGCTGCAACAACGTTGCCAGGACCTCAGCCCGTACAGCCGGCGCGAAACTGTTCCAGTGAGTCAGCAGATCATTCATCGAGTCCTGCGTTGCGTTTCGTCCCATCACCTTCACGGCTGCGATTTGCACGGGTATCGGAGTTTGAGCCGCAAGCAGATCGCTCAGATCCAGCGCCGTATCTGAAGCATAGCCGCCAGTGATACCCGCAAACCGAACTGCGGCTGCTCGCCGATCAGCGTCAATATCGTTGCTGCGCGAAATCTGCGCTGCAATGGCGTACGCCGCCGACATTGCTTTCTGAAACGCATCGTTCGTTTTCAATGACACTGCAGCATCACTGTTGAGAACATCGCCGAGCGTGCCTGCCAGCAATTCCAACCGCGATGCCGGAGAGTCTGCCGTGACGGACTGTACCAGCACCGTCAATGGTTCGCTCAGTTGTTCCGATCGCCCCATCGCCGCCGCCTGTGCCAGCAGCACCCCGATCAGTTCTTCGTTCAGATCTTCAGCGGGCGCGTTGAGTGCTTCTTTGAGAATTCCGCCGATGTTTTCCGGGGTCAGCGACGTCAGGCCTGCGCTTCGCAGCATTGGAGTGTCAAAATTTCGTCGCAGCATTTCTCCGAGCAATGCTGCGCCTGTGCCGCCCTGGGCTTCGCCGAGACTCAGCATAAGTTGCACGCGAACGGCAGAATCCTGGTCATCCAGCAACTGCCGCAATGCGTCACGTTGAGCGACGTCGGTTGTACCGGCACGCAGCGCCGGTTCGATCCATTGAATCGCAAAGCGGCGCATCTCCGGATCAGGATCCTGAAGCAATCCCGGAGTGAGTGACATCAGCATTTCCTGCTGAAGATTGTCCACCGTTGACTTCGCAAGTTCTGCCAGCAACGCACCAGACTGGACTCGAACCTGCGCTTGGCCAGCGGCCAGGAACTTCCGGGCCTGCAACATCGAATCCTCACTGTCCTGCAGTTCCTTTTGCCGATGCGTCAGAACCCGTTGGGCCGTATCTCGCCACCAGCCGTTCGGGCTTTCGAGTGTCTTCACAAGATCTGCGATCGGAATTTCGTTCCATGGTTTTTCAAAGTAGCCATCACGCTCCGCGTGTTGAGCCTTTTGGTTTTCGTTTCCATCTGCCGATGCCACGTCGCCTGATCCCGCCGCCTGAGATTCCGGCACGGGCGTCAAAGCGTCTCGTGGCGTCCCTGGAGGCTCGTCTCGGCGGAGCGAGACGGCTGCATTCTGACCGCAACATTCGCTCGCCGGAACAATCCGATAGATCCGGCCGCGATCATTTCCCGCGTACAGATTCATCTTCCTCTGGTACTCCGGTGGGATCCATTCCGGATGTTCAATCACCGCGCGGTACATGTCCGCAACCCAGATCGCTCCGTCCGGGCCGGTGCGGATCATCGTGGGGCGGAACCAGTTGTCGGATGAAGCGAGGAATTCGGATTCCTGTTCATCGGCCGCTCGTTCGCCTTTGAAACCGTGACCATCGCGCGTCATCACGAGCCGCGAAACCAGATTGTGAACGGGTTCGGACGTGAAGGCGTTGCCGTAGTATGGTTCGCCGAGGTAATTGTCGCGATAGATCATCGTGCTGCACGCCGATGTAAAGCGGTTGGCGTATGCGAAATCATTGAATCGAGCCAGCGTACGGCTCGTCGGATAAACCGGTGCGGCTCCGGGAATCACTGAGACCTGAGCCGTCACCTGCGAAATTCCGGCGTGAGGATTACGTCGCACATAGCGATCTTCAAGCACATACTGATAGATCGGATTGGAATTATTGTTGCCGAACCAGTTCCCGAAGTCGTCTCGTTCACGGCCGAATTGCGTTTGGCCGCTGACCGTGTCGAGCCCGTTGGTGTCGGGATGAATTCTCAGATCGCGACCGCGGAGAGAAGCTGGCGAGCGGTTGCGCGTCAGCCCTCCGTGTTCGTTCTGCACAGATTCCGGTTCCGCGTTTCCACGGAGGGCTGACGCCCTGCCGCTCGCCGAGGTTCCGGGGATAAATCCCGTCCCAACAATTTCCCCGCTGCTGTCACCGTTGGCGAGATACAGCCATCCATCCAATCCCCAGCGGAGTCCGTTGACTCGGTGCTGCTGGTTTCCCTCGACGAAGCCCTGGTAAAGTGTTTCCCTGACATCGGCAGTTCCATCCCCATCCGTGTCCTCGGCATAAAAGATCTCGGGTGCCATTGTGATAATGACTCCGCCTCGCCAGCAATGAATGCCATTTGGAAACGCGAGCCCATCGAGAAACGTCGTAGCTTTGTCGTAAACGCCGTCTTTGTCGGTGTCTTCGAGAATCTGCACACGACCGCCGTTTTCGCCACTTGGATAATCGCCCATTTCCACGACCCACAATCGGCCACGTTCATCCCAATCGAACGCCACCGGATCACGGATCAATGGTTCAGACGCCGCGAGCACCACCCGTAGGTCCGGCTTCGTAGTCATGCACTTGAGTGATTCCTCGGGGCTCTTCGGCGCCGGGAAATCGCGTTTCAGTTCTTCGGAATAGAACTCATACGGCATCAGCTTCTGCACTGCATCACACAGCATATCTTCGGCCTCCGGTGCCAGACGAGCTGGTCGTCGATAATAGAGCATCGACGAATCGGCTTCGTAGCCGCCTTCGCGAAGTACTCGAGCCGATGCGATGTAGCATGGCACGTCATTGCTGTAGGCGTTGATCCACAACCGATCACCGTCGAACATGTCGTTCATGCGAATGGAATAATCCACTACGACTTCGCCGCCAAGAAAAACCATCGCAAGGTCTTCACCGAAACACCACGTTTGCACGGGATAGTCAGAAATTGTCGCAGGGATCTCTTTGCCCTCGTCGAGCATCTTCAGAAAATAGCTGGCTCGCGAACCTGTGACGCCAGGTTGAGTGGCCTGCTGTTCCCAATCCGCTCGCAATGGCAAAGGTCCCAGGGGCAGATCGATGCGAGCCATGCGGCAGGATATGTTGGGATTGATACGACTTAAGTAGCCATCTCGCTCCGTCGAGATGAGCCTCGTTCTTTCGCTCTCATCTGCCGATGCCACTTTCGGTGCGGTGGCGCTTTCTGGTGTTGGCGAGGGCGCTCCTGAATCACGTGGCGTTCCGGAAGGCTCGTCACGGCGGAGCGTGACGGCTACATTGTCCAGCAATCGTGTCACCTCATCCGCCATCGTCCGTCCATGCACTTTGGCCTGTTCGTGAGTCCCCCGCGGAGACGGATTCGCATCCGCGCCGCAGCCGATGGCAATCAGCGCCACGGCACCCGGATGATCGGCTTCGAGCATATCTGCCGCGAAGCCAGCCCAGTCGCCACTGATCTGATTGAACTCACCGGTTTCTGTAGTACAGTGACACGCATAATTCGCTAACACGGCGATGAGTTTTCCTTCGGTGTCATGAGCCGCCAGCACGGGAACTCGTTTGTCCGTCGGGCCATTGGGAACCTCGCCGAAGTCAGTCCATTTGCCATCTGCGATCAATCGTCGGTTCATTGCGAAGTTGGTCTCGCCGAATCCTGACGACAAATGCCCGGGCCGTCGCGCTGAGATCGCCTTATCGACGACTTCGATGAGCTTTTCGATCAGCTCCGTTTCGTACTGAGCCAGGTGCGCGGCATGATCATCAGGAACCGCGTCGAAGATATTCGGTGCGAATCCCCGCAGCCACGGTGCGGAGTGCGTGTGCGTTGAGGAAATCGCAAACCGTTCGCGCGTGATGTTGTGTTTGGCAGCAATGCGTTTGAAAACGGCTTCGGTCATTTCGAGAGGCACGCCGCAGTTGTCGATGGTGAGCAGGATATTGTAGCCATCACGCTCCGCGTGATGAGCCTTTTGGTTTTCACTCTCAGCAGGCAATGCCGCGTCGCTATGCTGAGTGGCTTGTGATTCGGCGACGGGCGATCCTGAATCATGTGGCGTTGTTGAAGGCTCGTCACGGCGGAGCGTGACGGCTACATTGGGACCCCCGATCACAAGCGCCCGTGCATGAATTCTTGCGGCAACGCCTTCGGATTCCTGTATGCGGTTGCCGTATCCCGTGAGCCGCACGGGGTATTCGGGTGTAATATCCACGACCGCAGCGCCGATGGGGACCGGATTGAATGGCGGATTCGAAATCTCGGATTTCAAATCTGAAATCTGAGATGGCGCTGCCGTGAGAATTTCGTCAAAGGAAACTCGATACATCAAATCCGGCAGATGAGCCGTGTCTTCGTTGATCCAGCAGAAGTGGCGGTCGTGGATGAAGAAACCGTTACGAGATCCATCAGGTTGGTTAAACGGAATAAGCGTCTTACTGACAAGCCCTTTTGCCGCCATCTGAGCGTTGGCGGGCACGTACGCTATTGGGAAAGGTTCTTGATTTCCTTCAGAGTCCAGTATCACGAATCGAGCCGACCGGGCGGAAAGCTCATCGAGGATTGCTTTTGAAACATCGGTGAGATCAAGTGTCTCACCGCTATGCGATTTTGAGGATTGATCCATCGAGATACGAATTGCATCATTCTCCGATGTCGCCCGATTCAACCTTTCCGCAGCCTCCCGGAAATTCAAAAACTTCACCTTCTTCCCATGCTTTGCCACCGCATGGTCGATCAGTTCGACAACCTGTTCCGGCTTGATCCAGCCGTGAGGATGGAAGACGAGATTGAACACGCCCTGCTTGTGAACCGTAATGTCGAGGGCAGTTTTCCAGTCATCGACGGTGATTTGATTGTTCACGCCGTGCAGATGCTGAGCGGACCAGTCGCTGGGGGCGACGCAGGGAAATTGCCAGCAGGAGTTGTTAATAACGTAGGGATACGGATAATTCCTGATGTAGTTGACGAAGTTGTCGTGAACCGTGTCGCCGCGTTTGAGATTGCGGACTTTGTACTTCCAGAATCGTTCCTTGCCGTTCGCGTCGAGCACCAGGTCGCGGGGAATTGTTTCGTCGTCGGATGTAAAGAAGTTCATCACCGATGAATCGATCTGCAGGTAGTTGCCGGTCTCGGTCGTGCTGTCGAAGATTTCGGAATAGAACCGAGGGCTGACCGTGTTCAGCGAATCGCAGCACGGAGTTCGAAAGGCCACCGGTTTGTTGCCAGGAATCGCGCCCATCAGATCCACGCAGCGATCGTAGGTGGATTTGATCTTCACAATATCACCCGCAAACAGCGGGCACGGATGATCGATCGTATGGCATTCGATGCTCAGGCCTTCGTCGAGCCAGCTCTGCAACTGCGGATCGTCCGGCTTGACCTCATTCGTCATGATGCTGACGGGGGCTCGGCCGTCGATTTGTTTCAGGCGATTCAGGATCGGTCGCAGGTACTGTTCATACTTGGCCGTGTCTCGCATGTCGTCAATCGCCAGCACGACGACGCATTCAACGCCCTCCTCGCCAACCCACTGGGGAGTGATCAGCTTCGGGAAATCCTTGTGCGGATACCAGGGATTGCATTCGTCGAGATACGCAAGACGGTTGCCATCCCTGGTTGGAGCAGCCGCCTCGTCGTCAGGCTGGGCCACGCAGTTCCAAAACACGCAGCAGGCAAGAGCAACGGCAAGGCGCAACATCGAAATTGACATGGAAAAGTCTCCGAAGCGAATACCGGAACATAGTCGGGATAAGGGGCGGTTTGCGATTATAGACGCATGGCGACAAAGTCGCACGCCACCGTAGGATGGACATTCATGTCCGTCGTATTACCAGTAAACATCGCCGCTGCGGAAAGTATCGAGGCTCTGAAGTCTCGCTCTCACGGGACGTCGTATCGACAAGGCCGAGTCCAAAATGTTGCTGCCGTGGGCTCCCCAGGAGAGCCAATGTTCAAACGTGCCGTTCACCACTGGATTCCATGTGAGCACGTCTTCCCCTGGCACGTTGTCCCACCACGTGGAGTGTCTACCGCTGAGGTTTCCGACACGATCGATGTCACCCGGATTGTCGTGATAGCGGCGTTGCGTGCCTTCCGGATTGTTTGCCCGGTCCGTTTGCAGGCTTGAGTTCCGTGGTTCGACCAAGGGCGTCTTCATTCATGATCAAGGTTCGACCAGGAAATGCCGACGGTTCGAATTGTCGCAGCATCGATTTCAGTTCCTGAATCTTCTCCGCAAGCTGTGAGGCCCGTTGCGTTTTTTCCTACGCTGCTGCATTGTGGATCGGACGATCTCCGTAATCCACGCCGGCAAAAAACGCCTGCATATTGTAGTAGTCCTGCTGCGTGATCGGATCAAACTTGTGATCCTGGCAGCGGGCACAGCCAATCGTGAGTCCCAGAAACGAACCGCTCGTGCCTACGATGATCTCGTCCAGGGCATCCTGTCGGGCCATGCGTTCTCGCGCGGCGTGTTGACGTCAAAGCCGTGAGTGTCGGCGTAGCGAATCACGTCCAGACGCAGGCCGCTCTTCTGTGTCGTCGGGCCATGACACTTGCCGCAGTGCTGAACGAACAAAGGCCGAATCTGCTGTTCAAAGTTGACCGGATCCTGCCCGCTGACGCAGGGATCCAGCAGCATCGAGGCCAACCCGAAAACGTGGAGTGAGAGTCGTGGCATCAGGTCAGAGTTCCTTGTGTTTGCGAGGGGGTTCATCAATTCAGATCCGTCCCGGTCAGGCGTTCTTCCACGAAATCGGCTCGGGAACCCAATTCGATGACACTGCGGCGAATTTCTTCACCGCTCACAGTGCCTCGAGGGTACGTATCCACCATCACAAAGTGCGGTTGGCCATCGATATCACGAATCGAAATGCCTCCATGATGAACGACCGCATTCAATCGCAGTGCGTCTTCATAGAAACCAGGACTGGCGCGACAACACACACTGTAGATCATCAGCAGACGATCACCGGCCGGATGTTCGCTGTTTTCAATGTACACTGTCTGAGTACGATTTCCTCGCAGAGTGAGCCAGACCCGAAAGCGATCACTGTCGTCGCGTTGTACGCGGATATTTGGAAGCCCATTGAACGCATCATAAATCAAATTGTCCAGATCGCGCACGGCCCCCAGGACAGCCTGCAATAATTGAGAGACCGCTCCGCCATCACGCGGGCGTTGATCGGGTTCGCGATTCAGCATCTGCGACACGCATTCTGCGATGTCCAGCGGAATCGCATCGTTAATACGGCGTACGCCGGTGTACTTTGCCGTCAGAATGGACTGCATCAGCGAATTGACGGAGTCGCCTTCAAACGGATAACGCCCCGTCAGCATCACGTAGTAGCACACACCGAGGGCATAGACGTCTGTAGAAGGCGTTGCCGGTTGCCCTTCAAACAATTCCGGAGCCATAAAATATGGCGTACCGGCGAGTGCCTGTCCTTCGACGTTGGTGCCGACAACGCGTTTCGCAAGTCCGAAGTCCACGATCTTAGGAATTCCGCCTGGGGTCACAAGAACGTTATCGGGTTTGAGATCACGATGAATGATGCCCAGCCGATGCGCCATTGCGAGACCTGACGCGATACCGACAGCCATTGTTGTCGATCGAATTGGTCCAATGGCACCCTGCAGATTAATTTCGTGCTGGAGAGCATTTCCAGCGACGTATTCCATTTCCAGAAAATGAAAGTCGTCAGCGCGACCGATCGCATGCGTCGTTACGACATTGGGATGCACAAGCGCCGCTGCGGCACGGCCCTCGTTTTCAAAACGTGCGACATAATCAATGTCTGTCTGAATTCTGCGGGGCGACAGGAGCTTGAGCGCGCACAGTCGCTCCAGACTTGTGTTGCGGGCCAGATAAACGACACCCATTCCGCCCCGACCCAGCATTTTCTCGCACTGGTAAATATCCAGAACCTGACCAGGCAGCAGCAATTGGTCGAGTTCGATTTCTGTGGACACGTCGTCAACATTTGTGTTGCCCGCAAGCACAATAAACGTCTCACACTTCGATCCACTATAATCTTTCAGTATCGGTTTCCCACAACGCGGGCATGAAACGGAGTTCATCGCGACAGCATGCTGGCAGTGCGGGCAAACATCTGTCATTGGAGTAGACTCTTAGACGGGCGGCGAATCACAATCGGCATACGGGCCAGATTCAGAATCTCAGGTTACACGGTTTGATTCGCAAAGTGTGACAGAATCCTGGAATTTCTGAAGATCCAGTCGTCAACCGCTCAGACCTTTGCGATTCGACAACGCAGTTGCAAAATCCGTCAAGTCCTTCCCGATGCTGGCAGCCTGTTCATCTGTCAGTTCCGCTTTCCCGAATCGGACCTCATTAAACGCCGTCGCAATGCGAATGGGTAACTGGCGAAGCTCTTCCGACTGTAACCGCTCCGCGAATCTCTGAATCGCTGAGCGACCGACTTCCAGCGCACTGTTTGCAGTCGAAAAACGCATGCCGTGTTGTTCGCACAAGCTGCAGAATCTGGCATAGAAGCGAATCACCGATCGGCGCGCACGTTGTTTTTCAGAAAATCTGGCAAAAAGAGACTGCACCGACCGCAACACGCGCGCGAGGGGATGCAGTCGGGAAATCAGCCCGCCGACGAGCAGCAGTACAAATGTTGCTACACCCCCGCGCCAGCTGAACCAGGATTCCGGTGACGTCAGAAACGAATGGATTCCGTTCCTTGTTGCGGTCAAAAATCCCTGTTGGCGAATCGAGTCAAACATAGATTTTGACGTGGAGATCACGGGCGCGAAGAACGCTTTCTGCCGTTCTGCCGACATGTTGTGAACGCCGTCATTCCACATATCTGAGATCGCTGACTGGAGATTGCTCATCAACGAATCCACCTTTCCCGCAGAAACCATCTCACGCCGTGGTGCCGCAGGTGTGGGCTCCAGAGTCTGCCAACGACCGTCCAGAAATGCTTCGACCCAGCTGTGAGCGTGGAGTTGGCGGACTTCATTCTTTCCCGTCATGGAATTGACATCGCTGCCGTAGTATCCATTGACCAGCCGTGCCGGAACCCGCACCGACTGCAGCATCAGTGCGCAGGCCGATGCATAGTATTCGCAATGACCCGATCTGGTATTGAACAGGAAGTCCTCGACGGGATCGATCGACCGATCATCACGCGTCTGCGTGGTGGAATACTTAAATCCATTTTCAGCACTCAGATACTGCAGCACGGCGCGGACTCGGTCAGCTTCCGAAACCAAACTGCCGTCTTTCATGCAGAGTTGACTGGTAAGCTCATGCAGGCGTGGCAGATCATTGGCGATGTTCGCCATCACATAGAAGTCACGCGCGATGCGTCGGGCGAATCGTTTCAATTCATCGACGGTGTGGCCCGGGGCCTGATCAGGGATCGTCCAGTATTCAAATGTTGCCTTTGCAACAGACGTCGGATCAATGCGCGGGCATTCCGCGGTGAATGTGCGAGGCTGATCAGCGACCGACTTTCCGGACCAGGTCATCGCACCTGAAATCGACTGCGTACGAATCTGGGCGTTACCGGCGACGCGGATTTTTGACACGGGATACGGGGCAAACGCATACGTGCCGACAGGTGCATCCTGAGTAATGTCCACCTGAAATTCAGGATCAGAAATGCGACCGCTGTCAGATCGTTCTCGCGCATACTCTGAAGGCGGCGACATAACTCGCGGGCTCGGCACGTTCCAGCTTCCGCTGTGGTATTGCCCCAGGGCGTTACCTCGAAACCGAACTTCATCCATATCGATCGCTGCTGCAAACTCTTCGGCGGAGACCGGTCTTCCGGACTTCAGACTTGTGACGCTGAATTGCAGGACACGCTGTTGACTAAGCGTGATCCGTCCGACACGCCCCAGCGTCACCTTGTCACTGAAGCCGCTTCGAGAACTGATCCCACCTTCCGTTGCAGCATCCGCAGCAAACGCGGCGGTCGCCGGAACCCAAACACGGGGAAACGCCGCGAAGACAAACACCGCCAGTACCAGCGACACCACAAACGAGCCGCTCACCATGCTGCGAAATCGCCAGCCGACCCATGTTTCAGAAGTATCACGCTGTAAACCATCGCGAACCTGAATGAACGAATCCCTCCCGTTGTTCTGCGACAATTTCGTGACTGCTGCGGGGTCCTGCCGGGAACGATGACTCGAAGCTTCCCGTTTCACTTTCCGACTGACATGCTGATCCATCACGCGATACAGCGAAAATACCGACAGCGTCCACAACAACAGGGCCATCATCAGCAGCATGGAACCGCCAAAAAAAACACCCGTCTTCAGTACTGCTGCGACCGCCATCTGCAGCAGAGTTAAGGCCATCAACCACCAATATTGGCGATGTCCCTTCTGCATCATCAGCACAATGCATGTCAGGTACACCAGCATGTGCGCTCCGGACAACAGCCTGCCCTCCACGGAGCCCCCGCTGAATTCGTAGATGCAAATTGTCAGCGCCGCCAGACCACACACATTCGCGAACCATGTCGGCAGTCGAATCCACTTCAAATGATCGACAAAAATCCATGCCATCACGGCAACGAACGGCGTGAGTACGGCCGGAAAGAAATTACCCTCACTGTGACAAAGCACCAGTCCCGCCATGGCCGTAGTCAGCGTCATACTGCGAAAGAAGGCCGATTGCAGTTTTCGGTCGCTCGTGTCCAGGACCGGAACCTCAGCGCCGCTCGATGCTGTGACTGCTACTGGAAGTCTGCCGAGTTCTGATGATGACATCACATCGGTCGTTGGTCCTTGATGCAGTGTGGGAGTCGCGTCCATATCCATTGCCAGTGTGGCGTTCAGCGTCTGCTCATCCGCCGTGAGGATCATCAGACGGCCAATGAACTGTTGCTCATTCCTCAGATTTTCCTGGGCGATTGAATCGGCAAGCAATCTTGCGGCTTCAGGTCGTGGAGTGATCAGCACAAAACGACTGTTGGGAGCCAGATAGCTCTGGCACACTGCCAGCAGCATCGTCGCCAGTTGAGCCTTCGGCGACGATTCACAAACTGCGAGTTCTTTGAGTGCCGCGTCCCGGAAACCTCCGGAACCGGAACATTCCACATTCTGAAAGTCTTTGCCGGCAATCATGAGCCGATAGCGCCCTGATGACGACAGACGAGTCTGCTCAACGCAGATTGTCGCGGCCAGACTGATCGCGCGTTCCTGCAGCGGTTCCGAAAACTCCCTGGACGAATACAGATCGAGCAGGACTATCAGATCCGCTTCCCGATGCTGTTCGTGTTCTTTGACCATAATGTGCCCGTGCCGAGCTGAACTACGCCAATGGATGGCTCGCGGATTGTCGCCGGAACGGTATTCGCGGATTCCGTGAAACTCGTCATCAAACAGACCCACTCGTGCGTTCGAGCGAGTGATTGATTCGGCCAGTTCGCGCTGACGGCGTGTCCATGCCGACAAAAGACGTCCGATCTTCGGATGCACGGTGACTTCGTCGTCGGCCGACACAACATGGCCGCGTTCACCGATGCCCAACGGAAAGCGAGAACTCAATCGCAGGGGTCCGAATTGGTACAAACCACGGCGAGAAATGCAGAGGTCATAGTGGGTCGAACGCCACTCTCCGGGTGCGATGCGTACAAAGACGACTTTGCCTTCATCCCGGATTTTTTTTCCTTGAATGACGTCACGCACTTCGACGAGCCGCGACGACAACAGCTTCTTGTCGTTTCTCATGCGAATCTCAACGGAAAACCAGGCTCCTGAAGAAACAGAGATCGGCAGATGCCGCGACACATTGACTCGCGCCAGCATCGCCACCACGACCCATCCGTTGAAGACAAACGGTCCTGCCATCATGCCAAAGATCAACAGCAGCATGTTGCCGGTATCGGGATTGCCTCCGGTGAGTGCCGCGATGGCAATGACGAGCATGATTCCCAGATAGACGATGCCCTCGCGTGGCAGCAACATACGGGACCGAATGCCGATCTTCTGAGCAATCATGGTCAGCCATGGACGCAGCAGCATTGACAGCACGGTGACGACAAGGAATCCGCCGCCCAGCACGAGCAGAAAAAATTTCGGCGTTCCTTCAAATTCCGGGAAATTAGCTGGCAGCACAAACGCTGCCAGGAAACAGGCCATCGCCGCCAGCAACTGCAATACGTTGCTGGCACTGAACGAAATCGGAACTAAAGTTCTCTTAGATTCACCAGCTGACATGTGGTCTACCAATGGCGATTTGTGAGCTCCGCGAACGGGCATGGTTGTTAATATTTTTGCTGTCCAGCCCTTTGCCTGAACGTGCTGAGCGAAACGTTCAGGCGGCCTACGGCTGTCTCGCTTCTGGTTTCCCCATGGCGTCAACGATGAAGTTGAAGCACAGTTTGTTGTAATGTTTGCCGTAAATTCCGTGGCGAGACGCGGGATAGAACATCACTTCGAAATCACGCTCTGCCTTCTGCAATGCGTGGATCAGCTGAATGGAGTTTTCGGGATGCACATTATCGTCTTTCAGGCCGTGCAGGATCAACAGTCGTCCGCTGAGTCCAGACGCAGCCGCAACCACGGATGATTTTTGATAGCCGTCGCGATTCAGTTGCGGAGTGGACATGAATCGTTCGGTATAAATGGAATCATAGTTGGCCCAGTCCGTGACAGGAGCGCCGGCAATCCCAGCGCAGATTTTGTCGGAGTGCGTCATTGCGTAGGAGGTAAAATAGCCGCCGTAGCTGTGACCGCTCAGGCCGATACGTTTCGCATCGACCCACGATTGTGCATGCAGCCAGCCGCACAGGGCATCCAGATCTTTCGTTTCTTCCACACCCAGTTGCCGATAGGCCTGCCATGCGCTTTTCGCCCCGTACCCGCTCGCCGTCCGTGGATCCCAGATGATGACGA
>Ga0105046_10002987_pt1 | contig 26753 bp, 30 predicted proteins | sample MAT03_FD_78385 | JGI IMG/M metagenome (GOLD analysis project Ga0105046, IMG submission 78385) | Freshwater microbial communities from Lake Fryxell liftoff mats and glacier meltwater in Antarctica - MAT-03 (megahit assembly) | ecosystem: Environmental > Aquatic > Freshwater > Ice > Liftoff...
AGTCAGCCAATCGCCAAACTGCACGAAAAGGGTTTGAGTTGATCGCAAAAAGACAGTATCAAAATGGGCTTCATAGGTATTAATTCCTGAAAGCAAAACACATTGGGATCAACTATGCCTGAGTAACCCTTATGGTAGGGTATGTTAATAAAATGTAATATACGTTATTGTATTGTTAATGAGGTATTCTGGTACTCAGCCTTGGGGCATCCGCATCGGACATCGGGCAGTTTACCACTTTGGCTCACGCAGTTTGACGAAATTAAATCGTGGCGTTGTGGCTGTAATTGCGGCTCTGATTGATGGAGCGATTAAGCTATTTGATATGTTTCCTAGAAATAATGAGGTTAGTTTTTGTCTATAGTTAGCTAATACCAAATCTCTAAGCAAGGACTACCCCTTTACGAATAAGGGGCACAGGGCGAGGTTCCCCGTTTTGGTTTTTCCTAATCCGTAGTAATCTATAGCTTATTTTTGGGGAATTGATATACAGAGACTTTACTGAGCTTGAACTGAGCTATGATTATTTGATAATTTTTGACCAAGAACCCATGAATAACTTGAAAGGGCGTGACTTACTCAGTTTGGCAGATTTACAGACCTCGGAAATTCTAGAACTTTTAGATTTAGCCAAGCAATTAAAAACGGGTAAGTTGCAGCCAAGTTTTGAGCGTAAAACCTTGGGTTTATTATTTCGTAAGGCATCGACTCGCACCAGAGTTAGCTTTTCTGTGGCAATGCATCAGCTAGGTGGTCATGTAATCGATTTACTCCCTAGTAGCACCCAGGTTGGTAGAGGTGAGCCTGTGGAAGATACGGCTAGGGTTTTAGATCGCTATGTTGATGCTTTGGCGGTGCGTACCTTTGCCCAGTCCGAGTTAGAAACCTTTGCTAATTACTGCAAAATTCCGATTATTAATGCCCTTAGCGATCGCGAACATCCCTGTCAAGCATTAGCTGATTTATTAACGATTACAGAAAATTTTGGTGATTTAAAGGGTTTAACTTTAACTTATTTTGGTGATGGTAATAATATGGCGCATTCTCTGATGTTGGGCTGTGCTTTGGTGGGTATGAACGTGAGAATTGCCTCCCCTATTGGATTTATGCCCAGTCCAGAGATTGTGGCGCAAACTAAAAAAATTGCTACTGGTAAATCTGAGGTTTTAATAACAAATGATCCCCGCCTTGCGGCAAAGGGAGCGCAGGTAGTCTATACCGATGTCTGGGCAAGTATGGGGCAGGAACAAGAAGCTGATGATCGCATTCCCTTATTTCAACCCTTTCAATTAAATTCAGAATTAATGGCATTGGCAGATAAAAAAGCGATCGTTCTCCATTGTTTACCTGCACACCGTGGCGAAGAAATTACGGCAGAAGTCCTTGAAGGAGATCAGTCCAAGGTTTGGGATGAAGCTGAAAATCGCCTCCATGCTCAGAAAGCTCTATTAGTTAGTATTTTGTGAGATTCAATTTATCGTAGTCAAATATACTTACTTTGATCGCAGGATCGTCGTCAAAAAGTTGATTAGTTATAATTTTGAATAAGGCTAATAGCATGATCGATGATTACGGCAGAGTTAACCATACCCGCTAGAGTTTCAGATTCATATACTCCTCCAAATGCCTCTAAACTTGCCTCTTTCATTGCTATTCGATAAGCCTGTCCTAAAATTTCTTTAATTTCAGGAATATCAATATAGGTTCCGCCTGCTTTTCGTCTTTTATTTGTACGTTGAATTCTATCAACTGCAAGGTCAATCGAAACTTGCCAAGACTTTGTCGAAAGCATCTCAGCACTTTGTTTAATTAAATGAACCAGTAAAACGATGCAATAACTATAAATTTTATTGATTTTGTCTTCTTTACTCATCTCTTCGATCTCATCAATAAGTAATAAAGCATTTTGAAAATCTTGCTTATAAATGAGTTTTTTTAGTTCTAATAATTCTTCCATGATTATTTTCTTAAGAAATGATGAACTACACTGCTTTTATTAAACCTAATATTCGATTTTGTAGCGCAGAAATAACTCATTGTCGTGATGATAGAGCGATCGCAGGCTTAGATTAGGTAACTCTGCCATTCCATAGTCTTTACCGCCAATAATTGTCGTATTTTTAACTCCTCCCACTAATTTGGGACAAAGCGTTAAAAATAGCTCGTCACCCCAACCTGCGGAGATAAATTCATAATTTATACTAGCACCACCTTCTACCATTAGGCTTTTAACTGCTAGATTGCACCATAGTAGGTTGAGGATTTGCACAAAATTATTAACATCTGGAGATAGTCTGAAAACTTGCGCTTTTTCTGCTAATACTTTTTCGGTTTCTAAGCTTGCCCCTGCTCCTAAAAATACAACCCGTAAATCTCTCTCCGCCAGCCAAAACCGATGATCTAGGGGTAAATCACCGCTATTACTAACCACTATACCCAAGGGTTGAGTCGCAAAATTTTGTAATCTCTCTGGCAAAAGTTCCGATGACACAGTGGGAATAAATGGATCTAACCTTAAGGTTTTGCCGCCCACTAGCACAGCATCTACTTGCGATCGCAGACGGTGCATAACTTTTCGATCCATTCTCGATCCCAAGCCTGTCATTTTCCCATGATTAGTTGTAGCTTTGCCATCAACGCTAGATACCATATTAAAAATGATGTGGGGACGGGTATAAGTTTTCCCTTGGCAATCAAATTTTATCCCTTCCTTAGGAAATGCCAACTCTTCAAAGCTATAAATATCAGAAGGTATCGGCTGTAAATTGGAAATCATGTTTTCGATAAACTTACCTCAAATTATCTTTGCAAATTATGTTCTATATAACGTCTGAATTGATCTGCGGAAGATAATTTTTCCATACAACCTGTAGGTAAGATTTATAGTCGCTATTGCTTTGAAATCCCGTACTTTTGTTGCATTTCTTGGACAAAATCCCCAATGGGACGAGTTTGCCTAGAGTTTAGTTCAAAGCCTTGACCAATTCCCTTGATTGTCTCCATCTGATCTATAAACTGGCGCAGTTTAGTGGGATCAATTTTGTTAGGATCAACAAAGGTGACAAGAACTTGGGAGCGATCGCTAGCATCTTGTGGTAGCTCGGAAAGCTGAATTTGCCCGTCCTAATAAATGCCTCTGATGGCTTTAAACGTAGGGTGCAGTTAGGTTGGGATGTCCTTCAATTCTAACAACTATCTGCAAAAGTCTGGGTCTGAAATTCCCTCACATTCCAATACTTTACGCCAAGATAAATCTCGGCGTGAGGTTCCCCGTGCTGGTTTTTATTTTTCTTAGTACTTAGGAACAGAGCTATCGATCTCTTCACTCCAAGCATTAATCCCACCTTTGACATTAATCCCATTAATGCCTGCTTGTTTGAGGATACCCAATGCCTTAAGCGATCGCCCGCCCATTTTACAATGCACCACTAACTTGCGATCGCCCATCAAAGCCCTAACCTGATCAACCCCATTCCCATTTTCAATATCTGGTAAAGGAATTAAAGTTGTATTCGGAATTTTACCAATTTCCCATTCACTAGGATTCCGCACATCCACAATTACATAGTCAGGATTATTAATTAATTCTTTAAGTTCAGATACTGTAATTTCAGGGATTTGATTTTGATCTTGTGATTCCATGGCTTTAGCTTGGGGGATTCCGCAAAATTGTTGATAGTCTATGAGTTCGGTAATTACGGGACGCACAGGATTAGGGCGAAGCTTTAACTCACGAAAGCTCATTTTGAGAGCATCAAATAATAAAAGCCGTCCGCTTAGGGTTGTGCCTTTACCTAAAATAATTTTGATGGTTTCTGTCGCTTGAATTACACCAATAATGCCCGGCAGAATTCCTAAAACCCCACCCTCAGCACAGGAAGGAACTAAACCTGGAGGTGGAGGCTCTGGATACAAATCACGGTAATTGGGAGCGGTAGCATCGGCATCATAAATCCAGTCGCGATCGCTATCTCTAGCGGTTTTCTTTTGCTCAGAAGATAATTTATCCCAATCCTCTGGACGTTGCCAACCACCTCGATAGTTAAATACCGTCGCCTGCCCTTCAAATCGATAGATAGAGCCGTAAACATTGGGCTTATTCAACAAAACACAGGCATCATTCACCAAATATCTTGTCGGGAAATTATCCGTACCATCCACCACAATGTCATAGGGAGCCATAATCTCTAGGGCATTTTCCGAGCTGACCATCGTCTCATAGAGATCAACTTGACAGTGAGGATTAATCTCATGGATGCGATTTTTAGCGGATTCAATTTTGGGCTTGCCAATCCAAGAAGTGCCATGAATGACTTGACGTTGGAGGTTGGAGGCATCAACTATATCAAAATCGACAATGCCAATCCGTCCCACCCCTGCGGCTGCCAAATACATTAACAACGGCGCACCCAAGCCACCCGTACCAATACAAAGAACGCTGGCAGCCTTAAGTCTTTTCTGCCCTTCTACTCCAACTTCAGGCAAAATTAGGTGGCGAGAATAACGTTCATACTCCTGTTGATTGAGTTGAATAGTTTTTAAATCTGGATCAAGCATGGTTTATTTATGTGTAACCTAAGATTGCATTTTAACCCATCGTTTTTAGTTATCGCCTTTTGCTTAAAATATCTCTACGTGAACTTTTAGATCTGACCTAAAGTGGTAGTGATGATTTAACCTTAGTAGCGATCGCCTTAGCAATATTAACTAAAGCCACTGCCGAAGCTGATTCTGGATGATCCAAAACAATAGGAATGCCGCGATCGCCACCTTTGCGTAGGTCAATTTCGAGGGGGATACAACCCAATAAAGTTACTCCCAACTCTGTAGCAGTTTTAGAGCCACCACCCGATCCAAAAATATCGTATTGGAGATCTGGGCGATCGGGAGGAATAAAATAGCTCATATTTTCCACAATTCCCAAGACAGACACGCCCATTTGTTCAAACATCTTTAAACCTTTACGAGCATCCAAAAGCGATACCGTTTGCGGTGTAGTCACAATTACAGCACCCGCTAAAGGTACAGACTGAATTAAAGTTAACTGGGCATCCCCCGTACCAGGAGGCATATCCACAATTAAATAATCTAATTCTCCCCAATTTGCTTGGTATAAAAATTGTTTGATCACACCATTCAACATAGGACCACGCCACACAATCGGTTGGTCTTTCTCAACTAAAAAAGCCATGGAGATCATTTTGACCCCATGATTAAAAGCAGGTTGTACTATATCTTTACCCGATGCATCTTTAATGACTTCCATTCTTGCCGAGTCCATCCCAAGCATTAACGGCACATTAGGACCATAAATATCCGCATCTAAAATCCCTACTTTAGCTCCCATTTCCGCTAAAGCTACTGCCACATTCACAGATACGCTAGTCTTGCCTACGCCTCCTTTACCACTGGAGATTGCCACAATATGCTTAACCCCCAAAACTGGAGCTAGGGAAGACGTAGGACTAGGTGGTGGTGGCGTGGGCATATCAACTTTGACCCATACATCACTAACTTCCCCCAAAGACTTCACAATACTTTTGCATTGATCGATCAATGTTTGCCTAGCAGCAGGAGTAGTATTACCATTAAGGGCGAGGGTAAAACCCACAATCCCAGAGGATTTGATAGTGACATCTCGAATCATCTTAAGTTCAACTAAACTTTTCTGTGATTCTGGGTCTTGAACTGGAGTAAGAGCTTTGAGAATTAGGGCAGAATCGGGTAAAGTCATTTAATTTATTTAATAATTTAGGGTTTAATGCTTTATATAAAATCAGGCTTTTCAAAAACAGCCTAAAAGCTTAATGAGTATCGCTTAACAGTGATTTTGATCTCAATTTTTAGAGAATAATATCTTCTATACCTTGAGGAATATTACCTATTATTTAAGGTAGAATTACTTTCTAATTATGAAAATACTAATGAGTTAAGTATTTTTGTGTCAATGTATAAAATTTATTCGCAACTCTCAATGGGGTATGTATTATCGTTACTCAATGATAATAAAATATTTCGTGTGTCATGGCACAGCTACACAAAAAATTATTAACTTATTTGGAGTTTAAGCATGAATCCTGAAGTTAGGGTAATGCAACCGTCTGGACGTTTAGATGTTACTAATGTCAACCAATTTCGCCGTGAAGTTACTGATGTAGCTTTATTAAAACCTCAATTTTTGTTAATTGACCTTAAGGGTATTAGTTTTATGGATAGTTCAGGACTAGGAGCTTTAGTCGCTGCTCTAAAAACTATTCGCACCGCAGGCGGAGAACTTGCCCTTTGTTCCCCTTCCGATCAAGTCCAAATGTTATTTGATTTAACAAATATGGGAACTATATTCAAGGTTTACCCAAGCCGTGAAGAGTTTGCATTTCGAGTAGGCATTAAGCTCAAGAACTAGTCAAATACCGCTTGTAATAAGGAAAAATCATCTTCAAATTGATCTCCATATTTAGCGATCGCTATAGCATGAGACACAATCTGATCAAGTTTTAAATCACCTGTTAATGTCTTGAGAAGTTCCAGAAAATCATCAAATGTTCTAACTTTGTTATCTTTTTGCGTCATCTCATAGACCCCGTCACTAAAAATATAGAGTTCATTCTGCGGTTCTACGGAGCAAGAGGCATTTTGATAGATTGCCTCAGGGATAATTCCTATGGGTAATCCAGATGTTTTTAAGCATCGTGGCTGATCTGGTATTGAAGGTGATATTAAAATGGCTGGGGGATGACCAGCACTAGAGTAGGTGAGTTTTTGAGTATTTTTATTGTAGACTCCATACCAAATCGTAAAGTATAGATCGTTATACTTAGACATCTGAAAATATTCATTTAAGGTCTTTAATACTTGGCTAGGATCGGTAAGATCAACAATCTCATTAACATTCTTACTCTGCAAGCCTTTAGTTCTTAGTAGATTTATGACAGATACCGATAGGAGTGCTGCACCTACACCATGACCAGATACATCTAGTAAGTAAATCACCAAATGATCTTGATCAACCCAGTAAAAATCAAAGCTATCACCACCCAATTGAGTAGAAGGCTGAAAATAGGAATTGATATTTACTTTTCCGTTTAAGGTTTTTGGTAAAAGCGATCGCACATATTCCGCAGCTTGAGCTTGATCTGCTTCTAATCTTAATTTTTGAAACTCTAGATCTTTATTGGCTTGGTGTAGTCTTAGCCCAGCTCTGACTCTAGCCTTAAATTCATCTTTGCGAATCGGTTTAGGTAAAAAATCATCAGCACCATTCTCTAGCCCTTTGACTATATCTTCTACTCCATCACGAGAGGTAAGAAGGATAAAATAGGTATTAGCAAGGCTAGATATACTTTTAACATTTCTACATACTTCTAACCCATCCATTAATGGCATCATCCAATCACAAATAATTAAGGAAGGATTGAGTTCTTGCGCTTTGTCTAGTCCGATTTTACCATTACTTGCCACTTCAACTTTATAGCCCTCACTGCTTAGTGCTTTTGCTAAGATTAAGCGGGTTGTAGGATCGTCATCAATTATTAGAATCTGAGCCATGGGAAGTATCCGACTATGTTTGATATTTTTAGCTTAATGGTAGTAGGGAAAATCTTATAATAATAGTGATGTAATTAGCTAATTCCTAACTTTAATTGACTGTAAATGAATTTGCAACTCGGTAGAATGTATCCTTGAGCTTTAACCAACGACTTTCAAGGGTTGAAATGCTAAGGGTATAAAAGCTACCATCATTAGCAGTCACACTAACTAGATCATGCCTAGATTCACTGGCTTTATTAGCAGGGCTAGAGATCTTATATTCCAATAAATAGTAGGGCTTGCCATTATTTTCATAGGCTTCTGCACTAACTAGAGTGGCATTAGGAGAGGCAATTACCTTCTCTTGAATCCGCAGTCCAATATCATTAGCAGTACCGATCTCTTCAAGAGTTTTAACACTTTTAAGCTTACCAATTACTACTGATACATTTTCAGATGGTTCAACAATGTCATGAAATACTATATCTGGTCCATTCTTGATGTTTTTTTGCAACCAACCACTGGGATGCAGAAAGCTATATCCATCTCTGCTATCAACAAAGGGGGCTAGTCCACTTGTGCGAGGAGTAACACAACCACTAAGCGAAAGACTGCACATCACGAGTAGGATAGCAAGAGCACGTTTGAACATGAATTTATTAAGCATTATTTAATATTTTAAGCATATCGCATAGTGCCGTCGATAGAGATATTACACTTGATTACAAGTATGTATTGTGACTTCTTCAAATATGTTAGATTTCTGTCTACGAGTTTTTGGTAAGTAAGGGATAAGTTCTAATAATCCTAAATTTTGATAATCTAAATTTTGATAATAATGAGGCAAAATACTTTGGTTAATACTATTTCGGCTAACTTCTTAACCCAAAATGAGCATCTTGGTAATGAGTTAAGTGAGTATGTGGCTCATTTACAGGTTCATATGGCTTTGCAATCTCGTAATCTTGTGCCTTATTTGGCAGGCGATCGCCAAGATAGTCGTAGCCAATTACTACAAGAAACTCAAATAGATTTTGAAAAGATTGTATCTCGGCAATAAGTTACAGCATTTTGGTTTCAATCCCGCCATAAAAGACGGTCGCAGGGTGAAGCCCAGTATTGATTGTTATCTTTCTATCTGTGGTACGTTTGATTTTAATTTGCTGTAAGGCTAGATTTTAAAAATACAAGCTTAAATTCCAAGAAAGTTTATAGACTAAGTGATAAATACTAGTACTCATGGCTCCTTAACCCGAATGGTTATCTCGATTTGGCAAGATAGCTTAACTATTTTGTGGGGAGATTGGCTAGATTTAAGAGTTAGGGTTTATCAAGTTATTGCGAGTGGGCTAATATCTCCATTAATTTATATTTTGGCGTTTGGCTTAGGTTTAGGTAGCTCCATGCGAGGAAATACAGCATTTGGAGGAGATTACTTAGCTTTTATCTTGCCGGGGATGGTGGCTTTATCATCTATGACAATTAGCTTTGGTGGCACGACCTTTTCTATTTGCGGCGATCGCCTGTATAGCAAAACCTTTGAAGAGATGCTAATGATGCCGATTCACCCTTTGGCTATGCATTTAGGTAAAATGTTGGCGGGTGTGATTCGGGGATTAATGAGTGCTGCTTCTGTGATTGTTGTGGCAATTTTAGTTACAGGTAATTGGCGGTTTTTACATCCAGAGTTTTTATTGCTTTTAATCCTGAACTGTATGGTATTTGCAGGGTTAGGGGTAATTGTAGGTTTGACTGTTCAATCTTTGGAAGCAGTTGGTTTATATAATAACTTTATAATTGTGCCGATGTCTTTTTTGGGGGCTACCTTTTTTGATCCAAGCCCCTTACCAAATTTGGCAAAAGTTATTATCTATGCTTTACCTCTTACCCATGCGGCTGTAGGAATGCGGGCTGTGGTTAATGGTGATAGCTCTAGTTGGTATGGATGGTTTATACTGATATTCTTGGCGATCGCTCTATCGGGAGTTGGCGCATATCGTTTTTCCCATCAGCAAGATTAAACAAGTAAAATAGACAATCTAAGGTAAAGTGTTTTGGTATTAAATTGGGATTAAATTTATTGGCTAGATCAATGCCTGAGTTTTTAGTTTTAGGCTTACCTGTCCATATCTCTGATAATTATCTAAATTGTGTTCAGGAAAAAATACAAAGGAGAGAAGGTACGCACATTGTCACAATTAATTCGGAAATGGCGATGCAAGCCCAGAATAATGCCGAGTTAGCCTCTGTAATCAGGGCATCAGAATTAGTGATTCCCGACGGTTCGGGTGTGGTTTTATTTTTGCGATCGCAAGGAATTATAGTTAATCGTTGTCCAGGCATTGAGTTAGCTGAAGCTGTGGTCAAGTTTGCCTCAGAAGCGGGGCATCAGGTTTTTTTGATTGGCGGTGCACCCGAAATCCCAAAAACGGTAGCGTCTAAATGGGGAGAAAAATTTCCTAACCTAGAAGTGGTAGGGATTTGGGATGGTTATTTTAATCCAGAACAAGAGCAAAAACTATGCCAAGAACTACAGTCTAGCCAGCCCCAGATCATTCTAGTTGGACTCGGTGTGCCTAGGCAGGAGTTTTGGATTCGTGATCATCGCTACCTATGTCCAGAGGCAATCTGGATTGGTGTTGGTGGAAGTTTTGATATTTGGTCGGGACTAAAAAACCGGGCGCCCAGATGGTTAAGAGATCATCATTTGGAATGGGTTTATAGATTATATAAAGAACCATGGCGAGCCAGACGAATGTTAGCTTTACCCCATTTTGTCCTAGCCGTGACATGGCAAGTAATTAGTAAATTAATAGGGAGAGGGGATGCTAAAACTTCCGTTTAATTTCTTATCTCAAGCTGAGCAAATTCCAGCATCTCCAGAATCCGTTGATAGTTCAAGCATAGTTAAATTAACTAATGTCAAAAAAGTCTATGCCAATGGGGTAATTGGTCTAAATGGTATTAATTTTGAGTTAGTAAAGGGGGATTTTTTATTTATTATCGGGCGATCGGGTTCGGGCAAATCTAGTTTATTAAAACTACTCTATGGTGCCGAACAGGCAACCTATGGTGATGTAGTCGTAAATGGCGTCAAAATTAATAACTTAAAAGGTAATGCGCTTGCTATGCTGCGTCGGCAAATTGGCGTGGTATTTCAAGACTATAAACTGATTCCACGCCGCACTGTTGCGGAAAATGTCGGTTTTGTCTTAATGGCGCAGGGATTACCTAAGCGTGAAATTGATCGAAGGCTTTTACCCGCCCTAAAAACCGTTGATTTATTGGATAAAGCTGATTGCTTTCCCGAAGAGTTATCTGGAGGTGAGCAACAAAGAACAAGTATTGCCCGAGCGATCGTGAATATGCCCACACTACTTTTGGCAGACGAGCCGACAGGTAATCTAGATCGAGAGAATGCTTGGCAAGTAATAAAAATTTTTAAGAAGCTTAATGCGGCTGGAGTTACTATTCTAGTTACAACCCACGACGAACAGATGGTAAAAACCGCCAACCATGCCGTTGCTCAACTAAAAAACGGATATTTTTGTAGAATTAAAACAATTTAAGAGATCGATAGATAGAGTTATTACAGCAGTTTTCGATTAAATTCAATCCAAACAAAAAGTGACGTAGAGTCAAGATCTGTTATCAGTTTTAGGATTATCGTACTTGCGTATCCCTATTTACTGTTTAGATATTACCAATTAGCAACAAAAGTCTCAATTTCTAATAGAAGAACTTTGAGTTGGTCAATTTTCTCTAGCACTCCCTCTGAGGAAAATTTTAGAGATTGCTGCTCTAAATCATAGGCTAAGGTTTGCATGGACTGCGCCCCAACATTTCCACTAGAACCCTTTAGGTGATGAGCTTCTCTTTCTAGAGCCTTATAGTCTTGTCCCTCCAGCGCTACTAGTGCTGCATCTATATGGAGCTTAGCATCTTCAATAAATAAATTTAGCAACTCTAGCTCAAAATCCTGATCATCATCGGAAATTTGATTAAGATACTGCAAATTAATAGGGGGAATAGTACTCACAATATTTTGTTGCTAAATCGCTTTGCTTTTGTCTTGATCTTTCAAAATATTACTACAATCCAGAGCTTAAAAATTCTAATAAAGCTGCACCCATGGCTTGACAGCCCACTTGTTGACACCCTACAGCCATAATATCGCCTGTGCGCTTACCTGAATCGAGTAATTGCATCACCGCAGTTTCAATATAATCTGCTGCTGCCGCTTCATTTAAACCATAGCGTAACATCATTGCTGCACTCAAGACCTGTGCTAACGGGTTTGCTAGATCTTTGCCTGCGATATCTGGAGCCGAGCCATGTACTGGTTCAAACACGCCTGGAGTATTAGGCTCACCCAGACTAGCCGAAGGTAGCATCCCAATACTCCCTGTAAGCATGGCAGCAGCGTCTGAAAGAATATCACCAAAAAGATTTCCTGTAACGATGACATCAAATTGCTTGGGATATCTTAGCAACTGCATAGCAGCATTATCAACATACATATGGGAAAGCTTCACATTTGGGTAATCGGCAGCTAAATTGGTTACGCGTTCACGCCACAGTTGAGACACTTCTAAAACATTTGCCTTATCTACAGAGCATAAAATCCCCTGACGCTTCATAGCTGCTGTATATGCAACTTTGGCAATTCGATCTATTTCAGGCTCAGTGTATGCCATGGTATTTACACCCCGACGCATCCCATGTTCATCGGTAAAGATGCCCTTGGGCTTGCCAAAGTAGATGCCACCTGTGAGTTCTCGCACTACTAAAATATCTACGCCTTCCACAATTTCTTTCTTCAGAGAAGAAGCATCAATTAACTGCGGTAATACTTTGGCAGGGCGGAGGTTGGCAAATAGTCCTAAGCCTGCTCTTAAACCTAATAATGCTTGCTCAGGGCGTAACTCTGAAGGTAAAGTGTCCCATTTATGCCCACCTACGGCGGCTAGAAGTATCGCATCACTCTGCTGACAGACTGTAAGTGTTTCTGAGGGTAAGGGCTGTCCAGTGGCATCGATCGCCGCACCACCGACTAAAGCTGCTTCAAACTGAAAACTTAGATCAAATTTTGGGGCGATCGCTTCTAAAACTGCAACAGCAACTTGGATTATCTCTCCCCCAATCCCATCACCAGGGAGCAGAGTAATTTTATAGTTCTTAGACATTATTCGATTCGTAGGGATTTAACTCAAAGGTGTAGGTTTCAATTACAGGATTTGCTAGCAAGCGATCGCAGGCTAAATCAACTTGATCCTTAGCATTTTGTTGATCTTTAGCATCAAAAATCATTTCAACATATTTACCAATCCGCACAGATTCGACCTGATGCTCCATTTGGGCAAGAGCAGACTTAACGGCAGTGCCAGCGGGATCGAGAACTGAGGGACGGAGGGTGACAAATATCTTGGCTTTAAATTTCTGCATTAATAGTAGTTAATCTAATAGTTAATCTTAGGTTTTTAGTCTTACTGACTAATGCTACCTGCTTTACTTTGCACTTGATTATCTCTAAAGATTACCGAAGCTTCACCTTTATCAGTTTTATAGCCGTATCGGGTTACAGTGCCGAGGATGGGGACACTCACAGTCTCAACGGATGTAGGCTCGCCCAGAATTTTCTTTACCTCTTCCACTGTCATCCCATTGGTGATTTTATCAAAACTGGCACGACTCAAACTACCACTACAGGCAATTAAGGTGAGTGAGATTACGGCTAAGATTGCCCCAAATTTAACTGTTTGTGCGATCTGATTAATTTTCATAGGTAAGAACTATAAATTGAAATCCAAATTAGAACAAAGCCCTGAATTAAAGTTTAAGGTATTTGGGCAGTATTTATCTATAACTTGTGTACTTCTGTGTGAAGGGATTTTGCAAAATATTCCTAACTGAATTATTAGATCGTTTTTAAATATGTAGAGAAATTCAGTGATAAGATGATATCCTAGTTTACCGAAATAGATGCGGGTGTAGTTTAGTGGTAAAACTCCAGCCTTCCAAGCTGATCTTGAGGGTTCGATTCCCTCCACCCGCTTAATTCATATCATTTTTAGCTGAACAGTTTTAAACAATTTCCTAATCGTAAATAACTGTAATTTGATGTAGGATAGAGCGGTCTTAATTAATCACTCTAGAAAAAGTAATAGCCAAATGTACGGATAGCCACACATTCTCTTCTCCACATTGGGCTAAATTTAGAATAGTTTCTCAAATATGCAACCAATTTACTTAACTTAAGCGACTGAGCAATTCCCTATGGCGCGTGACTATTATGAAATCCTTGGAATCTCTCGTGATGCAGATCAGGAGGAAATCAAACAAGCTTACCGACGTTTGGCGCGGAAATATCATCCCGATGTAAATAAAGAAGATGGTGCGGCTGAGCGGTTTAAAGAAATTAACCAAGCTAATGAAGTTTTATCAGAACCAGAGAAACGGTCTCGCTACGATCGCTTTGGGGAGACAGGTGGCTCGGCGGCTGGGTACCAAGATGTTGGCGATATGGGCGGATTTGCTGATATCTTTGAAAGCTTTTTTGGTGGTTTTAGTGGGAGTGGGGCGCAACAAACTAGAAGGCGATCGGGACCTGTGCGGGGTGATGATCTAAGGTTTGATCAAAAGCTAGAATTTCGTGAAGCGATTTTTGGAGGTGAGAAGCAAATTCGGATCTCTCATCTTGAAACTTGTAATACCTGTGCTGGATCGGGAGCAAAACCTGGGACTAAACCAAAAACTTGTACTACCTGTGCTGGTTCTGGGCAAGTGCGCCGTGCTACTCGTACGCCCTTTGGTAGTTTTACCCAAGTTGGTACCTGTCCTACCTGTAATGGTACAGGGCAGATGATTGAAGAAAAGTGTGATACCTGTGGTGGCAATGGGCTAAATCAAGTAACTAAGAAGTTAAAGATTACGGTACCGCCTGGTGTTGATAGTGGTACTCGTTTACGGGTTACAGGGGAAGGAGATGCGGGTCAAAAAGGTGGACCTTCTGGGGATTTATATGTTTATCTCTTTGTGCAAACCGATCAAGAGTTTGAACGAGAAGGCATAAATATTACGTCACAGATTAAAATTAGCTATCTCCAAGCGATTTTAGGTGACAAGATTAATGTGAATACGGTAGATGGGAAGAAACCTTTAACTATTCCTACGGGGACTCAATCTGAAACTGTGCTTACCCTTGAAGGGCTGGGCGTGCCTAAATTGGGGAATCCTGTGGCTAGAGGTGATCATTTAATCACTATTAAAATTGATATCCCTACTAAAATTAGTGGAGAGGATCGTGAAGTGTTGGAAAAAATGCTAGACAAACTTAAGGGTAATGCTGGGAAGGGTGGACTAGAGGGGTTTTTAGGGGGGATTTTTAATCGATGAGTATGCCTCTTAATTCTGAATTTCCTAATGCTCAATCTTTAGATTTACGCGGAGTTCCCTGTCCTTTAAGTTTCGTGAAGGCAAAGTTGCGTTTAGAAAGATTGAAGTCGGGCGAGATCTTGGAATTATGGCTCGATCAAGGTGAGCCAGTTGAGCAGGTTCCCAATAGTTTGAAGATAGATGGTCACAAAATCTTGAGCTTAACGGAGCATGATCATAAATTCTTTACTCTAGTGGTAGAGAAGGTGTGATTACTGGCACAGTGCTGTCATTACAGGCAAATTATTATCGTGTGGGTTTAGATTTAGCGATCGCTCCTGATGAAACTTATCCATGTTCAGAATTATTATGCATTCGGCGGGCAAGGCTGAAAAAAACTGGGCAGATGGTCTATGTGGGCGATCGCATTGAAGTTGAAGAACCAGATTGGCAAGGGGCAAGGGGGGCAATATCAGGAATTTTGCCTAGACGGAATTTACTGGAACGTCCTATGGTGGCAAATGTGGATCGGGTGGTTTTGGCTTTTGCCTTAGCGGAACCGCAGATTGACCCCTATCAACTTAGTCGGTTTTTAGTTAATTTAGAGTCCCAAGATTTAGAGGTTTTACTATGCATGACAAAACGGGATTTAGTAACTTCAGAATTTTGGCATAGTTGGAGCGATCGCCTCAAAAGTTGGGGCTATAACCCTTTAGCAATCAGTGTCAATACAGGTGAAGGCTTACCAGAATTACGAGAATGCTTAAGTGCAGGTGTAACTGTGGTGACGGGACAATCGGGGGTGGGGAAATCTAGTTTAATTAATTATTTAATTCCTGATTTAAATATTCGTGTCCATGGGGTTTCAGCCAAATTAGGTACGGGACGGCATACGACTCGGCATGTGGAATTATTTGCCATTGGCGATCATGGACTTTTGGCGGATACCCCTGGATTTACTCAACCTACGCTGAATTGTGATCCTATCGATTTAATTGATTGCTTTCCTGAAGTGCAAGATTTTAAGCATTCTTGTCAGTTTCGAGATTGCTTGCATTTAAATGAACCAGACTGTGGCATTCGTGGCGATTGGGAACGCTATGGGCATTATTGTTTATTTTTACAGGAAGCTTTTGCCTATAAAACTGCTCAAGAAGCGATCGCTACTGCGGACAAAACCCTAAAATCTAAGTCTGGTCATGGTGGCACAACTAAAGAAGAACCTCGACTAGTGACTAAATCCCATCGCAGGCGATCGCGTCGTTCTAACCACCAACAGCTAGATGGCTCTTATCAAGAAGATTTAGATAATTAAAATTTACTTCTTTCTACCTTTGCTACGGCTGAGGGTGGCATCGACCAACTCTAGTTCTGAAGGGCGAAACGAAACAATTTTATCCCAATTGCCACCACCGAAAATAACAGCGACTCTACCATCACTGACTCTTTGTACCTGTCCTTCAAATCCATAATAGGTATCTGCAATATTAGAGACTCTTACGGCAGATCCAGGAAATATAATTTCGCTCATATTTTGGTGATTATTCTTAGATATTGACTGTAGCTTAGCAAATATTGGTTAATTGAGTAGTATCTTTAGTTTATTAATTTAGAATATTTTTGTAATTTACCTTATTCCAGAACTTTAATCGCCATTATGGCAAATATAGCCGCAGCGATCGCCTTGAGTAACTTAGTAGGGATGATTTCTGCTATGCGATCGCCCAAAAGCACCCCAATTAAACTAGATAACAATAAAGCTGCCGCCGAACCCAAAAATACATAGCGCAAAGCCTTGGAATTACTGCTAATACTGAGAGTTGCCAATTGGCTTTTATCGCCCAACTCTGATAAAAATACTGTGCCGAAGGTCAAGAAAAATAACTGCCAATCCATAACTAAAACTATATAAGACTAAGGTAAGAAATTAGGGTCGAGAATTTCTTCAAGGGCAAAGGGGCAAATCTCTGGGAAAGTGGTGATCGCTAATTGGGTTTCAGTCTTTGCATCTTGTCTAGCATCTTGATAGCACTCTGTTAATACTTCCGTAAAATGCATTCTCAAACTAGGGCTATGCTTAAAAGCTCGCAAAATCCGCCGCCGATGTTCCACTATTGAGCTACGCCAACTATCACTGCGTTTTTGGGGTTGATACCTGTATTTAAGCAAGTACATAAGTAGGATCGCCAGATTACTCTCTAAGGATGCCTTTTCACTTTTCCCCATAGACTCTAGTTCAACGACTAAATACTCTAAATCAACTTGATCAAAATTGCGATCGCTTAAATGTCCAACAGTTGTCTCCAACCATTGTTGATAATCTAATTCATAAAGTGAATTCAATAGATTTGCAACCATTTTGCTACCATCCCATAACTACTAAGTAGGTAATCCAAAGAAAAGTTAATACCTTTATTTACATAGAGTACTAAAAACCAAAACGGGGCTTTGCCCTGCGACCCTTGTTTATTATCAGTTTACTTAATCTTACCTACTTAATTCATCAAACCGTAGAGATTTCCTTTTCTTTTTCTCCGAGGATTTGCTCCATCTTTTTTACGTATTTTTCAGTGGTTTTATCAATTTGTTCCTGTAAGTTCTTAGACTCATCCACAGAGATTTCCTTAGCCTTTTCCTGTTTTCGTACGGAATCAACAGCATCACGGCGGACATTTCTAATTCCCACTTTGCCTTCTTCTGCTAGCTTTGCCACCAGTTTGACTAATTCTTTGCGGCGATCGCTTGTTAACGGTGGAATGTTCAGGCGAATACTAGTGCCGTCATTATTTGGGGTTAAGCCGACATCGGATTCGGAAATAGCACGGCTGATTAAATTCATACTACCGCGATCAAAAGGCTGGATCATGATCGTGGTCGAATCAGGGGTAGTGATATTTGATAGGGACTTTAAGGGTGTTGGCGATCCGTAATAATCCACCATAACTCGATCTAATAAAGCCGAACTAGCTCGACCAGTTCGCACTGAATTAAAGTTTTGTTGAGTTGCTTCAATTCCTTTTTGCATCCGAGCTTCGACATCAGTTAATTTCACAGTTTCCTCCCACATAGGTACCAATTGATTCTCCCATAACTGCACGGCGAATGTTACCTGCAACACCCAGATCAAATACCATAAGGGGAATATTATTTTCTTGGCACATGGTAAATGCCGTTGTATCCATAACTTTGAGATTATGGCTTAGAACATATTCATAGGTTAAATTATGGTGACGAATAGCATTGGGGTTGAGCTTGGGATCGCTATCGTAAATACCATCAACCCTAGTCGCCTTAAAGATCACCTCAGCATCAATTTCCGCTCCCCGCAAAGCCGCTGTTGTATCAGTAGTAAAAAATGGATTACCTGATCCCGCCCCAAAAATTACCACACGCTTATTTTCTAAATGGCTAATCGCCCGCCGCCGAATATAGGGTTCTGCCACTTCTTGCATAGCGATCGCTGTCATAACTCTAGTTTCCACAGGCTTGTCTAAATGTTCTAAAGCATCCTGCAAAGTTAAGGCATTCATGACCGTCGCAATCATACCAATATAGTCTGCCGTAGCCCGATCCATCCCTGCTGCTGCCCCTTGCACCCCTCGAAAGATATTCCCGCCACCGACCACGATCGCCACTTCGACACCATCTCCGACAATTTCTGCCACCTCTAGGGCAATGGTTTGGACAATCATGGGGTCTATCCCAAAAGTGCGATCGCCCATAAGTGCTTCACCACTTAATTTCAGCAAAATCCGCCGATATTTAGCACTCATTGTTTTATCTTTATTCCTAGTTATGCACAAACAATCTAATTAAACCTTAGTTTGCCCGCAATATTAAAATAACCTTGAAAACAACCCTGCCAAAAAAAGTTGACAATCCCTAGGGTTAGTTTGCTATAGTGTATAGGCGCAATCAATGGGGTGTCGCCAAGTGGTAAGGCAGCTGGTTTTGGTCCAGCCATTCCGAGGTTCGAATCCTTGCACCCCAGTTTAGTTTTTAGTTTAATTTCTAGAATTATCTTCCAACTTCTTTTTAAGAGCAAACAATTCTGAATCCATAGTCACTATATTCACTCGTAGGCAAGTCCCTGAGGCGCGAGGCAGATCGACAGTCCCAAGGATCATTGCCCCACGAACCTCCACGGAGAATCCTATAGCCATTATCAGCTAAATTTTCATTAGAATTAACTTGCGATATCGTGCCATCTGCCTCGTAGATCTCAGTATCTTCATTTCTATCGTTTTCCCAAATTTGAGCATGATCGGGCTTGCCATTATAGTTCTCATGCCAAGGATCGGCGCACCACTCCCAAACATTCCCATGCATATCATAAAGCCCAAAGGCATTTGCTGCTTGAAAACCACCTACAGTCGTTGTTTCTCGCCGATTCTTCCCTTTTGCCCCAAACCCATAGGCTTTTTCGCCGTTGTAGTTAGCCAGATCGGGGGTAATTGCCATGCCAAAATGAAAAGGAGAGGTTGTTCCTGCCCGACAAGCATATTCCCATTCGGACTCTGTGGGTAAGCGATAGATTTGCCCCATTTTTTTGGATAATCGAGCACAAAATTCTACAGCATGGTACCAAGATACCCTCTCAACTGGTCGATTTAATCCTCGAAAATTTGATGGTGCAGGCTTGAGATCTCGATTAACTTTCGGTAGCATTACTACCATATCCCACTGCTCTTGGGTCACGGGGTATTTACCTATAAAAAATGAGTCAACTTTGACTAGATGTTGGGGACTTTCATGGAGCTTATGCTCAGCTTCAGTTTCTGGAGATCCCATTTGGAAAGTACCACTGGGAATAAATACCATCTCAAAGGTTCTACCTAAATTAATGTAGCCTGTAAAAAATTCGGCTTCTTTGGTAGTTTTGAACACTTCACAATTGGTAATCAATCCAAATAATCCTGATTGCTTAGCGGCAACGGTTGCTACTGGAAATTTAAAAGTCTTGAGTTCAAAGACGGATAAAGAGGTTGAAGCATCTGAAGATTTTTTAGGTTTAATCCTTTTGGGTGGAATTTTTACAGGTATAGGGAGAACAATTGGCTTAGTGATGTCATGATCGGAATTAATCAAATCAGACACTATACCAGCAGTTGATCGTGATGGTGAGCTTGCATTTAATAAAACCTGAAGTGCTTTTAAAACTTCTGCCGCTGACTTAAATCGATGTTTTAAATCTCGCGCTAACATTTTGTTCAGGATCGAAGCTAGTTGATCGGTTACAGGAAACTTTAAATACTGCTCCCATACCCATCCTCCCTCAGCATGAGAATAAAGTCGATAGTTAGGAGATTCCCCTGTCATTAAATGGATACAGGTAGCTGCTAATCCATAGATATCACTGGCAAAGGTTGATTGCCCAACCGCTTGTTCGGGCGCATCGTAGTGGGGAGTACCAATCACGGTACCGGGGGCGGCTAAAGCACTTTCACTTACAGCATGTTTAGCGGCACCAAAATCAATCAGAAATAGAGATTGATCAACGGATCGCCTAATAATATTATCGGGTTTGATATCTCGATGAATTACCCCTGACTCATGGATAAAAGTCAGAATAGGTAATAAATTTCTTAAAAGCTCAATGGTTTCAGTTTCATCAAAACATCTTCCTCGGGTTTTAAGTTCATCTTTTAGATTTTGCCCGTCTACAAATTCTTGAACAATATATTGGCGTTGATCCTGTTCAAAATGTGCCATTAATTCTGGGATTTGCGGATGTTTACCCAACCGATCTAATTGCTCTGCCTCATGCTGGAATAGGCGTAGAGCGATAGATGCGCTAGTGGGATCCTTGGGCGCAAATTGCTTGATTACACACTTGGGCTTAGAAGGCTTTGCCTCATCAATTGCCATAAAGGTTTTACCAAAGGCTCCTTTGGCAAGGGCATCACTGGGACGATACCTGCCTAAGAGAGGGGCTAAACTCTCTTTGCACTTAAGACAAGTTTTAGCGCCCTCAGGATTTTGAGGTGTTTGGCAATTGGGATTGAGACAGTAGTAGCCCATGGGTGTGAAAATACGGCAATCTATATATTTTGTCTTACCTTGCCCCTGTTTACTGTGATCTGTGTAATCAAATCCAATTTAATTTGAATTTAATTAAATTGGAGGATTTAGATTTTAGGATACTGCTGCTGTTCGTCTTCTTTTACCTGCGGCTGGAGTAGTAGTCAAAGAGGCGATCGCTGCGGGTTGTTTAGTATTACTTACTGGTTTTTGCAATAGTAAAATCAACATTGGGCGACTTTGCATTTGATTTTTCAACATTCTGGAAATATCCCGTTCCAATTGATAGCGCAATCCTACCCAATCTACTTCTAGATTTTCGAGATTATGTACAAAATCTGACCAGCGATTATCAAGGGTATCTTCGATCGCTTTTTGAATATGGCTAGTAAGCTGGGATCGCTCAATCAGAGAAACTACGCCATTAAGTTGGACATCTAACTCTGTGGCGAGTTTACCATCCATCCCAATCGACGCAGCGACGGTGACAATCCCATCTGTGGCAATTTGTTGGCGATCGCGCAATACTTCACCTTTAACCACCCCATCGCGGGAAGCATCGACTAATTCCACGCCTGAAGGCACTTTATCGACAATCCGAATGGAATCGGTGCAAACTTCGACAACATCTCCATTTTCGGCAATCACAATATTTTCCTTAGGAATTCCCATTTCCTGCGCCATTTTGCTATGTTGCATCAGCATCCTGAGTTCGCCATGGGTAGGGAAGAAAAACTTAGGACGAACTAGATTTAGCATGAGTTTTTGATCTTCCTGCGCCCCATGCCCCGAAACATGGATACCTTTGTCCTTGCCATAGATCACATTTGCGCCCAACGAAATCAATTTATCGATTGTTCGCACTACAGGAATAGTATTACCAGGAATAGGATTTGAAGAAAATACAATGGTATCTCCCTTTTGGATTTGCAATTGCCTGTGGCTGCCGTTTGCCATGCGGGTAAGAGCAGAGTTGGACTCACCTTGGGAACCTGTAGTTAAAATTAAGATCTGATCATCACGGTAATGACGAAGATTTTGTAATGGTTGAAGCAGTTCATCACGGCACTTTACATAACCAAGATTACGAGCATGGGCAATCACATTCAGCATCGAGCGTCCGATGACCCCAACAATCCGTCCCTGTTTTTCGGCAATATCTAAAATGATACTGAGTCGATGCACTGAAGACGCAAAAGTTGTGACGATCACCCTACCCTTAGCACCTGCAAAAGCTCGCTCTAGTCCTGGATAAACTGCCCGTTCGCTGGGGGTATAGCCTGGGATTTCGGCATTAGTGGAATCGCTAATTAGACAGAGTACGCCTTTTTCTCCATGTTCAGCGAGGCGTTGGATGTCAAAAAATTCACCATCTACAGGGGTGTGATCAAACTTGAAATCCCCTGTATGAATTACTAAGCCCGCAGGACTATTTATGGCAACGGTAAAGCTATCAGCCATGGAGTGGGTGTTACGGATAAATTCCACAAAGAAGCTGGTACCAATTCTGACAATGTCACGGGGAGCGACGCGGCGTAATTCGGTACGATTTAATACTCCTGCTTCCTTTAGTTTTTCCTCTAGTAATGCCATTGCCAAGCGAGGACCATAGATGACGGGAATTTCAAATTGCTTTAATTGAAAGGCGATCGCCCCGATGTGATCTTCGTGGGCATGGGTGACAATCATTCCTTTAATTCTGTGCTTGTTTTCCCGCAGATAGGTCATGTCGGGCAACACGATATTTACCCCAGGCATACCATCATCAGGGAAAGACAAACCAGCATCAAGCAGCATGATTTCGTTATTAATTTCAAATACCCAAGTGTTTTTGCCGATTTCTTTAAGCCCTCCCAATGCCATCATCTTTAGAGCGGGAGTATTAGATACATTGTCTGCGGCTTTAATGGGTGCAGTTTTGGTTTCAGATTTTTTTAAGGTTACTGGAGATTTAGTCATAGATAAGGTTTTAGAGATAATAATATTAGGTGAAAGTTAATGAAAATACAACCTAGGTTAATTAGGTTAGGATGGACAAACTTGTGACTTGGTAACTAACTCTCGGAGTGAGGCGGGAATAAGTTGAGAGTTGACATTACGGCTTTGAGCTTAGTCTCTAGCTCTGGGTTCGGCTGACTTTGGGATAGGGGCGATCGTAGTACACCTGTATCGAGTCCCAAAATCTTTAGTGCCGCCTTGATCGGAATTGGATTGGTCGTATAAAACAATGCCTTAAACAGAGGGAATAATTGAATATGGATAGCTGAAGCAGTTTGCACATTGCCCGCAGTGAAGGCTTTGATCATTTGTTGAATTTGGTTGCCAACTAAATGAGAAGCTACGCTAATTACACCTTTTGCCCCTACTGCCATTAGGGGTAAAGTTAACGAATCGTCACCTGAGTAAATATCAAATTCCTTGGGAGTAATAGAGCGAGTATAGCTGCACTGGTCAATATCACCTGTTGCCTCTTTTATCCCGACTATGTTGGGAATTTCGGCTAATTCGGCTACTGTAGTTGGCTCTAATTTACAACCTGTTCTGCTTGGTACATTGTACAGGATTATTGGTAAGTTTGGGGCGGAATTAGCGATCGCTTGAAAATGCTCATATAAACCTCTTTGGGGTGGCTTATTGTAGTAAGGCGTAACTTGTAATGTCCCATCTACTCCAAGATTAGCCGCTTTAACCGTGGCAGAGATGGCTTCGCTAGTGGAATTAGAACCTGTACCCGCAATAATTTTGGCTTTACCAGCAATAGTTTCTTTAATTACTTGAAATAACTTATATTCTTCATCCCAAGTTAAAGTCGGAGACTCGCCCGTGGTACCGCAGATTACTAGGGTGTTCGTGCCGTGATTGATTAGATGTAATGCTAGTTTAGCCGCAGCTTCATAATCCACTTGCCCATTTAAATCAAAGGGTGTGATCATGGCAGTTAGTAGTTGCCCAAAATCGACTTTAGACATATTTACCAGATATCAAGGGATGTAATGGGATATTTCATAAAATTGAGGTTAAATTAAATTTCGATCTATTAAAAGTTCGGCAATTTGAATGGCATTCAAGGCTGCTCCTTTACGGATTTGATCGCCGCATAACCATAAATCTAGGCAATTGGGATTTGAGATATCTTGGCGGATTCTGCCTATTAAAACTTCATCTTTGCCACTGGCAGCGATCGGCATGGGGAAATAATTGCGTGCCCAGTCGTCAATTAGTCTAACCCCTGCTGCCTTAGATAAGATTTCTTTGGCAGTATTGACACTAAAAGGTTCACTAAACTCTATATTAATTGCCTCAGAGTGGGCGCGCAGGACGGGAACCCGTACACAGGTAGCAGTAATTTGGATTTCGGGGCAGTTAAAGATCTTGCGAGTTTCATTAACCATCTTCATCTCTTCGGCACAATAGCCTTGCTCATCTAGGGGTGAATTGTGTAAAAACAGGTTAAAACCAATGGGATAGGGTAAAATCTCGGCTTTCGGTTCTTGATTATTTAATATAGCTTGGGTTTGCTTGATTAGCTCATCCATAGCCTTTGCGCCTGCCCCACTTACAGACTGATAGGTGGCGGCGACAATGCGTTTAACGGGTTTAACTTTGTGGAGCGGGTAAATTGCCAAGTTCATTAAAATTGTGGTGCAGTTAGGGTTGGCAATTATGCCCTGATGCTGATTGATCGCTTGGGGATTAACCTCAGGTACAACTAGGGGTACATTGGGGTCTTGGCGAAAGGCACTGGAGTTATCAATGATAATCGCGCCCTTAGATACAGCGATCGCTGCCCATTCTTTAGAAACACTGGCACCAGCAGAAGCTAAGACAATATCAATGCCATCAAAGGACTCTGGCGTTACAGGGGCGATCGCTATTTCCTGACCATTAAAGTTTATGGTCTTACCGACAGATTTTGGTGATGCTAGCAGTTTTAACTCAGCGATCGGAAAATCTCGTTCTAAAAGTATTGACATTAGCTCCGCACCAACAGCTCCTGTGGCACCGAGAATCGCAATTTTATACTTTTTTCTATGCAATCTTTTATCTCCTTATGCGCTTTTCATTAACTTTATTATTAGTACCTACTGAATCTGTGTAGGCATTAAGTATTTTAAACTTATTGATCTTAATTAGGTCTTAAGAGTTTAAGTACCTAGGATTTTATTTTTATTAGGTCTTGCTGGTAAAAATTTTAAACCGTTAATCTAAATCTATTTTGATTACTAACATCTCGATCAAATTTTAGTAAGAAGAAATATAGCACTTTTTATATTTATTTTAGATCTAGAGGTTAAGGTCCTGTAAAGATGGCATCTTCAATGTCTTTTCGGCTTAGAGAATAAGGAAAAGCACGATTTACGTCTTTATTCCCTGATAGCGCATTGATATACCGTACCCGAATTTCTTCTATGTCCATTGAGATCTCAGCTTGCCAGTCCCGACATTGAACTAACCAGTTATTTAACTTTTGGCTGTCTTGCCTACAATTTTTAGACTTTAACCAAGTTTCCACCATGTTTAAGGAGTGATTGTACAATGGTGTGTCTGCAGGGGGAAGAGTCATAGATTCTAGGCTGTAATCATACATGGTTTCTTAACTATAGCTCAGAATCTTAAATTTTTCAGAAAGCTTAAACGGTATATTCTACCGACGACTATTATAGTGCTAGTAGCGATCTGGTGATAGAGATTATAGGTTTTACTCCCGTTAATTATTTTATCTATTTTACTAGCGATCGCAGGTGCTAATCTGGATAAATGCGAACTGAAACAATCTTCTATCAGTTATTTTTAACCTTTTATGGATTGCTATTTGAGCTACTCGGTCAACCAGTACCCGATCGCAAAGATAGATAAATCTCTAAAAATGAAATAGAAATCGATCAAAGTTATTAAGTGTGGGTTTGACTCCCACCTTGATTTATTGTTGTTGAAAATGCAGTTTATCCTATGGATTTTTCACTTTAACCAAAAAATAAAGCACCTAATAAAAAGCACCTAATAAATAGATGCTTCGTGTATTGGAAAAACTAGCTTATAGATAGTTAATTAAGACTTGCAGTTGGGCTTTTAATTCGTTTGGTTAGAACTTCTAGGGCTTTTGCGTATTGTGGATCTTCGTTGCTGCCAATTTCAGTACGATTTTTCATTAGTTGTTCTTTTTGAGCATCAGTTAACTCTATAACCACATCAGGCTTAATTCCAGCGCGGTTAATATCTGTCCCATTTGGCGTAAAATATTTAGCGATCGTAACTGCCATACCCGATCCATCACCTAAGGGAACTACCGATTGAACTAGTCCTTTCCCAAAGGTTTTAGTTCCTACTAGGATTGCTCTTTTGTTGTCTTGCAATGCTCCAGATAGGATTTCACTAGCACTAGCAGAGCCACCATCCACAAGAACCACCACGGGTTTGTCGGTTAAAGATTGACGGTTAGCAACTAGTCTTTCACTTTCGCCTTTGCGATCAACAGTGGAAACAATTGTGGCATTATCAATAAACATCCGAGCGATCTCAGCACTGGAATATAACAAACCACCAGGGTTAGAACGAAGATCTAAAATAAACCCACCCACATTTTTATCAACCTGAGCTTGAATAGCTTTACGCATGTCTGCTGTGGCATTGGCATTAAATTGAGTTAGACGTATATAACCAACTTTTCCCGTTGGTGTGTCCCTAATATCTGCCTTAACCACGTGCAACTCAATTTTAGAACGGGTTAGCTCTACATCAAATGTGCGATCGCCTCGTTTAATCCCCAAAGTCACTTTAGTGTTGACTGGACCACGAATTAGAGCCACAGCTTGGTTAATATCCATGCCTTC
>Ga0105046_10002988_pt1 | contig 26753 bp, 14 predicted proteins | sample MAT03_FD_78385 | JGI IMG/M metagenome (GOLD analysis project Ga0105046, IMG submission 78385) | Freshwater microbial communities from Lake Fryxell liftoff mats and glacier meltwater in Antarctica - MAT-03 (megahit assembly) | ecosystem: Environmental > Aquatic > Freshwater > Ice > Liftoff...
ACCGGAGCACCGAACGGCACTCGTTGTCAACGGTCATGAGCCGGTGATCACCGAAACAGAAGGCAAGCGTTTCGATAGCATCATTGTGGTTGGAACAAACGTGATCGCCGCAGGACAAAGTCACTTCGGATTGTATGCCGTGGGTAGGCCAAACATGTCGGACACCTCATCCTATCTCTCGCAAGTATGCTTGGATTACTATCGCATCGATGGCGATGTAAAACCGTACTTGTATGAGGGCGGCCTGATTGCCACAATTGCCGCACGCGAAGATCATGCCTCTCGTTTTGAAGTGCATGGTGTTTCGGGATCGCGCGTTTACGTACTCGACACAACCACGGCGACGCTCTCTGTTGCACCTGTCTTACAACAGGGCACAACGGTTCGTGCAGGCATCGTTCCGGCAACCCCACGTACGTGGGGTGCAACGCCAACGGTAATCACCTCCGATGCCTCGATCGTGGTGAACGATAGTGCGCGTACGTGGAGTATTGCGAGCGGCTTTGCGGCCATGATGTTTTCGAATGGAACCATACAACAGATTCAAACCAACGATGCGTCTGCATTCGCTGCATGGCTTCGCGCATTGCCACAGAATGCGGCTGGTGCAATACTCTCTGCACGCGGTGGCATGAACAGTACATTGCGAACAACACTTACGTCCATAGGTGTGCGCGACAATGGCGCGGCCTCGTTTATCGCAACAGTAACCGTGGGTGCGGCCGCACAGACCACTACGGTGACGGATGCCGTCACGGCAGCCCGCATTTCTACGTCGGCGTTTCTCGTGCATGCAAACGGCGTGCATCATTCCGCGTTTGCCACCGTCGAACGTGGCCCACAGAGAACGCTTGTCTTGCAGGACCATGCATCGCTCGAGCGCGCCAATGTTACAACGGCGCATCTGCGAAACCTTGGTGCACTGAACGCACAGGCAGATGTGATCTACATTACACACGTGTCTAACGTAGCAGAGGCCAACAGACTTGCGGCGCATCGTCGCACGCACAACAAGGCGAGTGTTGTTGTAGTAGACATCGATGACATCCTCGATGAGTACGGTGCGGGACATCGATCGCCAGAAGCAGTGAAGGCATTTTTGCAACATGCCTACGCATCGTGGTCGCTGCCCCGCGCGCATACACTGGTGCTGATTGGCAATGCAACCTTTGATGCACGCTTGGCCATCAAGCATGGGAACTTGCACTCGAGCAGACCCGATCAAGTGCCCACCTTTGGACGTCCAAGTTCTGACTACTGGTTTGGTCTGCTGACGGGTGACGATGTTGCCTATCCGGAACTTCAAGTAGGCAGACTTCCCAGTCTTACTTCGGACGAGGCTCGCAACATCGTAGACAAGATCATCGAACACGACACGCTCCAAACTGCGCCTTGGATGCGTCGCGTGATGTTCGTGGGAGGTGGAACGGAAGACGAAGGTTTCTGCAGCATGTATAAGGATCTTCTGGAAGACCCGTTCGACACAGGATACTCGATCACAGATGCACCACTGTGCATCGATACCATCACTGCCTGTAAGTCCGACGATGTCACAACGGCAGGATATCGCATCAAGCAGGGAATTAATCTTGGTGTGACGTGGATGAACTATCTCGGACATGGAGCAACAGAACTCTTCGATATTCCCGGATGGAATGCGAATGAACTGAACAATGCACGCAAATGCGGTATGATGGCCACGTATGCATGTCAGACCGGTGCCTACAGTACACCAAGTAGTACATGTAAGAACGCCACCTATCTCGTCGAACCGCGCAACGGATTCGTTGGTGCCGTTGGTGGCACGGGATGGACGTATAAGCAGACGGTTGCCAATCTTTTTTTTGGATTTCAAGACGCGATGAAGACCGGGTCGAGAACCATGGGCGACATCGTCTATCGCACGAAAACACAGTTTGCCGTAGACGGGATTCAAGATGGTATCAATACGGCTATGCAGCAATGCATTCTCGGTGATCCAATGAGCACCGTTCGCATTGATACGGAACCGGATGGTTATCTGCGCAGACAGGATGTGTCGATCGCCGACCGTGCGGGCGATGCACAGATCACTGTCGATGACGACTCTGTGGTTGTTACGATGAACGTTCAGAATGCAGGCACGGGCACCACAACAAGTCTCGCCGTTCGCGTGATCCGCACCTACAACAACATCACTGATACGATTCGCGTGTTCGCCCCTGATGGACTTTGTAGGAATACTGTGCTGCGTTGCACGCTCGACATATCGAACCGAGTGGGCGAGCATGGCCTTACGATCCAGATCGATCCAGACACACTCATGAACGGTGAGCGTGCGGCAAACAACACATTGGCACTGTCGTTCCAAGTGGTGCCGCGTTCCATGTTGCCGGTAGAACCCCAGTCCTATTGGGTGATGCCATCCGCCAACGCCGTGTTCAGAGTGCTAGACCCACTTCCACCGTCTGCAGATAGAGTGTATCAATTCTTTGTGAGCAAGCAGACAAGACTGTTCTCTCCCGAGACCATCGTCTCACGATCTACGGCAACGGAGATCACGGTAGATGCAACGATTATCGATTGGCAACCGAGCGTGCAGTTCGATACATCGTTGCACTACATGCATGCGCGCTATATCAACGGCACAGATACATCGGCGATGCTCGTCGTTCCATTCCATGCCGCCTTACAACCCTACAGCTCTGTGGTCAACACGCGAACAACATCACAGGATGTTGCGGCCTCGCCTGCGGTAGGTACCGAGCGCCTGGAGGACGGAATTGGCATGTTACGCGAGACGAAGCGGGTGGTTGTGAGGTCATCCGGCATTCAGACCTCGGATCTCGAAAAGCAACGCATCATCGAGATCCGCGTTGGACAGAACAACTATATCAGTAGTCCATTCGCTCGAGGTGTGAACATCGTGGTTGTTGGCACGCACGACACGCTGCCGCGTGCGGCACGTCGGTACGATACGTATGAGTATCCTACGTCTACAGAAACCGGTCACAACGGATACACACAAGAATGTATTGCCTTCCTTCGCGACTCTGTTGCGAGCGACGAACGCGTGCTCGTTGCGCTTGCCGACGAGTCCATCTCTGGATTCGAAGTACAACGCAATCTCGATTCGTTGATAGACGTGCTGAAGACGTACGGCTCTTTCTATGCAGACTCTCTTGGCAGAAATGCATCGTGGGCCATGATTAGTACGAAAGGTCGTCCCGTGGGCGCTGCTACGGAGCGATACAAGAGAGCGCCCGACTCGATGGTTGTGATAGACTCTACACTCGACTTCATTGCGCAAACATCAACGATCGTATCGCCGTGGCTGGGTCCGTCCAGGGCCTGGCACCGCTTCGATGTGAACGGTATCGGACACGACTCCGCCACAACGATATTCGAAGCGCGCACCAACGGTGGCGAGACCGTCGTCCTTGATTCCATACGCGGTGGGGTTGCGTCGTGGATTCCGACAACACCTCGCACCGACGTTGCCTATGTACGCAGCACAACCATTGTGCCGTACGTCGATTGGAAGTCTACAGAGCTTCGCATTACTGGTATGAGTTCGTCCTACGAGCCAGCGGATGAATGGATGATGAGCTCGATGGCAATCACACCGGATTCCGTTTTGCGCGGAGACACGTCGGTGATGACCGCATTGGTACGAAACGTGTATCGTTCCTTTGCTGCTCCTACGGTAACGTGCGTGATCACCAGCATTGGCGAAGGTCAAACAGAACCCAAGTTCGAACAGACAATCACGATCGATGCACTGAATGCCGATGAATCAAAGCAGGCATCGGTGAACATTTCATCAGCGTTGTTGAACAGCACGTCTACGTTTACCTCGCGCGTGAACGCATTGCAGGATCGAACAGAACTCTATCGGTTCAACAACACGGCGTCTGTTGTTTATCGTGTGGGCGACGACGGCGTAGCGCCAACGCTTGAAGTACGCGTAGATGGTGTAGTGGCCACAACTGGCATGATGGTGCTGCGTGAGCCGTTCTTTGAGGTGGTATTGCACGACAACAGCAAACTCGCAATCAACGACAGCACCAGACTCACGGTTTTCATCAACGGCGATCGCATTCGTGCGGTGAATACCACGGAGTTCGACTTCTTACCAACGGATACGGCCATGCGTCGTTATGGTGCTGCCGATGTGCGCGCGGCCGTGGTGTTTCGATATCCGCTCGAGATCGATCAGAACAACGTTATTGTGCGGGCAATGGATGCGAGTGGGAATGCCGATACCGTAGAGCTTGCCTTATTCACTACAGATGGCACGACGCTGAAAAGCGTCACGCCATCACCCAATCCGTTTACAGATGCCGTAAGCTTCCGCGTACAACTAGCATCGGATCTGCCGTTGGTCCCTGCCACCATCGCTCTCTACAACCTTTCAGGTGGCCTTGTGCGCACCCTTCAGACCACCGTTCGTCTCGGAAATTCTGTTGTACCGTGGGATGGTAGGGGAGAGGGCGGCGAGTCTCTGGCAAGCGGTATCTACGTCTGGCGCTTCCTGGCCGACGATCCGGCTGGGGCCTCGGCCGTTGTGGGCTCTATCGTCCTCATTCGATAGGTACTTAGGTTCCAATTCCCTAGCGGAAACAACCTCAAAATTCCGTAGGTTTGCAGGTTCACTCCTGCACACATCCAGCTTAGTATGGCCCACCCGAACGAACGAATTCTACCCGTCTTGATGGAAGACGAGATGCGAGACTCGTATCTCGATTATTCCATGTCCGTAATCGTATCTCGTGCCCTTCCGGATGCACGAGACGGACTCAAACCTGTTCACCGCCGCGTGCTCTATGCGATGTACGAATTGGGCATGACGCCTAACCGTCCGTATAAGAAGAGTGCACGTATCGTTGGTGAAGTGCTTGGGAAGTTCCACCCACACGGCGACAGTTCTGTGTATGATGCCATGGTTCGCCTGGCGCAACACTGGTCCATGCGAGCGATGCTCGTAGACGGACAAGGAAACTTCGGTTCGGTGGATGGCGACTCGCCGGCTGCTATGCGATATACAGAGGCTCGCCTCTCGGCGGTTGCTATGGAAGTGGTGCGAGACATCGACAAGAACACCGTTGACTTCCGACCAAACTTTGACGATTCCCTTGAAGAACCAACGGTCATGCCAACCGTGTTGCCAACGCTGTTGGTGAACGGTGCCAACGGTATTGCCGTGGGTATGGCAACGAACATTCCGCCGCACAACTTGCGTGAAATCGTGAACGGCATCCATGCCGTGATCTCGGATCCAAACGTCACGAATGAAGAACTACTGAAGTACGTTACGGCGCCAGACTTCCCAACGGGCGGTATCATCTATGGCTATGAGGGTGTGCGCAGTGCGTACACAACAGGGCGTGGAAAGATCCAAGTACGCGCCAAGGCCAGCATCGAATCCGGCAAGACCAAAGAGGCCATCATCATCACCGAACTACCGTATCAGGTAGGGAAGGCCGGCTTGATCGAAAAGATCGCCGACTTGGTGAAGGCGAAGACGCTGGAAGACATCAGCGACATTCGTGATGAGTCTGACCGCGACGGTATGCGCATCGTGATCGAGCTCAAGCGTGACGGCGTTCCGATGGTGGTGCTGAACAACCTTTACAAGCACACGCAAATGCAGGTCACCTTTGGTGTGATCATGCTCGCCCTTGTCAAGGGACGTCCGCGTATCCTCACGCTGAAAGAAATGATGGAGGCCTTTATAGGTCACCGCGTCGAAGTGATCGTCCGTCGAACCCAGTTCGATCTGACGGCCGCAGAAAAGCGCGCCCACATTTTGGAAGGTTTTGTCATTGCGCTCGATAACATCGACGAAGTGATTCAAACCATCAAGAAGTCGAAGGACACGGCAGACGCATCTGCGAATCTGCAGGCAAAGTTTGTGCTGAGCGAAATCCAGGCGAAGGCAATTCTCGACATGCGTTTGCAGCGCCTTACCGGGCTAGAGCGCGAGAAGATCGAAGCCGAGTATCGCGAAGTAATCGAACTGATCGAGCGTCTGCGTGGAATTCTCGCAAGCAAAGATCTGCAGATGACGATCATTGGCGATGAACTCCGCGAACTAGCGCTGAAGCACGGCGATGAGCGTCGCACACAAGTGGTGTACGATGCAAAGGACTTCACGCTTGAAGACTTCGTGGCTAATGAAGAAGTGATCGTCACGATCTCGCACAATGGCTTCATCAAGCGTACACCCGTAAGTACCTACCGTCGGCAACACAAGGGCGGCAGAGGAGTTGCAGGCGCAGGAACGTATGAAGACGATTGGGTAGAAACCGTCTTCCGTGCATCTACGCACCACTACTTGTTGTGCTTTACCGATCGCGGACGTGTGTATCGCGTGAAGGTGTACGACATTCCAGAAGGAAGTCGCAACGCCAAGGGTCGTTCCATTGCGAACGTAATCCAAAAGCCGAACGACGAAACCGTGAATGCCTACATGACGGTAACGGACTTCGAACGCGACGATCTGTTCATCTTCTTTGCAACAAAGCAAGGAACCGTGAAGAAGACACCCGTGAGCGACTTCGCCAACGTGCGTGCGAATGGCATCATTGCCATCAACCTTGACGAAAAAGACAAGCTCATTGGTGTTCGCTTAACCGATGGCAACCACGAAATCCTCATCGGCTCGAGTAGCGGTCTGGCCGTGCACTTCCATGAGTCCGACGTTCGATCGATGGGTCGATCGGCTACAGGCGTACGCGGCATCTCGCTCGACAACGATGCAGAAGTGATCTCGCTCGTGGCAGTGCGCCATGGCGATGCGCAGGTAATCGTTGTTGGATCGCGCGGCTATGGCAAACGCACAAACGTAGACGACTTCCGCATCACAAAACGCGGTGCAAAGGGCGTTACGTCCATGAACATCACAGAGAAGACCGGAAAGATCTGCGCCATCCTTGCCGTGACCGATCTCGAAGACCTTGTGGTGATCACCACAAACGGAATTCTGATCCGTCAGCCGGTACGAGACATTCGCACACTCGGACGTGTAACGCAAGGCGTTCGACTCATCCGTTTGGAAGAGGGTGATAAGATCGCAGACATCACAACCGTCACGCGCGAAGAAGACGATGAAGAAGAAGAAGATGGGACGGTTGAAGGTGGCGAAGTTTCGACGGATCCAACGTCCAACTAAGAGCTTTCGCATGGCCGAGCGCTTCCACAGATTAATCACACAACGGGCAGGTCTTCGACCTGCCTGTTGTGTTTTGATACTGCTCTGTGCAACACTTGTTGCGCGGGCTCAAGACAGTACGGCGGTGGATTCGCTCTATACGCCACTCATGTCGCACGGAAGACTCGGCATCATTCCGCTGCGTCCGTTTACCGACATCACCAAGCGCGACATTCGGAAGATCCAGTACTACTCTCTTCCAGAAATCATGACGTCGTCCACACCCTGGATGCCCATGTCTGCTGGCGGCCTTGGCCAACACAACAGCATGAGCATTGCCGGTGCAATGCCAATAGACATTGCCATGAGCGAGAACGGCAGACCACTCGTCGATGCATGGTCCGGCACTATGCACCTCGAACAACTTGCTCCCGAAGGCTACGACCGCGCCGAACTCTTTCTTGGCACCGATGCCGTGGCATTCGGCGCAACAATGAGCACGGTTGCCATTAATCTGCAAGACATTCAACACAACACCGGAAGTCCGTTCACAAAACTTTGGTATCATCAGGGGGGCGGCGACTATATCGCGGCCGACGTAGAGCTCACCCAGAACGTTGCACCTAACGTGAACGTCATGGTTGGCGTACGGCGAGCAGGAGCAAACGGTAGGTATGCTCGTACGGGGTTCGACGTGTGGAATGTTCGGAGTGCCGTTCGGTGGACGATGAGTAGCATGTCGAACATTTCGTTGAACTATCACTTGTCTTCGCTGAGCACAGACTTGTGGGGCGGAATTAACCCTCGGAACAGCACACAGTTCGACAACGAAGGAATTGCACAACCGGTGTATGCCGCGCTGCGCGACGATTCACGCCGGCACGACCTCACCCTTACCTACACGCAACTCCTCGCTTCCGATACATCGTCTGTGCTCACAGCAACTGTGTACGGCACGCTCAATGCAATGAATCGCATGTTGGATAGCAGTGGCTACACATTGCATTCACATACCGAGGGTGCAACCGTCCGACTTGAACAACGACTCTCGATCCTGACGCTGCGTGTTGGTGCATCAGCGGACTATACCAAGCTCGCGGATAATCCCATTGCACGATCGCTCGATAATGTGTCGACGTCCGCCTTTGGCCATGCCACCTTCCGCCTTCAACCTGATCTTGACGTAAAAGCATCTGCTCGGATGACGTCGCAGTACGGAGTGTTCATGAATGGCGGCGGGGCTGGCGTTGTGTGGCGCGCAGACACGACGATTACGATTACAGCAGATGCGTCTACATCGCAACGAGCTCCGAGTCCCACCGAAGGACTTGGTCTATTGCCGGAGCGCACGGGCTTGTTGTTCCTCGACTTTGCTCAACGCATTGCGCCGCATGGTTCACGGCCATCGGTGCGTCCAACTACGTTCTCGTTAGGTCTCTTTGCGCGCATCACGGATAACCCCTTGATCACGTCGGCGATTCTCGATACGGCAGGCACTCCAAGGTCTACGAAGACCATCAATGGCTCAACATCGAATGTGTACGGAGGCTACGTCCATGCCTTGTTCCGTTTGTGGGAGCTTGATATAGAGCCGATTGCTCGCGTTTACACGTCGCAACTGCAGGGCGCTGCCGACGACAGATTTCCGATCGCGAGCGGGAGTATCAGCCTGAGTTATACGCATCGGGTTGGGTCGAACTGGGTTGTACTCGGAGTACGCGGCGGATTGTTTTCTACCATGCGTGGCCTCCAACACGTCCCGCTCACGTGGACGTATGTGCAGCCCTCTGTGCAACAAGGCACAATTTCAAACGGACTCGACGCTTGGCTTGTTGCCAACCTTGGCAATGCCAACGTGAGACTATCATTCGAGAACATTCTCGGTCAGCCATTCTACACCGTGGCCATGGCGCCGTTCATGCTGCAAAACATCAGACTCAGCGCTACATGGTCATTTTTCGAGTAAAAGGACTCCAATGAGATATCTCCTGTTGTTGGTTGCGTTGGCTACCATCGTCGGTTGTTCTGGCGTCACGTATCCGGTGCCGATTTCATTACATGCATCGTGCAGTATTGGTGATCCGGAATCGTATCCGCAGAACTCTTCGATCCAAATGCCCTTGGCAGCGAGAATGAAAAATAGATCGACGGTCCTTTGCGCCACATACTCTAAGGAATCGTGCATGGTACGTATGATAGACACGTCCATGCACATTGTGTGGAAGCGGCCACTCCTCATTCCTGAAGACAATGAACATATAGCCCTTACGATGGGTGGTAACACTATTTCCGTATTGTTTAACAAAGAGGACGGAGACACGATCATGTCTGAGCTGGTGGATCGCACCAATGGTTCATATGTGCTCGCATCCATTCGCGACAGTGTTGATGACAGTCCAACGAAGTCTCCTGTGAGATACAACGATCGTGAGTTCATCCGCGGTGCTACAACGTCAGATCACCATTGCAGATGTTTTCGAGAAAGAGAAGGCTGAAGAGGTCGGTCGGCCGACGACGGAAGAATTGTGATAGGAGCGGAGAAGAATGGAATGTGTCCAATCCTTTGGCGAGATTACGCGGACTATTGTGGACCAACGAACAGAGGCAACGTCGTGAACACTGCAGCCAACGTACCCGTGACCGTTACGTTTAACCATCTCATTCGACCGTATCTCGTACTACGGATCGGATTCGCATTCGCCATCACGGTTATCGGTCTTCCGCTTGCCCTGATCTGGTTTTGCGGAGTTGGACAATGGTGGGCGCTCCATCGATGCACATGAATTCCGAAATCAGATCCTTGCAGCGCGCGAAGCATTGCGGGTGCAAGGGCATCACGTTTCGACGTCATCAACCTCTTCGCACGAAGGCATCGAACGTCGCTTAAACGAGATCATCCGTTTACTGAAGGACCATCCATTGTGAGGTTTTCATGGTGAAGTCAACGATCCCGGCCAATTTTCTTGCGGTATGCGAGCGCTTCGCATCGCAACCTGATAAAATCTGCTATGGCAGAAAATCTCAGGGAACATGGCATACCATCACGCATGCCTCCCTTCGCGCAGATGTAGAGTGTTTTGCCATGGGCATGACGCTTCTGGGCTTTAGTGTGGGAGAACGGGTAGGCATCGTAAGTGAGAATAGAGTGGAATGGCCCATTGCCGACTTCGCGTTGTCGGCACTGGGGGTGATCGACGTGCCGATCTTTCCTACACTCACAGGGCCTCAAGAGGCCTACATCTTCCATAACTGCGAAGCAGCAGGCGTGATTGTCTCGAATCAGTTCCAGTTGAACAAACTCCTGACGGTTCGACCAGAGATTCCATCGCTTCGTATGATTATTGTGATGAACGACGACGTGGTTCTCCAAGACGGCGTAGTACGTTTCACCGACGTGATGCAACGTGGTCGTTCGGCCTTCGATGCGGCAACACGTCAACAAAAGTTCATCGATCTGGCATCGCATGTGAAAGAGGACGACGTGCTCACGCTCGTGTATACTAGTGGAACGACGGGCAATCCCAAAGGGGTGATGCTCACGCATCGTAATATTACCTCGAACGTTTCTGGAGCCCTTGCCTCCTTTGACCTTCATGAGCACGACACGTTGCTATCGTTTCTTCCGCTTTGCCATTCCTATGAACGAATGGCCGGCTACTACTGTGCCTTCATTGCAGGATCTACAACGTACTTTGCAGAGAGCATCGAGAGTGTATCTGAGAACCTTCGCGAAGTGCGACCAACGGTCATGACAAGCGTGCCGCGCTTGTTCGAGCGCATCAAAACGCGCGTGATCAGCAACGTAGAGAAACAAGGCGCCCTGAAACAGAAAGTATTCGCTTGGGCTCTCGGTGTGGGAACGCGTTGGTTCCGCGGTGATCGCTCTGCGTGGTTACGTATACAACATGCCCTTGCAGACAAACTCGTTTTTTCCAAAGTACGGGAACGAACGGGAGGCCGAATTCGGTTCTTCGTAAGTGGCGGCGCTGCTTTATCGGTAGACGTTGGGACCTTCTTCATGACGATGGGTCTTGAGATCATCGAAGGGTACGGTCTTACGGAATCGTCACCCGTCCTCTGTGTGAACAGACTGGGTGCACAAGAGCTTGGCACCGTTGGAACGCCCTTGCCTAATGTAGAGATCGTCATTGCCTCTGATGGAGAGATCCTTGCGCGAGGTCCGAGTATCATGAAGGGCTATTGGAAGAACGACGAAGCAACGCGAGAGGCGATTGATGCCGAAGGGTATTTGCATACGGGAGATATCGGATCGTTCAACGAACTCGGTCACCTACGCATCACAGATCGGAAGAAGCACATTCTGGTAAGCAGTGGTGGGAAGAACATTGCACCACAACATGTAGAAGCGCTGATTGCAGAAAGTCCATTCGTCGATCAGGTGATCCTCATTGGTGATGCCCGAGAATACTGCACGGCTCTCATTGTGCCCGATGCAGAGTACATCGGTGCCAACAACATTTCGCCAGAGCAATTGCACAGCGTAATCCAGCGAGACATTGACGAGCGACAGCGTGCACTCTCGAAGTATGAGCGCATCCGTCGGTTTACGATCCTTCACACTCCGTTTACTGTTGATAATGGTATGATGACGCCAACATTGAAGATCAAACGCAAGACCGTAGAACACGAGTACAAGGGCGTAATCGACGCCATGTATGCAGGGGCTGACCACGAAGGGCACCATGGAACTCATTGATGCGATTCGACAACGACGAACAACGAACGGACCTTTTGAACCACGCCCGGTGTCGCTCGAACATCAGCACTTGCTGATCGAAGCCGCAGGAAGAGCTCCGAGTCATTTCAATTCTCAGCCATGGCGTTTTATCCTGATCGACGATGCCGCCGTGCGATCTCGTATCGCAACCATCGGTGGACGTACCATGAAACAGCTCATGGAGCGCGGAACGTTCTTTTCACGCTATAAGAAATACTTCAGGTTTTCTCAGGCAGAGATGGATGAACGGCGGGATGGAATTCTGATTGATCAGTTGCCAACCATACTCAAGCCATTCATCAAGCAGGTGTTCTCCAACACTGTTCTCTCGCTGATGTCGAAACTCGGTGTGCCTTCCATGTTGGGAGAAGACAGTCGGAAGCTCATCGAAGGGAGTCCTCTGATCTTAGCCGTCCTCCTGGACAAAGAAGAATACATCCCCGATGCATTGAGTGGATTCTACTGTCAGCTCAGCATGGGCATGGCCATTGAACACATCTGGCTGCTCACACGAGAACTGGGAATGGGCATACAATTCATTTCCACACCTATGGAGATTCCCGAAGCATGGCAAGAGCTGAAGGAACTTCTTTGCGTACCGGAGAATCTTGAACTCATGGCCCTGTACAGACTTGGCTATGTGCCACAGGATGCGAAACGAAACCGCATCGATTGGAAGAGCGATCAGCGCAAGAGAATGTCGCAGATCGCTTTTCGCAATTCCTGTGCAACACCTGAACCTGATGCACCATCACAGACACCAACATGAATGAAGCTCGAATAGCCGGTATCGGCACGGCACTCCCGGAATACGTTGTTACACAAGATGATGTACGCGCAGTTGTTGGGGCACTCTTCGGCGAACGTTTTTCGCAGATCGAACGCATCCTGCATGTATTCGAACACGACCATATACGAACGCGCAGGTTTGTCCGCCCTATCTCGTGGTATGCAGAGCAACACGGCTTTCGTGATTGCAACGACGTTTACATCGAGAGTGCCACAGACCTTGCCACCATTGCTGCAACACGGGCGCTTGAGGGCAGTGGCCATACGGCAAAAGAGATCAGCGCTGTTGTCTTTGTATCGACCACGGGCATCGCAACACCCAGTATCGAATCTCACGTGCTACAACGATTACAATGCGCACCGACCACGTCGCGTATTCCCATTGTTGGACTTGGTTGTGCTGGAGGAGTGGTTGGCCTTGCTCGTGCCGCCGAAATCTGCAGAGCGCGCAGTGGAGCACCTGTTCTGCTCATTGCGGCAGAGATCTGCAGTGTGACGTTTCAACGCGGCGAACCAACCAAGAGCAACATCGTTGCCTCTAGCATTTTCGGTGACGGTGCGGCGGCTGTGGTGATCAGTGGATCGGGACAAGGTCCGCTCGTCCGTCACGGATATTCCGAGCTATTTCCAAACACGGCAGACATCATGGGATGGGATGTGATCGATACGGGTTTGAACGTTCGGTTCTCTCGCGACATTCCTGACTTTGTTCGTACGAACATGGCCGACGTCCTCGATCGGTTCCTCACACTCACTGGTCTTCGGCGACATCAAATCTCTACGTTCGTTGCGCATCCGGGCGGAGCAAAAGTGCTGGATGCCTATGCCGACGTTCTTGGAGTTCCGAGCGCAAACGTCGATACGGCAAAAGACGTCCTTCGTGAAGTAGGCAACATCAGTAGCGCGTCTGTTTTGTTTGTGTTAGAACGCGAGCTCCGTCAGCATCATGAACAGGGGAGTCTTGGACTCTGCTTAGCACTCGGCCCCGGATTCTCTGCAGAGTTTTGTACACTGGAGTGGACGTGATCCTTGCCGCCTTTCTACTCCTTACCATTTCGCTGCAACGCATCCTTGAGTTGCGCCTTGCCGCGCGCAATCGTCTGCAAGCAATGGCCAATGGTGGAAGAGAGTATGGGGCAGAACACTACTGGATGTTCTTTGTGCTACACGTTCTGTGGCTTGCTGCCATGAATGCAGAGGGCTACCTGCGCGGCTTTCCGTGGAGCGCGATGAGTCTCGTTGGATTCGGAGGACTTATCGCAGCGGAGATCCTTCGGTACTGGGCCATCGCATCGTTGGGATCGGCATGGAACACGCGCATTATCGTCGTACCTGGTGCCAACCGTGTTGCGCGCGGACCCTACAAGTACATCAACCATCCCAACTACGTAGCCGTCGCTATCGAGCTCGCCGCCGTCCCGCTCATCCTTGGGGCCTGGTGGACGAGCATTGTCTTTACACTCCTCAACGCAGTCATCTTGCTGTTGGTGCGCATACCGGCAGAAGAGCGTGCATTGGCAGAAATGAAAAAGCCCTTGACGTAGAACGACAAGGGCGATTCATTGAAGTGGTACCGGAGGAGGGACTTGAACCCCCGACACATGGATTATGATTCCATTGCTCTAACCACCTGAGCTACTCCGGCGCGAAGGGCCACAAATATACGAATTACTCTCCGAGTTGATTGAGCTGGTCGCGGAGCTGCGCCGCCTTCTCATACTCTTCGTTTTTGATGGCAAGATCTAGGGAGGCATGGAGTCGATCACGTAGTGATACTGGTTTCGGCTGTGCTTCGGCCTCCGGTTCTGGTTCTGCAGATGAAGTGCGAAGACGTTCGATCTCGTTGTCTTCTTCGGGTTCTTCTTCGGGCGTCTCGCCAAAATCTTCTTCGGCATCGTCGCCCTCGGGGGTGAAGCCGGCCTCTGCGATGATCTCTTCTGTGATGTACATCGGAACACCACAGCGGATGGCAAGTGCGATGGCGTCGCTCGGACGTGCATCAACTTCGAGATCAGAAAACTCGAAGTGCAACGTTGCATAGAACGTTCCATCCTTGAGGCTACTGATCGACACGTCGCGTAGTTGTCCGCCAAGCGAATCGATCACGTTACGAAGCAAGTCGTGCGTCATCGGTCGTTGTGGCTTGATGCCCTCGAGTTCGTTCGCAATGGCCTGTGCCTCTGGCACGCCGATCACGATGGGGAGTCGGCGCACGCCGTCGATTTCACGCAAGATGAGCGCATAGGCGCCTGTACTTGCCTGACTCACAGACAGACCGAGGATGTCTACTTGAACCTTGTTCATGGTGCAATATTACTTACTTGCCGGTGACTGCGGAAATGCGAGCCGTGAGCTTCGGCAGAATGGTGAAAACATCGCCAACCAAGCCGTAGTCAGACACGGTGAAGATAGGAGCGTCTTTGTCTTTGTTGATTGCAACGATCACCTTGCTTGAAGACATACCGGCAAGATGCTGAACGGCGCCACTGATGCCGCAGGCAACGTACAAGTTCGGACTCACGGTCTTTCCCGTCTGGCCAACTTGTTGCGAGTGCGGTCTCCAGCCGGCATCTACCACTGCGCGTGAGGCTCCAACGGCTGCACCCAAGCTCTTGGCGAGCTCTTCGACGAGATGGAAGTTCTCAGGTCCTTTTAAGCCGCGACCGCCAGAGACGATCATGTCTGCTTCGGCAACGTCGAGCACGCCTTCGTTTTTGATAACCGATGTTACGGTAACGGTACGCCGATTCGAGACAGTAGGCGAGAAGGATTCGATGGCAACCGTGCCTGCTGCGTCCTTCCTTGCCGTGAAGACATTCGGACGGAGTGTGTACACGGCGATCGGAGTTGTTGGTCGCACGGTAATGCGCGCCTTCCCTGCATAGATCGGACGTACGGCATCGCCTTGTGCTGTGAGTTCCACACAGTCTGCAAGCAGACCAGCCTGCAGTTTCACAGCAACGCGTGGAGCGATGTTTTTTCCGGCCGTTGTTGCAGATGCGAGAACAACATCGGCGCCCACTTTCGTAGCTGCCTCTGCAATGGCATGAGCAACATCTGTAGAAGATGCACTCAAGCACGATGCAAGGCCATATTCTGCGGCAGCTTGAATCTGCTCAGGTGTGGCATTGATAGCAATACCTGTGATCGGCGCTCCACTAGCAATACTGCGGGCAGCCGTGATCACTTCGTACGACGAGCGCTTCAGACCTGCGCCGCTTTGTTCGAGAACAACAAGGATGTGTTTCATTAGATCATTTTCGCTTCTTCGTGGAGGAGTCGGACGAGTTCGTCGATATCGGCGTCCGATTCGCCGAGGATCTTATGCAGGCGCTTGGTATCGGGAAGCGTCATCGATATCGTTTCCACACGTGAGGCAGCCGTCGTGGCTGCGCGCTCTGTAATGGGCTTCGACTTTGCCTTCATGATATCGGGAAGTTTCGGATATCGTGGATCGTTCAATCCTTTTTGTGTGCTGATCACACAAGGGAGTGACGTTTCGACAACTTCCTTGCCGCCTTCCGTATCGCATTCTGCTTTGACGGTTGTTCCGTCGATTTCGAGTTTGGAGACGATGTGGATAGATGGCCACTCGAGCATTTCTGCCACCAGCGCCGATGTTTGGAATGAATCGAAGTCGATGCTCTGACGGCCGAACAACACAACATCCGGAGCGAGTTCTTTGGCAGCTTCCACGATACTGGACGCAACGGTGAACGAGTCTGCGCGAACATCATCTTTGACAAGAATGGCGGCATCTGCGCCCATAGCGAGGGCCGTGCGAAGAACGTCCTTGGACGTGTCTGCACCAACCGTAAGGGCCGTGACGGTTCCGCCAAATATTTCCTTCAGACGAAGGCCTTCTTCGATGGTGAATTCGTCGTAGGGATTGAGAATGAATTTGACACCCTGCGCTGCCATGGACTTGCCATCCGGCCCAACGGAGATCTTCGTTGTTGTGTCCGGTACCTGGCTAATGCATACAAGAATGTTCATGCAGTCCTCTGTATTGAGTTAACGTGGTCGTAGAACAGCAAAATTACGAAAGGGGAACGGACTAGATTGTGCCCATAGACCATGAGAGGGCGACAAGGGCTCGGGCCCAGTCTGCACGGGCAGAAAGAAGGCGCAAGAGGGCCTCTGCGTAGAAGCGTTCTCGCAGGTTGATGGTGAGCAGAGCGGATTCGCCCGCTTCGAGCTTGCGGCGTTCGGCGGTGACCATTTGTTCAGCCAGACTGACTTCGTTCTGGGCCGCTTCCATGCGTTCAGAGGCTCGCCGAATGGCAATAACACTATTCTCTACATCGGCCGCCACAAAACGCTCTACAATGGCCCGCTGGAGGTCTGCGCGGCGCACCGTGATCTCTGCCACCTCTGCTTGCGCACTTGCGCTACGAAACAGCAAGGGCTGCGAAATGGTGAGGCCCACTCTGTAGTCGGGGGCAAGACTCTTTCCAACATCATAGGTAAGAAGGGAGCCTTCGAGTTCGACGAACGGACGTAGATACTCGCGCGCCAGTCCGCTGTCCAGCCGTGCCGTTTGCTGCAACATGTCGGTACGGCGAACTTCTGGCCGTTGCAGGTAGGCCTTTGCAACAGAAACGAGTGCGAGCGCAGATGTGTCTGCGACGGACGGAAGCGATTCCGGAACGCCCGTCAGCGGACGTGGTTCTCCGGCACCGGTCCACAAGAACACACTCACATCTACGGCAGCTTGTTCCGCCATTCGAAGAGCACGTAGGACTTCGCCTTGACGACGAGCTACTTCTTGCAACACCTCGATGGTATCGATGGCCGAGTTTTCGCCGGAACGTGCACGACGTGACGTCATCATTGCCCGTGCTTCCACAAGACGATACACACTATCGGCCACAGAAACGGCCGTAAGAGCTTCTGCCCAATCCCAATACCGCCACGCCGCCGTGCGAAGGAGTGCATTGCGCTCCATGCGGAATTGTGCCGCTGCAAGGTCTGGGCGGAGCATCGCCTTGCGCAATTGATTACGTCGCGGATCGGTGAACACGCCTTGAAAAAGTGGTAGCGAGATTCCAAGTCCGGCCTCACCGCTCAGACTCGTTGCCGACTGCGGGTTCACGTCGGTTCCAATGCCGCGTGCGTACGTGGCCTTGATCTTGGGACCGAAGATCATGTCGAGCGGCAGTTCCAACGCACCATTGAAGAGATTGAGCTTGTCGGCTCCGTCCTTCTCTTTGTAGGTGTACTGTACGTCGAGTTTTGGATCGAACCGACCCAATGAATTTCTGATCTCGGCCTCTGCAAGATCGGGCTCAAACGATGCAGAGCGTAGCGACGGATGCGTAAGCTCCACCTGCTGCAAGTACTCACGTAGCGTGAGAATATCCTGTGCAGTGCTTGGCAAGGTGGAAAGGGTGGCAAGAATCAGGAGGAGGATCGACGATCTCACTTCTTTTCCTCCTTGCCGCCAGTACCAGACTTACGTTTTAATGACTTGGGTATCGGGAACTGCGGGGGGAAGCCCATAAGCTGTCGCCAGAGTTCATAGCCCACGGACACTTCGTTCAGCATAACCCAACCGCTCGCTTCGGTTCCTTGACGGAGGTACTTCGATGAAGGCCATGGCCGTGACAATGTGTCCGGAATGATCAACAATCGGAATCCGCCTGCGCCATCATCAACAGCATCAACAACACGTATGATGCCGTGGAAGATGCCCACATTCACGTCGCGCCAGCCGGAAACCTGAAACGCTGGGAAGCCGGCGAACTGCAAGGAGACGCGACGTCCTGGGTCGACAAGAGCCGCATCCATTCCCGTTACATACACTTCCACGGCTTGATCGTCGGTGCTTGGAACGACAACCGCCAGTTGCTCTCCTTCTTTGACGGTTTGGCCCGCCCCAGCTTTTGCAATTCGAACGATAATCCCGTCGAGCGGTGCCGTGATGATGCTGGCACCAACGCGCCCTTGAGCATTGGCAAGTCGCACTTCTGCTTCTTGCATGGTCACAAACGCCTGGTTGATCACGCGTTCTTCCTCTGCACGAAAGGCATTCACGTCTTGCATGGCAGCATTGATCCCTGCCGCCATCGATACAGAATCTGCAAGGGCACGCTGAAGGTTAAGCGTTGCGGTTTCGACGTCGCGACGTGCCACGAGATCTTGCCGGAAGAGCGTATCTGCGCGCGCATACCGAGTGCGCGCCGTGCGGAGCTCTACGATCACATTTTCCAGTCGTGCTCTTGTTTGCGCAAGGCGTTGCTCCGATTGCTTCCGACGTTGTATCGACACTTCAATCGACTGCTCTTGCGCAGAGAACGTACGATCTCTCAGCGTTTGCAGTTTATCGAGGAGCGAGGGATCAAAGAAGTTCACGTTGATATCAGAGAGCACTACAATCGTGTCTCCGCGACGAACATGTTGCCCCTCTTGTACGAACCATTGCACGATACGTCCGGAAATCGAGCTCTCCAGCGTCTGCGGTCGAGCATTCGGCACGAACGACGTTACCTTGCCGGACCCATGCACTGTTTGCACCCACGGCACAAAGGCCAAAAACATTCCAATACCAATGAGGAGCAGGCCGATCGCTGCCACAAGTGCATGATGTGAGCGTGGCGTCGAAACCATTTGTAGCGATAGTCGACGGTGATCAACCATTCAGACCTCCGTCCACGAGACGAATACATCCATCTTCCAATGCATACACTGCCTGCGTTCGCCGCACAACGTCTTCGTCATGCGAGACATTGACGATCGTCCATGCGCCATGCGCAAAGATCTCAGAAAGCATACGTTGCTTCGTTGCTTCTTCAATACCGTCGAATGCCTCGTCAAGAAGCAGAATTTCCGGTCGGTGCAGGATCATGCGTGCAAATAAGATCCGTCGCTTCATTCCAAACGAGATCGTCAACCCATCTGCGCGAAGTGCCGTACGAAGTCCGTCGGGTAGTGCATCAATATCTGGAAGCAGGCATACCATGCGCATCGCCCACTGTAGGTCTTCATAGGCAAAAGACCGACCGAGCATAATGTTCTCTTCTATGGTACCATCTACAAGTTGATCGAGAGGTGAGACCAAAGCCACACGCGATCGCAGCGATGCTAGATCCGCACTTCGCACATCAACATCATTGACGGTGATCATACCCCGTTGCATCTGCTCCAATCCAAGAATGGAATACAACAACGTGGTTTTCCCGCTGCCGCTCGCTCCTATAAGACTGATTCTGCATCCGGAAGGAACGTCGAGCGATACGCCACGAAGTGCCGGTTGCTCTGCATGTTCGTACGTGAACCACACATCACGAACGCGAATACTTCCACCTGCCGCCGACGCTGGAACTGGGATGCCACCGACGTCTTCAAGCGGCTTATCGGAGATGCTCGCAACTTTGCCGATTGCGGCCATGAGATCATAGTACAGATCGAGCTGACTAATGAGTTTCTCGACGGCATTGAGAATCATGATAATGACGATCTGCGCTGCAACAAGCTGGCCGAGCGACATTTGTTGATCGATCACCAACATTCCACCAAGTCCCAGTACACCAACCGTGGCAACAGTCTTAAAGAACATCGACCCAAAGATCTGTCGAGACAGAATCACAAAGTGCCGACGTCGGTCCTGCACGTAGGACGCAGCAATCGAGTCCAATCGGTCGAATGCAAACGACCGGGCACCTGTAAGCTTCACGGCCAGTTGTGCACGTGCGATCTCTTCGAGCCACGATGCCGTTTCGTATTTGCGCTTACTTGCCTCCACAGCAGTTGTAATGCCGCCCCTACCAAGACCGTATACCAACACCGGCAAAAAGCCAATGAGGATAGCATCGTACAGCAAGAAGAACGGGTGGTAGATGGCCAACACGATCAGCCCCACAAGAAGGACCAGCACGGCATTGATTCCTTCGAGGAGGAACTTGCCAAGAGATTTCTGTATGGTGATCACATCAAAGAATCGATTCACCAATTCGGGAGCGTACTGTTCTCGGAGGGCGGAAAGGCGAATGGATGGAAGGCGTTGCATGATATCGAACGACGCATGCACGAAGATCCGACGTTGGATCAATTCAATGACCCAGCGTTCGAGAACGGCAATTACTCCAGAGGCGAGGAGACCAAGAAAGACAAGTGTGCATAGCACAATAAGCTGTTTGTTGAACACACCTAAGGCCACTGAATTCACAATGGCCTGGGCGGTAATGGGGACAACAAGAGCAAGGAGGCTCGACAAGACGGAGTATCCCACCACTACCCAGATGTCTGTTTTTTCCTCACGCAAGATCGAGCGCAAATACGGCCACAGATCGGAAAACGATTGTGCGTGGTGATTCTCTGGCTCGCGCTTTGGAGTAGATGTTCGCATGGTTGCCCTCTCGGCTCCATGCGATAGGAACGACGCTACAGATCCGCGTATGACGAGGGCCTTCCCGTTTACGGACTGTAGGCGACGCGACGCTGTACTTTGCTCTACGAGCAAAGAAGAGGCAACAACGTAGGACAGAGGAGGTGCATCCCTAGACCCAACGTGAATGATCTCGCATTCAAGTCCTGCATCGGTAAAGATCGTCAACAGCAGATCTATTGCCGTTTCAGGCGTGACCGGGTGTCGAGACATGAGATCGCGCGCGCGAAGTGCAACGTCGATGTGATGCTTGGCAGGAAGCACACCCTCGAGTGCATCGAGAATGCTGTTGAGAAGGTTGTCTTGCGACGTGGTTTCATTCATAGAGGTGTTGCAAATTTACCCGTGCAGTGTACGCCGCACGTACTTTCCAGTGATACTTTCTTCAATGTTCGCTATTTGTTCGGGTGTTCCGGTGGCCACAATGCGGCCTCCGTCTCTACCACCACCCGGACCCAGATCAATCACGTGATCGGCGTAGGTAACCACGTCAAGGTTGTGTTCGATCACCACAACCGTGTTACCCTTGTCTACGAGCTTAGAGAGAAGCCGGAGCAGAACAGCAATGTCCTCAAAATGCAATCCGGTTGTTGGCTCGTCTAACAAATACAACGTCTTGCCCGTTCCCGTCTTCGACAGTTCCGTGGCAAGCTTCACGCGTTGAGCCTCTCCGCCAGAAAGCGTGGGGGCTTGCTGACCAAGCGTGATGTAGGTGAGGCCCACGTCCATGAGCGTCTGCAGTTTGTGCTTGATCTTTGGAATATCCACGAAGAGGTCGAATGCCTCCTCTACCGTCATATCGAGAACATCGGCAATGGACTTTCCTTTGAACCGAACCGCCAACGTCTCTGCGTTGTATCGTTTTCCATTGCAGGTATCACACGGCACATACACATCCGGAAGGAAATTCATCTCGATCTTCCTAATCCCTGCCCCCTCGCATTCTTCACATCGCCCTCCACTCACATTGAAGGAGAACCGACCCGCCTTGTACCCACGGATCTTTGCTTCTGGAAGCATGGTGAAGAAGTCGCGAATCTGCGTGAAGAGACCTGTGTACGTGGCCGGATTACTTCGTGGCGTGCGACCGATGGGTGTTTGATCGATCTCGATCACTTTGTCGATGTTCGGCAGGCCTTCAATGCTGTCGTACGGTAAGGGCAACGCTTCTGCATCGTAGAAGTGGCGTGCGAGAATCGGATACAACGTGTCGTTCACGAGCGTGCTCTTCCCGGAGCCGCTCATGCCCGTTACGCATACAAATGTTCCGAGTGGAATGGTAAGAGAAACGTTCTGAAGATTGTTTCCACGAGCACCATTGAGTTGCAAGGTTTTACCGCTGCCTACTCTTCGTACTTCTAGAATGTCGAAATGCTTGGAGCCGATCAAGTATTGCAACGTGAGCGACCGATTGGTGATCTCTGCCCCCATCAACCGAATGTTGGAAGGATGGAAGGTGGCAATGATCTCTCCGCCGTGTACTCCTGCACCAGGACCAATGTCGATTACGTGGTCTGCTTCTTCGATCATTTCACGATCGTGTTCAACCACGATAATAGAGTTCCCAAGATCGCGCAATGCCTTGAGCGAGTCGATGAGTTTTCGATTATCGTGTTGGTGAAGTCCGATGCTCGGTTCATCGAGTACATAGGTAACGCCAACGAGTTGCGATCCGATCTGTGATGCGAGCCGAATGCGTTGCGATTCGCCACCCGACAAAGATCGGGCACTGCGATCGAGCGTCAAATAGGTGAGGCCCACATCACGCAGGAATCGGAGTCTCGTAGTGATCTCTTTGAGAATGAGCGACGCAATAATGCGCTGCCTATCTGAGAGCTTGTCGAGTAGTGTTGCAAAAAACTCTTCCGCATCGATGATATCCATGGTGGTGGCACCATGGATGTTCGTGTCGGCAATGAGCACGAACAAATGCTCTTCTTTGAGACGAGCGCCGTGACATGATCTGCACGGAATGCTTGAGAAGTACTTCTCGATGGACTTTTTAACAGACGCCGTTGCCGACTGATCGTGTTGGTGACGTAGGCTTGGCAAAACGCCGATGTACTTGTGACTGTACGATGCGTTTTTATTCGTCCCATAATGAACGTTCACGGAACCTGCCTCGGTCCCATACAGAATGGCATTCGTTTGTACTACCGTTAACGAGTTGAGTGGGACATCAAGTGGGACATTCCGCGATTCGCAGAACGACTCTACTTGCCGCCATAGCCACGTATCACGCTTCCGACCCAACGGAGCAATACCGCCGGCTCTAATGCTTTTAGAACCTTCGGGTATCACAAGATTCAGATCGAAATCCCACGTCACTCCCAATCCTTCACACGAACTACATGCACCAAAAGGGGAGTTGAACGAGAACATGTTCGGTGCCGGTGTTTCATAAGAACGGCCGCACGACGGACATGAATAACTCGTACTGAAGTAGAGGTCTCGCCACTCTTCTGGTGCGTGTTCGTGCAACACGTTCACGCCAGCCTCGCCCATGTGTAGTGCGGCCTCTACACTCTCGGTAACACGACGGCGCGACTCGGGATCGACGCTACACCGGTCTACCACCAAATCGATGTTATGCACTTTATACCGTGCGAGTTGCATGCCTTCGGTGATCTCTCGGAGTTCACCATCAACACGTACGCGCAGGAATCCCTGTCGTCGGAATTGTTCGAAGAGTTCACGATAGTGGCCCTTGCGACCTTTCACCATTGGAGCCAACACTTGCAGTTTACTTCCCAATGGCAACGCCAGAATGGCATCAACGATCTGCTCAACAGTTTGCTGCTGCACCGGGATATTGCAATCCACGCAGTATTGAATGCCCACTTTCGCATAGAGCAGTCGGAGGTAGTCGTAGATCTCCGTGACGGTGCCAACGGTTGACCGTGGATTCGAACCGATGGACTTTTGCTCGATCGAGATAGCGGGAGAGAGACCTTCGATCACGTCCACATCCGGCTTCTTCATTACTCCCAAGAACTGACGCGCATAGCTGCTCATGCACTCTACGTAGCGGCGTTGTCCTTCGGCATAAATCGTATCAAAGGCAAGACTCGACTTCCCAGATCCGCTTAGGCCCGTCACAACAACGAGTTGGTCCCGCGGGATCTCGATAGAAACGTTCTTGAGGTTGTGCTCTCGGGCACCTTTGACGACGATGGAGGTGATTTCAGTCATAACCGTCAAAAATACGGCATCGAAGCTTACAAGTAGGCTTCTAGTTCTGATTCGCTTTGGAGAAGCACTATTCGGCCCTTGGAGCCATCTGGTGGACCGACAATTCCAGCCATTTCGAGTTCATCAACAATACGTGCAGCGCGGGCATAGCCTACCTTGAGTCGGCGCTGCAACGTAGACACCGACGCTTGCTGCAGCTGAATGAAAATGCGAGCCGCATCTTCGAACAGCACGTCCCTGTCGTCATCGCTACCACCACCGGGTCCGCGCTTGGTGGCAACACTTGGCAGGATATAGGGCGACGAAAAGCCTTTCTGTTTTCCGATCCATTCACAGATTGCTTCCACTTCCTCGGTACTGATGAAGGCGTTCTGCATTCGAATGGGCTTCGTCATGTTTCCAGGATTAAAGAGCATGTCGCCATTGCCAATCAGATGCTCAGCACCACTCGCATCAAGAATCGTACGCGAGTCTATCCGAGACGCCGTCTGATAGGCAATACGAGCAGGGAAGTTCGCCTTGATCAAGCCCGTCACCACGTCTACACTCGGACGCTGCGTTGCAACCACGCAGTGGATTCCAACAGCACGCGCCAGCTGCGCAAGTCGAACGATGGGTTCTTCCACTTCTTTCGAAGCCGTCATCATCAAGTCTGCCAATTCGTCGATGATCACCACGATATACGGCATGGGCGTAAAGGCAAAACCACTCTTTGGCTTAAGCGATCCGTCTTTGGCCTTGCGGTTGAAATCCGCAATGTTGCGCTGCCCTGCAGCGGCCAGAATACTGTAGCGTTGTTGCATTTCTTCTACGACGCTCTTCAGCACCAACACCGCATTCGACGGTTCGGTGATGATGGTTTCTGAGATATCGGGCGACAATGCCATGAAGTGATTCTTCAGTGCCGTGTACAACGTCATCTCCACTCGTTTGGGATCGATGATCACAAACTTGAGATCACGCGGATGCATCCTGTACAACAACGATGCAATGATCGTGTTGATCCCAACCGACTTTCCCTTGCCCGTTGCACCGGCAATCAACAAGTGTGGCATCTTGGTAAGATCTGCACAGTAGACTTCGCCCACAACAGTCTTGCCCATGGCAATGGGCAGTCTGATCTCGGGATTGTGGTACTTGGGGCTCTTGATGATCTCGCTAAATCGTACAACGGCCGGATTGAGATTCGGTATCTCGATACCCACCGTACCGCGACCAGGTATCGGCGCAATGATGCGCACTCCTTGTGCCTTCAAGGCCAAGGCAATGTCGTCCGCCAGAGATTCAATCTGCGACACCTTGATGCCGGCCGCTGGAACGAACTCGTACTGCGTAACAACAGGTCCGGGCTGCACCGTCAGATTCTCAATTTTGATGCGGAAGGTTTCGAGCTTCTCTTGAAGGATGCGCGCCTTGTCTTTCAATTCATTATCGTCGATGCCCGAGTGTTCATCGGCAGGCACAAGCAGGTCGATCTTCGGCGACTTATACTTGATCTCTTCGTCGTACAACAACGAACTACGCATCGTCACTTCGGGCTCTTTGTCCGACTCCTGCACGGTAAGCGTGAGCGCACGTGTGATCGTGACGCCGCGTTGATCATCAACCTCTTCGTCATCATCATCGCGCGGAGGCTGCGAAAACAAGGGGAGATCATCTTCTTCGACATGTTCGATGGGACGTCGAACTTTAATGGATTTATCGGGATGGAGGGTGGCAAGGCGGCGCTCGACGTCGCCCAAGTTCACACTCTCCGGTCCACGTGGAATCTCGCGGTCCGGTTCTGCGGGCGCTCGCCCATCAGTCTCTTCATCTCCACGTGGCTTCGGTCGAAGAATGCGCACACTTCCACTTAGCGTTCCGCTTGGAATTGCGGTTGCACGTATAGGCGGTTCAGGATTCTTTGTTGCCGCCCTTCTCGCCACAATCGCCTCGTCTTCATCGTTAGAACTCAGTGCCACCGAGCCTTTCGGACGCAGTGCCTTGAACCAGCCACTCATGCCGGTGGCGGTTTGCAGTGGAGGAGCAACGCTGTCTGTTTCTTCGTCTACACCATCAACATCGATCTCTTCATCCTCCTCGCCTCCCTCCTCCGTGCTCGTGGCCATGCGGTCTTTTACCGAGGCCCAACCAAGACGTGCCTTCAGTGCCGCCTGTCCTAGGTTGACGTTGAACCCGAAGACCAACACAAAGCCCATGGACACGAGCATGATGATCACCGATCCGATGGCGCCAATGAGTTGCGTTATCACGCCCGCAAAGAATTGGCCAATGGCACCGCTTCCTTCTGGTGGAATACCAGGCATCCATTGCACGGTTTGCAGCGTTCCGATAAGCGATGCGAAGGCTACTCCAAAGGTGATCGTGGCAATGCTCTTTCGCGTGAGCACGGCGTTGATCCGCTGCGTGGTGTAGAGGGCATAGGCCCAGAAGAGCATGAGAACAGGGAAGCACAACGACCATATACCAATGGTGGCATGGTAGAACCAATGAGAAAGCACGGCGCCCAAGAGTCC
>Ga0105046_10002989_pt1 | contig 26752 bp, 28 predicted proteins | sample MAT03_FD_78385 | JGI IMG/M metagenome (GOLD analysis project Ga0105046, IMG submission 78385) | Freshwater microbial communities from Lake Fryxell liftoff mats and glacier meltwater in Antarctica - MAT-03 (megahit assembly) | ecosystem: Environmental > Aquatic > Freshwater > Ice > Liftoff...
CAGACCCTTGTGGACGAGCACCTGCTGCGAACCGGGCAACGCTGCTTCGTGGTGGGCGGCCCCGGCCGCATCGTCGGCCTGATTACGTCTCACGAAATCAAGGGCGTGGCTCGCGACCAATGGCCCACTACGCCGATCGGCAGCGTCATGCGCCCGCTCGACCAGCTTCGGACGATCCAAGCGGACGTGCCGGCAATTGACGCACTGACCCTTATGGGTCGAGAAGACGTCAACCAGCTGCCGGTGATGTCGGGGACCAGATTCGAGGGTATCGTGGGGCGCAGGCACATCCTGCAGTTGCTGCAGACCCGCGCCGAGTTGAAGAGCCCCGCCACTGCGAAGGCCGCCGGGCCGCGCATCGCCCCGCGTGCAACGCCGGCTTCCGTGGCCTGAACGGACACGAGAAGCTCTGGGACCCGAACGTGACGCTCACCACGAGACCGGTGGACACCGCGACCACGCCCCTGCTGCTGACGTTGAACGGTGGCTCCTCGAGCATCCGCTTCGCGGTGTATGAGGCAGGCGACACACTCCGGCGCCGTTTCGACGGCAAGATCGATCGCCTCGGTACGAGCGACGCGACGTTCGCGGTCAGCGACCCACCGTGTCGTGCACGGCATGCAGCACGTGCAGCCTGAACTAATCACGCCGACCCTGCTGGAGGAACTGCGCCGGATCACGCCCTATGCTCCCGATCACCTGCCGAGCGAAGTCAGCCTGATCGAAGCCGTTGGGCAGCGGCATCCCCGGCTGCCCCAAGTGGCGTGTTTCGACACCGCGTTCCATCGCACCATGCCGCGGCTCGCACGCTGGTGCCGATTCCGCGCCGTTTCGAGGCGGAAGGCATTCAGCGCTATGGCTTTCACGGGTTGTCGTACGCCTACCTGATGTCAGAACTCACGCGGCTGGGCGATCCGGCGGCGTCGACCGGCCGCGTGATCCTCGCGCATCTCGGCGGTGGCGTCAGCCTGGCGGCCGTGAAGGACGGCCAGAGCATCGACACCACCATGGGTTTCACACCAACCGGAGGTGTGCCGATGGGCACCCGGTCCGGCGATCTGGACCCAGGCGTGCTCAGCTACCTCATACAAGCGCGGGGCCTGACGCCGGCGCGGGTGCACCACATGGTCAACCACGAGTCCGGGCTGCTGGGCGTGTCGGACTCGAGTGCCGACATGCGGGACCTGCTTGCGCAGGAAGACCGTGACGTGCGGGCGGCCGAGGCCGTGGGGCTGTTCTGCTATCAGGTACGGAAGGGGATTGGCGCATTGGCCGCCGCCCTCGGCGGGGTGGACACGCTCGTCTTCGCCGGAGGTATCGGCGAACACGCGGCGCAGGTGCGCGCGCGTGTGTGCGCGGAACTGAGTTTCCTCGGCATCGAGCTGGACGCGTCGCTGAACGCGGCGTCTGCGGCCGTGATCTCCGCCAGCGCCAGCCGGGCCTTCGTTCGCGTCATTCGGACGGATGAAGAGCTGATGATCGCGCGCTCGGTGCTCGGTGCCGTCCTGCGCAGAGACGGCGGCGGCACAGCATGACCATGCGGGGGGGCCGCACAATCATGACGGGTCGTCACCGACGCAGTGCGACGTGGTAGGGGCATGGCCTCCTCGCCAGCCAAGCGATGACGAGCGGACAGGAATGACAACGCCCCTGGAGACCAACATGAGCAACAACACTACGGTCGTCATCGTCGTCGCGCTGGTCGCCGTGGTGGCGCTGTTCCTGTGGTCGGGCGCCGGCTCGATGCATGGGTGGGGAGGCATGATGGGGCACGGTTGGATGGGCGCGCGGTAGTCGCCGAGTCGCCGCGCACCGATCATGAACACCGCAGTGCACCGATCCGACGCTCACGAGGGCCATGTCCCCCAGATGTTCCGGGACAAGTTCTGGCTCTCGCTGGTCCTTACCGTTCCGGTCGTGTTCTGGTCAGCACACGACCAGGAGCTCCTGAACTACAAGGCTCCGGAGTTCCCCGGGTCAGCCTGGGTCGCCCCCATACTCGCCACAGCGGTCTTCTTCTACGGCGGCCCCGTCTTCCTCTGCGGCGCATGGCGGGAACTGCGAGAGCGACTGCCGGGGATGATGACCCTCATCTCCCTGGCGATTGCCGTGGCCTTCCTGTTTTCCTGGGTCGTGCAGTTCGGGCTGCTCCGAGCGGATGCGCTGTGGTGGGAGCTGGCGAGCCTCGTCACGATCATGCTCCTCGGTCACTGGATCGAGATGCGATCCATAGGTCAGGCCCAAGGGGCGCTCCAGGAGCTGGCCAAGCTACTCCCGGACGTCGCCACGCGGATCACCGACGGCGGCGAGGAGCAGGTGGCGGTCGGCGACCTCCAGAACGGCGATCTTGTGCTGGTGCGTCCGGGCGAGAGGATCCCGGCCGACGGCCTGGTGCGCAAGGGAGAGAGCGACATCAACGAGGCGATGATCACGGGCGAGTCCAGACCGCTGAAGAAGAAGGAAGGCGACGAGGTGATCGCGGCGGCGACCAACGGCGCGGGCTCGCTCCGCGTCGAGGTCACCGGCACGGGTGAGCACACCAAGCTCTCCGGCATCATGCGGCTCGTAGCCGATGCGCAGAAGTCCAAGTCCAGAGCACAGCACCTGGCCGACCGGGCGGCCAGGGTTCTCACCGGCGTGGCGCTCGCCAGCGTGTGCTGACGCTGGTTGTGTGGCACCTGCTCGGCGCGCGCATCGACTTCTCGATCGTCCGCGCCGTCACCGTGCTCGTGATCGCCTGCCCCCATGCATTGGGCCTCGCTGTGCCGCTGGTGGTGGCGATCTCAACGACGCTGGGCGCCCGGAACGGCCTTCTGGTGCGGGACCGGCGCGGTCTCGAGGAAGCGCGAAACCTCGACACGGTCATCTTCGACAAGACCGGCACACTGACGCTGGGCGAGTTCAGGATCGTGAAGATGGCCGTTGCCGAGGGCGTGTCCGAGGAGGAGGCGCTCCGCGCCGCCGCCGGCGTCGAGTCGGAGTCCGAGCACCCGATCGCGCGAGGCATCGTGAAGACGGCGGAGGACCGGCACATCGAGGTGCCGCCCGCCGAGGGGTTCCGCGCCCTGCCCGGCAAGGGCGTGGCGGCCACGGTGGCCGGCACCGAATACCACTTGGGCGGCCCCGCGCTCCTCAAGGCAGAGACGGTGGAGGTGCCGCCGGCGATCCAGGAGGCATCAGAGGCCGCGGCGGGCCGGGGGCAGGCCGCCATTTACCTCATCCGGGACCGGAAGGCGCTGGCCGTCTTCGCCGTGGCCGACGCGATCCGCGAGGAGAGCCGCGAGGCCATCGCCGCCCTTCACGCACGAGGCATCAAAGTGGCGATGCTCACGGGCGATGCGCAGGCCGTGGCCGACGCCGTGGCCCGGGAGCTGGGCATCGATACGGTGTTTGCGGAGGTCCTACCCGACGACAAGGCCGCCAAGGTCCGGGAGCTCCAACAGCAGGGACACAAGGTGGCCATGGTGGGGGACGGGGTGAACGATGCCCCAGCGCTCGCCACCGCCGACATCGGCATCGCCATCGGCGCCGGTGCGGATGTGGCCGTGGAGGCCGGCCACATCGTGCTGGTCCGGTCCGATCCCCGTGACATCCCCCGGATCGTCACCCTGTCTCGGGCCACCTATCGGAAGATGGTGCAGAACCTGTGGTGGGCGGCGGGCTACAACATCGTCGCCATCCCGTTGGCCGCGGGTGTGCTGGCGGCGTGGGGTATCCTGCTCACGCCGGCTATTGGGGCGGTTCTGATGTCGGCGAGCACGGTGGTGGTGGCCATCAATGCACAGCTTCTAAAGCGCGTCAAGTTGTGACGACCCCGCGGTGCGTGTGAACATGGCGCGCATCCAGCAGGGCGACGATGCGCTTCTCGACCGGCTGCAGCGTGCGGCGTTTGCCTACTTCCTGCTGCACGTCAGCCCAACGAATGGACTGATCGCGGACAAGTCTCGAGGAGACTGGCCGGCGAGCATCGCGGCCACCGGACTCGCCCTTGCCGCCTACCCGGTGGGGGTCGAGCGGGGCTTCATGACCCGCGAAGCCGCGGTCGCGATCACGCTGACGACCCTGCGCTTCTTCTGGAACAGCGTCCAGGCCGCAGCGGCTGACGCCACGGGATACAAGGGTTTCTACTATCACTTCCTCGACATGGCGACCGGCCGCCGTGCCCGGGGCTGTGAGCTCTCCACGGTCGACTCAGCGTTCCTGCTGGCCGGGGCGTTGACCGCCGCGGCGTACTTCGACCGCGACTCGCCAGACGAGCAGGAGATTGGCCGGCTGGCCGATGGCCTGTACCGGCGTGCCGACTGGCGCTGGGCGCAACACGGCGGGGCCACGGTCACGCATGGCTACCGGCCGGCCAAGGGCTTCCTGCGCTACCGCTGGAGCGGCTACGACGAAGCCCTGCTGCTGTATGTCATGGGGCTCGGGTCGCCGACGTTCACCCTGCCCGAGGTCAGCTACTCAGCCTGGCTGTCTACCTACAGATGGAAGAAGGTGTACGGCTACGAGTATCTGTACGCCGGACCCCTGTTCATTCACCAACTGTCCCACCTCTGGATCGACTTCCGCGGCATTCAGGACGCCTACATGCGGGAGCGATCGCTCGATTACTTCGAGAACAGCCGCCGCGCCACCTGCATCCAGCGTGAGTACGCGATCCGGAATCCGCGCGGGTTCTCCGGCTACAACCGGAACTGCTGGGGTATCACGGCGAGCGACGGACCGGGGCCCGCGACGGTGACCCTCGACGGCGTCACGCGGCGCTTCTTCGATTACAAGGCGCGCGGCGCGCCCTACGGGCCGGACGACGGCACGATCGCGCCGTGGGCGGTGGTCGCCTCGCTGCCCTTCGCGCCAGACATCGTGATGCCAGCGATTCGCCACTTCGTGGACGAGGTGCATCTTGATGCGCCTCGTCCCTGTGGGTTCACGGCCAGTTTCAATGCCAGCTATCCGGTGCCGGTGACGAGCGACGTCGGATGGGTCTCGCCCTGGCACTTCGGACTAAATCAAGGGCCCATCGTGCTGATGATCGAGAACTATCGCAGCGGCCTCGTCTGGAGGTTGATGGGCCGGTGTCCATATCTCGTGACGGGACTGCGCCGGGCGGGATTTCGGGGCGGTTGGCTGTGACGCGTCGCGCGCGGGCCAGGCCGGGCCATCGCGTGGGCGGACTCCGCGACCCGCTGCCGGACACGAGCTGTGCACAAGAGCACAGACGGTGCGGAAGGCGCGTTCTACGATGAGCGATGGCTCAAAGGCATCCGGCTCAACGCAGTCCACTACGCAACGTCGCGGATCTCCGTGGCTACGTGATTCACGCCACCGATGGTCTCATCGGCACCGTGGATGACCTCTACTTCGATGACGACGCGTGGACCATCCGCTACTTCGTCGTCGATACGGGGGGCTGGCTGTCGGGACGCAAGGTGTTGGTCTCGCCGCTCGCCATCGGTCATCCTGATTGGTTACGGCAGCAGTTGCCGGCGGCGCTCACGAAAAGCCAGCTGGAGCACGCGCCGAGTATCGACACGATGAAACCCGTGTCTCGCCAGCAGGAAACCGAGTACTTCAAATACTTCGTCTACCCGAGTTACTGGGGGGGCATGGGTCTGGCCGGCATGACCGGCTATCCGGTGGGTGGGAGCGCCGCCGGCCCGCTCGCCGCCGAGGCCATTCCTTACGCGAGTCACAACGACTCCTCATCGTCCGAGAGTCATCTGCACAGCTGCCATGCCGTCGTGGGCTACGAGGTCCACGCGACCGACGGCGCCCTTGGCCACGTGGTGGACTTTCTCGTGGACGAGGACACCTGGGCGATTCGCTACGTGATCGTCGAAACCGGGCACTGGTGGGCCGGCCACCAGGCGCTGATCACGCCGGCGTGGCTGACGGCCGTCAACTGGGACTCGCGGAGTGTCTCGGTGGGGGTGACCCTCCAGGCCCTCAAGGGTGCACCGCCCTACGACGCCGGGAGGCAGCTGGATCGTCTGCAGGAGCAGAGCATCCACGAGCATCACGGCCGTCCCGCCTATTGGACGGAAGCCGGTGACTGACGAAACAGTGCACACCCGCACGCTCGCGCCGGACCGGCTCCGGAAGATGGACGCCTACTGGCGTGCGGCCAATTACCTGTCAGTCGGCCAGATCTATCTGTTCGACAACCCGCTCCTCAAGCGGCCGCTGGTGCTGGCGGATGTGAAGCACATGTTGCTCGGGCACTGGGGTACGACGCCGGGCCAGAACTTCATCTACGTGCACCTGAATCGGGTGATCACCAAGTACGACCTCGACATGATCTACGTCGCCGGGCCGGGACACGGCGGCCCGGCCGTGGTGGCCAACACGTATCTCGAGGGCACCTACAGCGAGGTCTATCCCCAGATCAGCGAGGACGAGGCCGGACTGCAGAAGCTGTTCCTCCAGTTCTCGTTTCCCGGAGGGATTCCCAGCCACAGCTCACCGGAGTGCCCGGGGTCGATCCACGAAGGCGGCGAACTCGGCTATTCGCTCAGCCACGCGTTCGGGGCGGTGTTCGACACCCCGGATCTGCTCGTGGCCTGTGTCGTCGGTGACGGCGAGGCGGAAACCGGACCACTCGCGACGGCGTGGCACTCGAACAAGTTCCTGAATCCGGCGACCGACGGCGCCGTACTGCCGATCCTGCATCTCAACGGCTACAAAATCGCGAACCCCACGATCCTTGCGCGCATCGAGCCGGACGAACTCGACCAGCTGCTGCGCGGCTACGGGTGGACGCCGATCCTGGTCGAAGGACACGACCCCGCGCTGATGCACGAGGCGATGGCGGCCGCGCTCGACACGGCCGTCGAGCAGATCCGCCGCATCCAGCAGGAGGCGCGCGGTCCCGGCAGCCTCGGCCGCAACCCGACGCGCGCGCGCTGGCCGATGATCGTGCTGAAGTCGCCCAAGGGCTGGACGGGACCGAAGGTCGTCGATGGCCGGCAAGTGGAGGGCACGTTCCGATCACACCAAGTGCCCCTCCACCCGGCGGCGCATCCCGAACATCTCGGCCTGCTCGACGCGTGGCTACGAAGCTACCGCCCCGAGGAACTCTTCGACGCGCAGGGGCGGCTTACACCCGAACTGGCCGACCTGGCGCCCAAGGGCGAACGGCGCATGGGCGCCAATCCTCACGCCAATGGCGGACTGCTCCTTCACGACTTGCAGATGCCGGACTTCCGCAGCTACGCCGTCGATGTGCCCCGGCCCGGTACGCCCGGCATCGGCGACACGCGCGTGCTCGGCCCTTTCCTGCGCGACGTGGCACCGGTGAATGACGCAGCGCGGAACTTCCGTGTCTTCGGCCCCGACAGAGACGATCTCCAACGGGTTGGGGGCGCTCTTCGAGGCCACGAACCGCCAGTGGGACGCGGTCACCGAGGCCACCGACGAGTTCCTGGCTCCCTCCGGCCGGGTGCTCGACTCGATGCTCAGCGAGCACCAGTGCCAAGGCTGGCCCGAGGGCTATCTGCTGACCGGGCGGCACGGCCTTTTCAACTGCTACGAGGCGTTCGTCCACATCATCGACTCGATGTTCAACCAGCACGCTGCGTCCTGGCAGCGCGCTGGATTGGTCTACCCGTGAGCGCCGCGCGGCATTTCGTGCTCAGCACCGCGTCCCTCGGCATCCTTCGCGACGAGCCGGCCCTCCCCCACGACTCTTCCACCGTCCTCTGGAATGCCGTCCCGCCCGAAGCCGCCATATCAGGGCAGACAAGTCAGGCGCGCGAATGAGCACGGCGGGCGTGGGCGATCGGCCGGCGCGAACACTCGACGCTCCCCGTGCCGCGAGGGCTGGCACGGTCGTCTCGGTCCGCGGCAGCGTCGTGGATGTCAGATTCGACCGGCGAGCGCCGCCGATCCATTCGCTGCTGCGCACGGGCGCCGACCTCCAGATCGTCATCGAAGTGCTGGCCCAGCGCGACGCACATCACGTGCGTGGCATTGCCTTGACGCCCACGCAGGGGCTCGCCCGCGGCATGGCCGTAGAAGACACCGGCGGACCCTTGAAGGCACCCGTAGGCAAGGGCATCCTGTCGCGCATGTTCGACGTGTTCGGTGGCACGATCGACCGTGAAGGGCCGCTGGCCGATGTGCAGTGGCGCTCCGTGCACCACGATCCACCGCCGCTCGCAAAGCGTGCCACCACATCGCAGATCTTCGAGACCGGCCTCAAGGCCATCGATGTGCTCGTGCCGCTCGAGCGCGGCGGCAAGGCGGGCCTGTTCGGCGGCGCGGGCGTGGGTAAGACGGTGCTGCTCACCGAGATGATCCACAACATGATCGGGCACCAGGCCGGCGTCAGCATCTTCTGCGGCATCGGCGAACGCTCCCGTGAGGGCGAAGAACTCCATCGCGAGATGAAGGCCGCTGGCGTGCTTCCCAACATGGTGATGGTCTTCGGCCAGATGAACGAGCCGCCAGGCAGCCGGTTCCGGGTAGGCCACGCCGCGCTCACCATGGCCGAGTACTTCCGGGACGACGAGCATCGCGATGTCCTGCTGCTGGTCGACAACATCTTCCGGTTCATCCAGGCCGGCATGGAGGTGTCTGGGCTGATGGGCCAGATGCCGTCGCGTCTGGGCTACCAGCCGACGATGGGCACGGAGTTGTCGCGCCTGGAAGAGCGTATCGCCAACACCGACACCGGCGCCATCACCGCGATCCAGGCGGTCTACGTGCCGGCCGACGACTTCACCGATCCGGCTGCCGTCCACACGTTCTCGCATTTGTCGTCGTCCATCGTGCTCTCGCGGAAGCGGGCGAGCGAAGGTCTGTATCCGGCGATCGACCCGCTGCAGTCCAGTTCGAAGATGTCCACGCCCGGCATCGCCGGAGAACGGCACTACCGCCTGGCGCAGGAGATCCGGCAGACCCTCGCGCAGTACGCGGAGCTCAAGGACATCGTGGCCATGCTCGGTCTCGAGCAGTTGTCGCCCGAGGACCGCAAGGTGGTGGCCCGCGCGCGCCGGTTGGAACGGTTCCTCACGCAGCCCTTCTTCACGACCGAGCAGTTCACTGGCCTCAAGGGACAGCTCGTCAGCCTCGAGGACGCGCTCGACGGCTGCGAACGCATCATGCGCGATGAATTCAAGGACTACCCGGAGAGCGCGCTCTACATGATCGGGAAGATTTCCGACGCGAAGAGGCCGGCGAAATGACGCTGAAAGTGCTCCTGCCCTTCGCGGTGTTCGCCGAGCGGGCTGAGGTGTCGCGGATCGTCGCGGAGACGGCGCACGGCTCGTTCGGAATCCTGCCGCACCGGCTCGACTGCGTGGCCGCACTGACGCCCGGCATCCTGGTCTACGAAACCAGCAACGAGGGCGAAGTCTACGTCGCCGTCGATGAAGGTGTGCTGGTAAAGACGGGTCAGAACGTGCTCGTGTCGGTGCGGCGAGCGCTGTCCGGAACGGACCTGGCCCAATTGCATGATCTGGTGGAGCAGGAGTTCCTGGCGCAGGATGACGAGGAGCGGAACGTGCGTTCGGTGATGTCGAAACTGGAATCCGGACTCGTCCGGCGCCTGGCGGCGTTCCATCATGAGTGACGACCGGCGGAACAGGTCTGCTGCCAGGCCGACCCTGGCCGGACAGGTCGGCGCCAAAGCGGCGCGCAAGCTCAAGGCGCGGCGTCACGGCGCGCCGGGCATCTGGTTCGGCGTCGGCATGATGGGGCTGATCGGATGGTCGGTGGTCGTGCCGACGCTGCTCGGCGCGGCCCTGGGCCTGTGGTTGGACAGCCGCCATCCAGGCGCGCACGCCTGGACGCTGGCGCTGCTGGTGGCGGGGCTGACGCTCGGCTGCTGGAACGCGTGGCAATGGGTGACCAAGGAAGATCGCGCCATGCGCGAAGAACAGCGTGACGACGATGCGTGATCTGCTCGCGCTCGGCGCGGCCGGGGTGGGCGGCGCCATGCTCGGCGCGATCTTCTTCGGCGGCCTGTGGTGGACCGTCTATCGAGGCGTGTCGTCCCGGCGGCCGGCGCTGTGGTTCATGGTCAGCATGCTGGCGCGAACCAGCATGGTTCTGGCGGGGATGTACGTCATCGCGGGTGGCCAGTGGCAGCGGCTGATCTCCTGCCTGATCGGCTTCGCGTTCGCGCGCCACGGCGTGACGTGGCTCACACGGCGAACAGCCCTAGGCCAGCTCGGTCCGCCACCGGAGGCCACCCATGCACCTTAGTCCCGACCAGGTGATCTTCTGGCAGTACGGGTGGGTCACACTCAACGCCACCATTGTCTACACGTGGGGGCTGATGCTGATCCTGGCGGTCGGCTCACGACTGATCACCGGCGCGTTGTCGACCGAGCTGAGGACCCGGTCCCGCTGGCAGAACCTGCTCGAGATCGTGATCACCGCAATCCAAGGCCAGATCGAAGACGTCGGCCTGGTCCACCCCGAGAGGTATCTCGGCTTCCTCGGTACGCTCTTCCTGTTCGTGGCCACGGCCAGTCTGTGCACCGTGATTCCCGGCTATGAACCGCCGACCGCCTCGCTCTCGACCACGATAGCGCTCGCGTTGTGCGTGTTCGTGGCGGTGCCGCTGTTCGGCATTGCCGACCAGGGCGTGGGCGGCTACCTGGCGTCGTACGTGAAACCGACGTTCCTCATGCTGCCCTTCAACATCATCAGCGAAGTGTCGCGCACGCTGGCGCTGGCGGTCCGACTATTCGGCAACATGATGAGCGGCGCGATGATCATCGGCATTCTGCTCTCCATCACGCCCTTCATCTTTCCCATCGTCATGACGGCGCTGGGCCTGCTGACCGGCATGGTCCAGGCCTACATCTTCAGCATCCTGGCCGCGGTCTACATCGCCGCGGCCACGCGCCGTCGCACCAACGAGCCGGAACCGTCGCCCACCGCGTGACACCACCACAGGATTTCGAATGGACAGCACTGCCGTCATCGCCATCGTCTCGATCGTCAGCGCAGCCCTCACGACCGCGATCGGATGCATGATCCCGGCACTGAGCGAAGGGCGGGCGGTGGCCACCGCGCTCAGCGCGCTAGCCCAGCAACCGGACGCCTCGGCCACGATCACACGAACGCTGTTTGTCGGTCTGGCGATGATCGAGTCGACGGCCATCTATTGCTTCGTGGTCTCGATGATTCTCATCTTCGCCAATCCGTTCTGGAACCACGTCATCGCCAACGTCGCGGGAAAGTAAGCCCGTGCTGATCGACTGGTTCACCGTCGGTGCGCAGGCGCTCAACTTTGTTGTTCTGGTGTGGCTGCTGAAGCGCTTCCTCTACAAACCCATTCTGCGCGCGATCGACGCACGCGAACAGAAGATCGCCGCGGAACTGGCGGACGCGGCCGCGAAGCAGGCGGACGCGAAGAAGGAACGCGACGAGTTCCGGCGCAAGAACGAAGAGTTCGACCAGCAGCGCGCGGCACGCTTGAGCACAGTCGAGGAGGAGATCGGCGCCGAACGCCAGCGACTGCTTGACGAGGCGCGGCACGCCGCTGATGCGTTGAGCACCAAACGCCAGGAGGCACTCACGGCGGAGGCGCAGCGTCTCAACAGGGCCATCGCCCTCCGAACCCACCAGGAAGTCTTCGCCATTGCGCGGAAGGTCCTGACGGATCTCGCGGCGACCAGCCTGGAGGAGCGGATGGGCGACGTCTTCACCCGCCGCCTGCGCGAGATGGAGGGCGATGCGAAGGATGACCTTGGGCGTGCCCTGAAGACGGCGTCGGGTCCAGGGGTCGTGCGCAGCGCATTCGAGATGCCTGCAGTGCAGCGCGCCTCGGTGCAGAACGCGCTGAACGAGACCTTCTCGGCCGACGTTCGCGTGCGGTTCGAGACCGCGCCCGAGATTGTCAGCGGCATCGAGCTCACCGCCAACGGGCACAAGGTGGGCTGGAGCATCGCAGACTATCTGGCATCGCTCGAGCGAGGCGTGGTCGAACTTCTGAGCCCGCCGGCAGCGCCCGAGCCACAGGCCGATGCGAAAGGCAGCGACCACCGTGCCTGAGGACCTGCAGGGTGTCTTCGATAGTGCCTTCGACGGCATCCGTCGAACGCGTGAATCCTTCGTGCCGTCGCTCGCGCCGCGGGAAGTGGGGACGGTCACCACGGTCTCTACCGGCATTGCCACGGTCTGTGGTCTTCCCAACGTCGGATTCGAGGAACTGGTGACGTTTGCCGGCGGCGTCTCCGGTATCGCGTTCAACGTGGACGAAGACGAGATCGGCGTCGTGCTGCTCGGCGACTACTGGGATCTGCACGCGGGCGATGAAGTGACGCGCACCGGCCGCGTAATGGACGTGGCGGTCGGCGACGGGCTGCTCGGACGGGTCATCGATCCGCTTGGCCGGCCGCTCGATGGCCGGGGACCGGTGGCGTCAGATGCACGCTTGCCGATCGAGCGCGCTGCACCGGCGATCATGGACCGCGCGCCGGTCACCGTGCCGCTGCAGACCGGCCTCAAGGTCGTCGACGCGCTCATTCCCATCGGACGCGGTCAGCGCGAGTTGATTCTCGGCGATCGGCAGACGGGCAAGAGCGCCATCGCGGTGGACGCCATCCTCAACCAGCGCGGCCACAACGTCCTGTGTGTGTACTGCGCCATCGGTCAGCGCGCGTCGGCCGTGGCGAAGGTCGTGGCGACACTGCGAGAGACCGGTGCGCTGGACTATACGGTAGTCGTCGTGACCGAGGGCAACGACGCGCCCGGGCTGGCCTACGTGGCGCCGTATGCCGCCACCAGCATCGCGGAGCATTTCATGGAAGCCGGCCGCGACGTGCTGATCGTCTATGACGATCTCACGCATCATGCCCGGGCCTATCGGGAGCTCTCGCTCCTGCTGCGCCGGCCGCCGGGTCGCGAGGCGTTTCCTGGCGACATCTTCTACATTCATTCGCGTCTGCTCGAGCGCGCAACCCACTTGAACCAGGACCGGGGGGGCGGGTCGCTGACCGCCCTGCCCATCATCGAGACCGAAGCGCAGGACATCTCGGCCTACATTCCCACCAACCTGATCTCGATCACCGATGGGCAGATCTATCTCTCGCCATCGCTCTTCGAGCTGGGCGTGTTGCCGGCCGTTGACGTCGGGAAGTCCGTGTCGCGCGTCGGCGGACGAGCACAACGTGCGGCCTACCGCGCGGTGGCCGGCGACCTGAAACTCGCCTATGCCCAGTTCGAGGAACTCGAGACCTTTGCCCGGTTCGGAGCGCGTCTGGACGACGACACCCGAGTGACCATCGAACATGGACGACGGATTCGCGCGTGCCTCAAACAGTCACAATCCACGCCGGTGTCGGTGCCCGCGCAGATCGCGGTGCTGCTCGCGCTGACCGGAAAGCTCTTCGACCACGTGCCGCTCGACCACATGACGGACGCGGAGCGCGCGGTACGCGAGGCCGCGACCGGCATTCCGGCCGAGGTGCGTGGTCGATTCGACACGGCTGAGAAACTGAGTGATGAGGACCGGACGGCGATCATCGCCATCGCCCGTGAGGCCCTGGCATCTTTCCGACCCGATCCGACGGCCCCCCTCACGGGAACGCCATGAGCGATACCACGGCCACCCTGCGGCGAAAGATCGACAGCGCGGGCGATCTGCAGTCCGTCGTCCGGACGATGAAAACGCTGGCGGCTTCGAGCATCGGCCAGTACGAGGCGTCGGTGCGTGCCTTGGCAGATTACTCTCGCACGGTGGAGCGCGGATTGGGCGCATGCCTGCGGGCGCCAGCGCCAACTGCCGCGATGGGGACCGAAGAGGCACGCTCGCACGTCGGCGTCCGTAGTGCCGTGGTGTTCGGCTCGGACCAGGGATTGGTGGGACAGTTCAACGAACGAGTAGCCGACCATGCGATCGCGACACTCGCCGCGCTGCCCGGAGAGACACACATCTGGGCGGTCGGGGAGCGAGTACAGGCGCGTCTCGTTGACGCGCACATGGAGCTCGCAGGTGCCTTTGCGGTGCCGACATCCGTCAAGGCCATCACGCCCCTGGTCGGGCAGATACTGGTGGAGAGCGAATCGCGCCACGGACTCGACGAAGAGTCCGAGCTCTATCTGCTCTACAACCGGCCGCAATCCGGCCCGGTGTATGCGCCGGTCAGTCAACGACTGCTGCCCCTGGACGCCGGGTGGCGACGCGACCTGGCCGCACGGCCCTGGCCGACCAGGAGCGTGCCGGAGATCATAGGCGGCCGCATGGAGATGCTGCGGGCGCTCGTGCACGAGTATCTGTTCGTCTCGCTCTTCCGGGCATGTGCCGAGTCGCTCGCCAGCGAGAACGCGAGCCGCCTGGCGGCGATGCAGCGCGCCGACAAGAACATCGACGAACTGCTCGAGAAGCTCAACACGGCGTTCCAGCGCGTGCGCCAGAGCGGCATCGACGAGGAACTGTTCGACGTAGTGGCCGGATTTGAAGCGCTGGCTGGAAGAGAGCGTGGCCGAAGAGATCGAAGCCGCTGACCTCGGCGTATGGCCTGAATCGCGGGAAGGTTGCCGACCGGGCGCGCATCTGCGACGCGCTCACGCGGGTTCCGACTAAAGAGGAACGACCAGCACCGAACAGTCCGCATGCGTCGCGCCGTGCTCGGCCACACTTCCAAGGGCCAGGCGCGCCAGGCCGGTTCTACCACGCGTGCCGACCACAAGCAGCGACGCCCCGGTTGCGGCTACCGACTCGAGAATCCCGGCCGAAGCATTCCGATGCAGAACCTGCGTGGCGCCCAGCACACCGGTGGCGGCAAGGGCTGAGTCCAGCTGCCGCTCGGCATCGGATTCCAAGGCCGTGACCACGTCGACAGGGAATGTCCAGGCAGTGGATCAGCCGAAGAGGCACACCGCGCCGCGTCGCTTCGGCGGCCGCGGTATGAACCGCCGGCAGTGCGGGACGGATCGGAAAAATCGGTGGCGCCAACAATGGGTCCGCCGGCCGGCGACGGACGAGCGATCAAAACCGGACGCTCCGCCGATCGAGCGACACGGATCGCAGCCGACCCAGGCGCCATGACGACGATTCCTGCGGCGATGCGGTTCGCGATCGTCAGGACGGCACCGTGCACACTGCCAGATTCGGTCTCAATTCCGATCGCATCGCCCGTGCGACCGAGGAGCGATTCCACTTGGGCGCGAACCGGGCGCGTCGGGCCAGGCTGAGGACGAGGCCTGGGCGGGCGACGGGCAAGGTCAGTCGGCAACGGCCTGGAAAGAAACATACATTTCCGCCAAGCGCTCCGCGCCGGCGGGATCGCTGCGCGCCAGGAGCGTGATCACCGCATCGCGCTCGTTCAGCAGTGAGCGGAGTAACGCGACACGCGGCGTCGCTTCATTCGATCGGCTATCCACTTCCAGCCGGGCCGCTGAAAAAAACTGACTGGTGGCATCCCGGGCTCCCGGATAGTCGCCGCGTCTGGCCAGCACTGCCGCGTGAGCCAGATGCAGCTCGAGCGACTGTATCTGCACTTGCCGCCTGGCGTCATGAAGCTGCTGGGTCGCGCGAAACAGGCTGATGCCAGTGGGAAGGAGTCCGATTAGCAGGCCGGCAATCAGCGCGATGCCATATGACTGCAGCCCCTTAAGCCGACTCTGTAACGGGGTCGTTGACGCCGCTGCGGATGTCTCCATATCCCACCCTACACGATCAATGTCTACTGAAGGCGGCTTTCCTGGCCGCTGCCTGCCGATAATCGTAGCGGGCGGTTTACTTGACGAGCAGCCTTCATCCAAGCCGGGAAGGACGCCGTGCGATCAGTTGATCAACGGTACCGCAAGACACTAGCGCCCGACTGTTCCGAATCGCACACGAAGACGACACGCGATACAGCGCGCGGTCAAATGCGGTTAAATGACGTGGGCACTACACGGTGTTGCCTGCGGCGCGGAGGACCGCGTCGAGGTCTCCGTATGGGCAAGGAAAAGTCACCGCGCAGCCACCCGGTTCTATTTTGTTCGGGCGCCTCGACATGAGGGTCGACGTCGACCTCGTTCTGGCTCGAACGGCGATCACGAAGCATCAATGAACTCGACCCCAGCGCCCGGCGGACACTCCAGCGACCACGATCCGACTCGAGATCCCCCGGTCGTCGATGCATCCATGCGCGCGCTGGCAGATGAGACGTTTTCGCGGACAGCCGGCGCACTGCTCGTGCCTGGCAACGCCGTCCGAATTCTCAAAGATGGCAGGGAGAACTACCCCGCGTGGCTCGAAGCCATCGCATCAGCGAGGCGCACGATCCACTTCGAGAGCTACGCGATTCACGGAGATGCGGTCGGGCTCGAGTTCGCACAGGCACTGGCGGAGCGCGCGCGGAACGGCGTTCGAGTCCGGGTCCTCTGTGACTGGTTTGGCTCGTTGAATCTCACGACTCGCCGTGTCTGGCCGGTGCTGACAGGGGCGGGTGTCGAAGCCAGATCCTTCAATCCGCCACGGTTCGACAGTCCCTTCGGCTGGATCAGTCGAGACCATCGCAAGGTCATCACGATTGATGGCCGGATCGCGTTTGTCTCGGGGCTCTGCGTCGGGCGTGCGTGGGTAGGAGACCCCGCCCATCACGTGGAACCCTGGCGTGATACCGGCATCGCCATCGAGGGGCCGGCGATCGCGGACATCGACAGGGCGTTTGCGGACACGTGGGCGATGGCCGGCGCGCCGATTCCGGCAGGAGAACTACCCGACAGAGCATCCATCGCCCCGGCGGGGGACGTGCTCATGCGCGTGGTCGCCAGCACGCCGACCACGGGCGGCCTCTACCGACTGGACCAACTCATCGCCGCTGGCGCACGCCGCTCGCTCTGGCTCACCGACGCCTACTTTGTCGGTACGACCCTCTACGTGCAGGCCCTGAAGTCGGCGGCGATCGGCGGCGTGGACGTCCGCCTTCTGGTGCCGGGCGCCGCCAGCGACGTTCCGTTTGTCCGATCCCTCTCGCGGGCAGGGTATCGGCCTCTACTGGAGGCCGGCGTCCGTGTGTTCGAGTGGAACGGGCCTATGTTGCACGCGAAGACGGCCGTCGCCGACTCCCGATGGGCACGCGTCGGATCAACGAACCTCAATCTCACGAGTTGGATCGGCAACTGGGAGCTGGATGTCGCGGTTCGGGACGAGCCGTTTGCGGCCGCGATGGAACAGATGTACTTGCAAGACTTATCGCAGGCCACTGAGGTAGTCCTGACGGAAAAACGTGACGTCCGTTTGCGCAACCCTGTCGAACCGCGCCCTCGGCCGCCGCTCGCGGGCGGTACGCGAAGCAGCGGGCGGCGAGCGGTGGCCGGCGCACTCGGGATAGGGAGCGTGGTCAGTGCGTCCGTGACGAATCACCGCGTGCTCGGTCCAGCCGAGGCCCGGGTCATGGCGAGCGTCGGCGTGGTGCTTCTCGCGTTGACGGGAATCATCGTGCAATGGCCCAAGGTACTCGCGATTCCCGTGGCGGTGATGCTTGGCTGGGTGGCCCTCGCCCTTCTGCTGCGATCCGTCACGCTGAGCCTCAGACGGAAACGCGCCCGGCGGGTGGGCCGCGACGGGGCTGCGAACCGCCGCTCATCCTGGTGGTCGTCGTCCTGAACGCGCCGATCGGCTTCCTCACGGAATGGACGCTTCGGCAATGGAAATCCGGCCTACGGACCGGGCGGCGCGAGCCACGGCCATTCCTGGCGCTCCAGTGCACGGCCCTTTCGCCAGACATAGTCCCACGCCGGCGGCGCGTTCTGGTTGCGGATGAAGACAGACAAACGACGGCGCACAGTCGCCAGATAGAGATCGCCGAAGTCGTCATTCGCATCCGCGATTCCACGGTGATACGCACGCACCGCCAAATCCAGATCGCCGCCTGCTTCGTCGAGCATCAGCGACATCCACAGCGCGACAAAGCGAGTGGCGACCCAGGGATTGAAATACATGGGGTCGTCCGGTCCGACATCCACGCTCCCGCGCTCATGCAGCTCGCGGAGCCGCCGCCGCGCGTACTCTGAGGCGCCGCCGAGACCGATGTCATGGGTACCGTCACGATTCGGTCCGACGGCCCGATGGTCGAACCATGATTCGCTCATCACGATGGCGGAGAGCGTGTTGGCAACCAGTCGAGGCGGGAGGCCATAAGCACGGCCCACGCCGTAATAACCGGCCCAGTAGGCCATCATCTGCCGGTAGGCGAGGGTCCGCATCGGCTGCGGCACGTCGTCCCAGTCGGATACCGTCATCGCGTCCCACGTTTCGGGACTCCACAAGGTCGACCGATACCGTTCCAGCATGTTGTCGAGCCCCTGGCGCCGCAGCGGGTCTGGAATCTGGTTCCATTCAGCCAGATGGAGGCGCCGCCAGAGCGTCAGACTGCCTCTGACGTCATCAGCCGTCGTGTGCCAGTCGAACGCGTGGCCGTGGACGGTGTAGGCGATCGTGACCGGCGTCAGATCGAAGAAGAGCGCCGTCAGATCCGGCGCCGGCACCGTCGGGGAGACTGTCTCAAGCTCGTGATTCAGCCAAACAAAACCAACGGCTGACACCGCAGCGAGCGCGAGAGTCGCCATGAGCGCTCGACCGTACCATCGTTTCATGAGGATCGTCAGCCAATCGCACTATGGCAGACCAATGGAGGGGCCACGTGAGAAAAATCGCATCGTCGGTGTTTCCGCCAAGCGGGCCCTCCTGATCAGGTGTCGGAACGCGTGACCCGCTGATGCACCCCCGGTGAATCGTCACCCTTACCCTCCGCCTCACGGCTGTGGGCCATCACGCTGTTCAGCTCGGCGCCGATCAGAATCGCCAGACTCGACATGTACAGCCACAGCAGGACGACAATCACCCCGCCAATGGCGCCGTACGTGACGTTGTACGTTCCCATCTGAGTGATATAGAGCTTGAAGACCAACGAGCTCAGGATCCAGAGACTGGTGGAGGTCACTGCCCCAACCGTCACCCACGGCCAACGTTGCGGACGGTTAGGGGCGAAGTGATAGACCAGATCGATGGCAAGGACGATGACCGCCACCGCAAGCGACCAGCGCAGCACTTGCCACACCGGGGTCGCGACCATGCCGATGCCCAACCAGGCAGCGACGAGGCTGGCGACCTGCGATCCTGCCATGATGAGAAACAGCGACACGCTGGCGAAGACCGTTAGCGCGAGCGTGAGAGCGATGGCCACGAGTCGCCGTTTCCACCACGGTCGCCACTCGGCGACCCGATAGGTGTGGTTCAGCGCCGTGATGATGGCGGCCATGGCAGCGGAGCTGCTCCACACCGCGCCGGCGATGCCAAGAATCGCCAGTCCTGCGTGCTCACCACGCTCAAGGTCCTGGAGTTGCACCGTCAGCAGCTCAATGAGCGCGCGCGGAGCGACGCGACCCACGATCGCCAACAGTTCGTTCATGGCGTTCTGGATCGGAAAATATCCGACCATGGCGACCAGGAACAGCAGCGCGGGAAAGAGTGCGAGGAGAAAGTAATACGCGAGTTGCGCGGCCAAACCCACGCAGTGGTCATCGACGACTGCCGTGACCGTCGCCTTGGCGATCTTCCGCCATCGCTCGCTCGATGTAATCATCGCCCGCGCTCTTCAACGCCGTAGTGCATCAACACCCGGCGGACGGTCAACCCCTGTACCAGTACTGCGAACACCACGACGGCGTAGGTGCTCGCCAACAAGACTTCCTGGCCCGGAGAACGGGGGAGGCTCAGGACCAGCGCGACCGAAAGTCCGCCCCGTAAGCCGCTCCAGGTGAGGATCGGCACGAGGCCGCGACGAAGAGGCCCCCGCACCCGCATGGCAGCGACCGGTACCGCCACGGACACGAGACGCCCGAGGAGACAGATCGGCACGACCAGCAACGCCGGCGCGAGCACGTCGGCCCAGCGCGACACCGCAAAGACCTCGAGGCCGAGCAGCAAGAAGAGCACGGCGTTGGGGACTTCGTCGATCATGCTCCAGAACGCATCGATGTGGTCGCGGGTACGGTCGCTCATCGCCAGTCGCCGACCGCGATTGCCGATGAAGAGTCCGGCGACCACGACCGCGATCGGACCGGAGACGTGCACCCAGAACGAGAGCGCATACAGGAACATGACCAGGGCGAGCGTGATCAGCAGTTCGAGTGGGTGGTCGTCGAGGCTCTTCAGCGCCCGATACCCGAGGTAGCCGAGCGCCATTCCGAGCACGAGCCCACCGACAACCTCGCGAATCGCGAACACCGTCAGATCGGTCGCGCTAGGTCCAGGGGCGAGATCCGCCGTTCCCCCGAGCTGTGCCATCGATGCCAGGCCCATGAACACGACCACGCCGACGCCGTCGTTGAACAGTGACTCCCCGGCGATCTGCGCCTCGAGCGTCGGCGGCGCCTTTAGCTCCTTCAGTAAACCCATCACGGCGATCGGGTCCGTGGGCGAGATCAACGCCCCGAAGGTCAAACAGACGAGCAGGCTGAGGTCGATGCTGATCAGGCCAAAAGTGAGCCAGGTCAGTACGCCCACGACCGTCACCGACAGCATGACGCCCACGGTCGCCAAGCCGGCGATCAGCCATCCCTGCTCGAGCAGCCCCTCGAGATCGACGTGCAGCGCTCCCGCAAACAGCAGGAAGCACAAGAGTCCGTGCATCAGCGTCTGGTCGAAGTCGATCTCGCCGAGAAAGCCTTCCATCGCGGAACGAAGGTCGATTCCTGGAACCACCCGGTCGATGAACACGACAACCAGGGAGCTCACCAGTGCCACGAGCAGCGTACCGGACGTCGACGGCAGACGCAGGAACCGGTGGTTCACATAACCGAACACGGCGGCGGCGGCCACGAGAATCGCGGCGACATCGAAGGCGTTCACGCGGCCACCCCGAGGGATAGGCGGCGAGTCAGCCTCGGTGCGAAGCGATGCATGCACCAGCGTGGTGCTTCTTCATTCCAGTTACAAGAGGCCCTTGGTCGAGCTGCCGCCGACGCCGGACAATAACACGTTGCCAGCCACGGCGGAGGGGCCATACTCGGTGGAATGACGTCACCCCTCTCCAGCGCCCGATGAACATCGATCTCTCGCCGGCACTGAGCCGTGCCCAAGACGTGGTGAACGGCCTGCTCATGGCATTCCCCAGCTTGGCCGTTGGCCTGCTCGTGTTCGCGGCGTTCGCCCTGATCGGTTCGGCCGTGAGAGCAGCGGTCGCGCGACTGACGGAAGCCCGTCTGCGCACGCATCGCAACGCCGGGCAGGCGGTCGGGCGCCTGGCGCAGGGCCTCGTCATCTTCGTGGGACTGCTGGTGGCCCTGTCCGTGGCCTTGCCGTCCTTCCAACCGGGTGATGTCGTGCAGGTGCTCGGCATCAGCAGCGTGGCCATTGGGTTCGCCTTCCGCGACATCCTGCAGAACTTTCTCGCCGGTATTCTGCTGCTCATCACGCAGCCTTTTCGCATCGGCGACCAGATCGTCGCCAAGGGATTCGAGGGCACGGTCGAGGAGATCCAGACGCGCGCCACTTTCATCCGTACCTACGACGGCCGCCGCGTCGTCATCCCCAACGCGGATCTGTTCACCGACACGGTCGTCGTCAACACCGCGTTCGCCCATCGGCGGCTCGAGTACGACGTCGGCATCGGCTATGGCGACGACGTGGAGCAGGCCCGCGCGCTGATCTTGAAGACCGTGCAGTCGGTCGAAGGTGTCCTGTCCGATCCCGCTCCCGACGTCCTGTTGATGGATCTGGCGGGGTCCTCGGTCAATCTGCGTGCCCGGTGGTGGATTTCTCCACCCCAGAAGGCCGACGCGCTGGACGCACGGGATCGGGTCCTCAGCGCCATCAAATCGGCGCTCACGGCAGCGGGCATTGATCTGCCTTTCCCCACCCAGCAGGTGCTGTTTCACGATCAGACAGAAACCTCGGACGGCGATCGCGTGCGGCAGCGCGAGGGATGGCCGGCCGGCTCGGGTCCGGTGCCGGGGCCTCGCCGGGCGGGCGAGGTCGCGCCCTCAACCGCCGGTGACGGAAAATCCGAGAGGCTGGCCCAGCAATGACGCGGTTACGCGCCTTGTGGGAGCGGATGCGAGGCACCTACTGGGCCGTACCGTCGGCGATGGTCGCGGTGTCAGTTGCTTTCTCAATCGTCATGATTGACGTCGACCGCGCGCTCACGGCTCAATTGCTGAGCGAACTGTCGTGGGTCTTCACCGGCGGGCCCGAGGGGGCCCGGGCGGTGCTATCGACCATCGCCGCGTCGATGATCACGGTCGCCGGTGTGACGTTCTCGATCACCATCGTCGCACTCGCACTCGCCTCGCAACAGTTTGGTCCGCGTCTCCTCCGCAACTTCCTGCGCGATAGAGGCAATCAGATCACGCTGGGCACCTTTGTCTCGACATTCACTTACTGCCTGCTGGTGCTGCGCACGGTGCGCGGCACCGACGACGAGCAGTTCGTGCCGCATCTGGCCGTGACGGTCGGGGTCGTCCTGGCGATGCTCAGTCTCGGGGTCCTGATTTTCTTCATCCATCACATTGCCACGTCGATCCAGGCGTCCCAGGTTATCGCCAACGTCGCCGCCGACCTCGAAGAAGGCATCGACCGGTTGTTTCCCGATCAGATGGGGCGCGGGCTGGGGCCGGACCCGGGCGAACAAGCGGCGGGTGCGCCATCGCCGACGTTCGAGGGCGCGCACGCCATCGTTGCCGTCGGGGGCGGATACGTCCAAGACGTCGATGGCGCGCGGCTGCTGAAGCTGGCGACAAAACACCATCTGGTTCTTCGCCTCGACTCGAGGCCGGGCACGTTCGTGCGCAGCGGCACCGTGCTCGTATCGGTGGCGCCGCCACTCACGCCGGCCGACGATGTCGACGAGTCAGTGCGGGCGACCTTCATCATCGGTGCCGAGCGTACCGGCACACAGGATCTCGGATTCTTTGTCAATCAGCTGGTGGAGCTGGCCGTGCGAGCCCTGTCCCCGGGCATCAATGATCCGGCGACGGCCCGTACCTGCATCGACCGACTGGAGCAAGCGCTTTGCCACCTCGCCGGCCGCAGGATGCCGTCGGCGTATCGGCACGACGACCATGGAACGCTGCGCGTCGTCGCCAGCGCAGTGACCTTTGCCGGGATGCTCGATCTTGCCTTCACCGAGATCGCCCGCTACGGCCGCTCGAGCGTGTCGGTCAGCTGTCGGCTACTCGAGGCCTTGCGCGATCTGGCACCCTGCGTGACGGACGAAGAAGACCGGCTCGCGCTGGTACGCCAGGCCATCTTCGTCGGCGATCGCTCGGCTGACTCGTTCGACAACGAGATGGACCGCGCCGAACTCGCTGGCTGCTATCGCGCGGCCCTGTCGGCGCTACACCCGCCGAATGCATTTTGACCTTCCTAACCCGCATTATTCGTGAAGGCGCCGACTTCGGTGCATGTGGCTGACGATCGTAAGGCACGGACGTTCATTCGACCGGTTCAGAGGCAGGACACCGACGCGGTGCGCCAGATCGCGGTCAGGTCGCGGCCGGATCTACCGAAGGATCTGGTCGCGATCACAGCTCCGCCGGGGTGGCACGCGGCGGGTGCGGTTCGTGGTCAGCGCGCAACGGGTTAGCCGGCGCGGGCGCCGAGTGCGAGCGCGATCTGCCGCCACGCGTGGAGAGCGGGCGTCGATGTCGGCAGAGGGAGGACGATGCGTCGCACGGACACCATCACTGTGGACCCCGAGTGTGAGCAGACGCTCACGCAGCCCCGTCACCTGGGGTGCGTGCGTAGGCGGTGCGCGCGGCCCGCAAGCGTAGTTCCTGCATAAGCACGTAGGCGGCCGCCGTGAGAAGCACGCGGAGTTGATTCGCCCAGAAGCGGCCGCAGCTCGTGCGACCGATCCCGAGGCCGTCGTGGAGTTCCTTGATCCGATTCTCGATGTCCCCGCGGGCGCAGTAGACATGCTCGTAGATCCAGCGCGGCGTCTGCCGCAGATTCGTGATCACGAAGCGGGCGTTGTCGCGTGGCTCCCGCCCCACCAGGCGCACGACCTCGGCTTTGATGATCACCCGGCGCGCATGCGGCCACGTCCGGGCTGCGTAGGGCGCGGCGGTGTAGACGTGCTCAGTCTGCCCGCTCGCCTCGCTCAGGGTGTGCGGGCCTCACCCATGGCGGGGGCGGCGATCCGTGTCAAGACCGCGTTCTCTCCCATGGCGACGACGTCGTCCAGTCGGGACTCCGCATCGAGGACGTCCAGGATCTCCGGCGTGGCAAAGCCGCCGTCGAGGCGCACCAGGAAGCGCGCCCTTGGGAAGGCGTGGCGCAACAGGGCGAGCAGGCGGCACAACACGCCACGCGCATCACGAGTGGCCGGCGCGTTCCCCGGGCGGAGCACCGCCGCACACAGATACTGCTCGGCCTCGTCATCACAGGTCACGAACGCCAGCAGCGGCAAATAACACCACGAGTCATAGTGCCCATTGAAGAAGGTGAGCTGCTGCGCCCCGTGGGTCGGGTCCTCGGTGGGATCGAGATCGATCGTGATCTGCCGCACGCGGCCATGCAGACGACGACGGTGGCGTACGAGGACGCGGGTCGCCAGCGTGCACCCCACCTCGAACAGCACCTGGCTGGCAACGTTCGTGAATTATCCGGGCTAAGGCCTGACCGTCACGGCTACGTTGCATTCAGCGACCAGTCGTGATCGAGGAGCGATTTCCGGTCCGCGTTCCGGAGGCGGATCCACTTCCCGGGTCGCGACGCGCGCGCACACCTGCGCCAGGGTCCCGCGCGTGATCGACAGGCCGTACTGCGTGCGCAGCATCCGCTGCACCGTTCCGAACGGCAGGCCGAGACCGGTGTGCCACCACCCCACCAGCGTCAGGGCCTGCGGCCCCAGGTACGTCGTCGCCGCCCCGAGCGCGTCCGAGGTCTGCAGCGGATGCCGCCCCTGCACGCGACGGCCGCACGCGCGACACGCGCCGACGTGTACGTGAAACGCCAGGACGATCGGGCGCACAACCGGGACGTCTTCCTGATACTGCGTCGCGACGTGGTGCGGCGCGACGGCGCCCCCACAGTCCGGACACGCGGCCGGCAGCCGGGCGTCGTGCGACTCGTCCACACGCCGCGGGCGGGGACGCTGGGCCAGGCGGCCCTACGCAACGCCCGCGCGCCGACCCGGACGCCGGCCCGTCCCTCGACGGCGGGTCTTTGCACACGGCGCCGCCTGCCGATACCCCGCGCGGCGCGCGGCGTCGAGTGGCTCCGTGAGCCGATCCCGCTCCCGTTGCAGGCGATCGCGCTCGCGCCGCAGATCGCGCTGCGCCCGCTCGACGCGCGCGAGCGCCTCGCGCAAGCGGCCATTCGCCTGCAGCAATTCGTCGCGCGTCAGCGCGTCGGGCGTCGGGCGGTCCGCGGGCGCGCCAACGCTATGCCAGTACCCTCACATTTGTACAAGTACGGAATGGCTCATCAGGAAATCGAGTGGGTGATTCTGGGGCATTTCAGAGCTCGGGGGAGCATGCAGGCGAGGATCTTGAGTCGCAGATATTCCTCGTCACGCAGGCCGTAGGCGCGACGCTGGATGACGCGGATCTTGTTGTCGAGCCCCTCGACGAATCCGAGCGAGACCTTGTTCTCGGGCTTGCAGTACGCGGCGATGCCATCCCAATGACGATCGATCATCGCGGCGAACTTCTCATAGGGCGTGAGCCGCTGCCACTTCAAGCTCGCCCGCCAGCTGTCGAAGAAGCGCCGTGCCCAGCCTTCCACCTCGTCGTCCCAGAGCTGACCGAAGGATTCCTTGAGTAGGTAGCCCGGTTGAGTCTGCTGTTGGCCGCCAGCAGTTTCTTGAGCGCCTTCCTGCCGTCCAGCGTCAGGTGCTCCCGACGCGACAGGAGCGTGTACTTCTGACCCTTGATGTAGCTGCGATCGTGACCGCTGAGTCTGCGGTACTCGGACGTGCGCACGTCGTCGAGGGCTTTGCCCAGGTGCCGCATGATGTGAAGCTTGTCGAACAGGATCGCCGCCTGCGGAGCGCGTGCGTTGGTCACGGTGCGAAACGGCTTCCACATGTCCATCACCGCCAAGCGTATGCCGCCGCTCTTCTTCGGCCCGAGCTGCTCGTAGAACATTCCCATGCTCTTCTCGGAGCGGTCCTCGCCGCCGAACCAGATCGGGCGTCTTCGCATCAGGTCGCTCACCACGATGCGGTAGGTGTGCCCCTTACGAATCGAGATCTCGTCGATGCCGATCGCCTTGGGGCGCGGTGTGCCGGCCTTGGTCAGCTGCGCCTGCATGTACTGCTTGTCCAGCGTCTTGACCGTGTCCCAGTCGAGATGGAGCTCCTTGGCCAGGTCCGTGACCGTGCTCGCACGGCAACGCCGACCTACGTAAAGGGCAAAGCGCTTGGTATAGAACGGGTTGTCGGCCAGGAAGTCGAGTCGCTCGCGCTTCACCGTGCCGCACCCTCGGCACTGAACGCGTCGCACCTCGATCTCGAGATAGATGCGCGTGTCGCCGCAGGACAGATCGCGCACCTGTCGCGTGCGTCGGTCGTACCAGCCCATGTGGGCTCGACCGCAGCAGCCGCAGTGCGTTTTTGTTGAGCGTCGTTCAAGGGTGATGACCCGGGCCTTCGGATCTCCGAAGAGGCCGCGCACCGTGGGCTGCGGACGAAAGCCGGGGAAGACATATGCATCCCACAGCCGCAGCGCGCGCGTCTTTGAGGTCGCCATGCACACATGCTCGCAGTTTTCACCGACCTTGAACATGCCCGAAAACCAGCATCCACGCCGCTTCCGAGCTGATTCATGGCCTCAAACTACCCACACGACTTCCTGAAGACCC
>Ga0105046_10002990_pt1 | contig 26751 bp, 23 predicted proteins | sample MAT03_FD_78385 | JGI IMG/M metagenome (GOLD analysis project Ga0105046, IMG submission 78385) | Freshwater microbial communities from Lake Fryxell liftoff mats and glacier meltwater in Antarctica - MAT-03 (megahit assembly) | ecosystem: Environmental > Aquatic > Freshwater > Ice > Liftoff...
CTTCTTGGCGGCGGGCTTCTTGGCGACCTTCTTGGCGGGCTTCTTGGCAGCGACCTTTTTGGCGGGCTTCTTGGCAGCGGGCTTCTTGGCGGCGGCCTTGGGCTTCTTGGCCGTGGTCTTCGCCTTTTTGGCCTTCTCGGCGTCCTTGGACTTCTTGGCCTTTTCGGCGTCCTTGGCCTTCTTGAGCTTCTCGGCGTCCTTGGACTTCTTGGCCTTTTCGGCGTCCTTGGACTTCTTGAGCTTCTCGGCGTCCTTGGACTTCTTGGACTTCTCGACGTCGCGCTTTTTGCGCTCAACGTCCTTCTCGCGCTGCTTCTTGGCGCGGTCGGCCTCGAGCTCGTGCTTCTTTTGATCAGCCTCGCGGCGGGCGGTCTCGCGGGCGCTGACGGCGTCGAGCTTCTTTTGCTCGGCGTCCGTCTTCTTCTGCTCGGCGAGGCGGACCTTGTCGTCTTCCTTGCGCTTTTTGTCGTCCTCCTTGGCCTGCTTGGCCGCGGTGCGAGCGTTCTCTTTCTCGAGGCGGGCCTTCTCGCGGTCGTCCTCGCGACGCTTCTTGTCGTCCTCCTTGGACTTGCGTTGGGCGTCCTTCTCCTGCTGCTTACGCAGGCGCTCCTCTTCGCGGCGCTCGGCCGCGGCGGCGCGGGCTTGCTCGGCGGCGAGGCGCTTTTCTTCCTTGCGACGGGCCTGTTCGGCCTCTTCGTCGGCCTGGCGCTTCTCACGTTCGGCCGCGATATCCTCCGGGCTCGGCCCGAGTTCGAGGCCGAGCAGAGACTTCACCTCTTCGGGCTGGACACGTTCGCCGCGACGTTCGTCGTCGGACTCACCGCGGCCGTGCACGAGGGTGCGCTGGAGATCGTTGCGGAAGGTCAGCTCAGACTTGCCGTCGCCCATCAGTTCGCTGACGAAGCCGACGCCGAAAGTCGGATGCACGACGATCTGGTGGAGTTGAAGCTGAGTTTTGGGGCTGTACCGCACGGCGCTTTCAGCGTCGTATTGGTTGACCCCGTCGAGCCAGGACAGTTTTTTCATGCTCTTGCGCCGACTGACGCTCAACGGCTCCGGACTCTCTTCGTCCCGGCCCCGCGGAGGCTTGAATGAGTGGATATCGCCACAAACTCCGCACTGGACGCGGCGGACTTCGTCGCCGTAACTCTCGAGGATAACGTGCGTGGTGTCGGCGCGGCACTTCGGGCAGTAGCCCTCGGTTTCCCCGCCGTTGGAGCTTTGATTGCCACCGAAGTGGCTCTCGAAGATCTGGTCCATCGTCAATCTCCGAACGCTACGCCGTCTGAGAGTTCAACTAGCACGCCCGGCTTTGAGAGTACAAGTCAAAAACCTCGCAAACGCACGAGAAAAGGGCCCTGCTGGCCATGTCCCCGGGGAGTTCTCATAGCACTGCACGCGTCGGGAATACAGAGGAAAGTGAGCCCGAACGCCGGTGAAACGGCCCAGCAGGCCCGCCTGGGCCGAACCAGGCGCCCGGCCACGATCTGGACGTGGGCCCGAATGGCCGTACACGCCGGACGACCTGACCCGGAGATCCTGTCCTCGCGGCCAGGGCCGATCCCACCCGCCCGTGCAGCTCGTCGCCAAACGGTCGCAGCACCCCGTCGGCGGGGTCTGGGGTCCACAGCCCGCTCGCCCGCTCGCCTGGCCCCGGGGACATGCGCGGGTGGCCGTGGGTTTGGACCTGCGCCCTCGCGCCCGCAGCCGCGCTCGCGCGCGCCCGGAGGGGCCGTCAGCCGCGCTCGCGCGCGCCCGGAGGGGCCGTCAGCCCAGCCGCGGTGCCGGCGGTGCCGGCGATGCCGGCGATGCCGGCGACCCCGGCGATGCCGGCGATGCTGTTGGCGCTGGTCCGAGGGTCCCCGGGCCGCTCCACGCGACCCCGTCCGTCACCGACAGCCCGGCCCTCCGGGGCGGCCTCGGCGGCCGCGATCTCGGCCGCGTGGTGAGCCTCGCCGGCCTCGAGGCCCATCGCGTGCATCAGCTTGCGAACGTCGGTCACTGTGCCCTTGGCCCGGTCTGCGAGGATACCAAGCTCGCGGCAGACGACCCGAAAGGCGCGGCCATATTCACCGGCCTGTGCGGCGATAATGTTGCCATTGAGCGCGAGCAGTTGGAGTCGACGGGCGACGTCGTCGAGGAAGTGGATGACCCCCTCCATGCCGTCCGCGGCCTCTTCCTGGGCCGCAGAACGCTGCTCTGCGCCGACTCGGGCGGCCGCGGCGAGCGACTCGAAGAAGGCCTGCTCATTGAGGAAGGCCTCGATCATGCCGACCGGTCCATTCTCGTCGGGGCCGTCGCCGAGGTAGAGCGGGCGGGCCATGGAGAGGATGGTCTGACCGTTGCGCAGGAGGTTGCCTCGCCAGACCTCGCGCTTGCGCAGGACATTGTCGACCAGCTCGGCGTCCGCGTAGGCGCCGATGTCCCCGGGCTTGCCGGCCCCGAGTACGCTGACCGACGAGACCCGACGGTTGCCGAGGTACAGCGAGAAGCCCAGCGAGGTCGCCCGCGCCAGCATCGGCAAGATGACGTTGTTCTCGTCGAGGACCGTGGTGCCAGCGCGCAGCTTGCCCTCGACCCGGTGGAGCTTCCCGTAACTGCGGATCACCTGGTCGCACAGCTCGGTGGCCGCGACGCCGCGGTCGAGGGCACGCCGCCGGATCACCGTCCACACCGCGCTGAAGATCTGGGTCTCGGTCGTCATATCACTCACGCGCCGGCAGTGTAACGGCCCTTTGGGCGGCGTGGTAGGCACGGTCCATGCGCGAGCCAGAAGACGCGGTTTCGACCCCCGGCAGCGGCTCCCACGGGCATGCCGGGCCCGCCGGGACGCCCCCGCGGGTCCGCATCGCCCCGAGCCCGACGGGGGACCCGCACGTCGGGACGGCGTACATCGCCCTGTTCAACTACGTGTTCGCCCGCAAGTTCGGGGGGACCTTCATCCTGCGCATCGAGGACACGGACCAGGAGCGCTACACGGCCGGCAGCGAGGCGGCGATCTTCGAGGCGCTGCGCTGGCTCGGGCTCGGCTGGGATGAGGGCCCGGACGTCGGCGGCCCGCACGGTCCGTACCGTCAGTCGGAGCGGCTCGAGATCTACAAGGAGCACGTCGCGCTGCTGCTCGCGCGCGGCGAGGCCTACCGCTGCTTCTGCGACCGCGAGCGCCTCGACGCCCTGAGGAAGCAGCAGCTCGCCGCCAAGGCGTCGACGCTGGGCTACGACGGTCACTGCCGGCTGCGTACCCCGGAGGACGTCGCCGCGAGGCTGGCCGCGAGCGAGCCCTTCGTGGTCCGCCTGCGCGTACCCGACGACGGCGTGACGACCTTCGTCGACCACCTGCGCGCCGAGCCGATCCGCTTCGAGAACCGCCTCGTCGACGATCAGGTGCTGCAAAAGTCGGACGGCTACCCGACCTATCACCTCGCCAACGTCATCGACGATCACCTGATGGGCATCACCCACGTGATCCGCGGCGAGGAGTGGATCACCTCGACGCCCAAGCACGTGCTGCTGTACCGGGCGTTCGGGTGGGAGCCGCCGGCGTTTTATCACCTGGGTCTGCTGCGCAACGCCGACAAGTCCAAGCTGTCGAAGCGAAAAAACCCGGTCTCGATCTTTTACTATCGCGACCTCGGGTACATGCCGGAGACCCTGCTCAACTTCATGGCCAACCTCGGCTTTAGCATGGGCGCGGAGGTCGAGCGCTTCACGATCGATCAAATGATCGCGCACTTCGACTGGTCGAAGGTCAGCGTCGGCGGCCCGGTGTTCGACCCGGCCAAGCTCGAAGCCTTCAACGGCGCCGACATCCGCGCCATGTCGGTCGACCAGCTCTACGATCGCCTGGTCGAGCGGACCCTCGCCCCCGCGCGCATGAAGGCGCTGCTGGGCCAGGCCCAGGAGCGGGTGAATCGCCTCGACGACTTCATCCCGTACCTGAGCTTCTTCTTCGGCGGCAGCCTCGACTACGCGCCGGTCAAGGACAAGCTCAAGCCGATCACCGGCAAGACCGGCCCCGAGTCGGCGCAGGTGCTCGACGACTTCGCGCAGGAGATCGAGAAGGACAACCTGGCCCGCAGCTTCACGGCCGCGGCGCTCGAGACCTTCGCCCGCGAATTCTGCCAGCGCCACGCCGTCAAGCCCAAGGACCTGTTCATGCTGCTGCGCCTCGCCGTCACCGGCCGCACCGCGTCGCCCTCGCTGTTCGACACGCTCGCGCTGTGCGGCAAGGACCGCACCCGCACCCGCATTCGCGACGTCTGCGAGTTGCTAAAGAAGATGTGAAGAAAGAGCGGGCTGCTCAGCGTCTGGCCAGAAAGTTCAACCCCTACATATGTGTAGGTGGGGACTATGGTACCCGCTTCGGGCTTCTCGTCGAACGAGCCTGCACACCTGCGGACAGAGACGGACCCCTGGCTGAACGATGTAGGTAGAACTTGTGGCCGCCGTCAGAGCAGCCCGCTCGTCGCCAACAATAGCAGAGCTTGATCGAGATGGAAGTCCCCAAGTTCGCGCCGCATGCATGCAGACGATCGCGGCGGCGCGCGCTGCTCACTGCAACGGGTACGGCGTGAGGATGTAGTCCGCACCGCCGCCGTGACAGTTGGTACAGAGACCGACGCCCAGGCCGTCCGCGAAGATGTTAGCGTCGATCCGCTCGTACCAGTACCAGGTGCCGCCGCCCTGGCTCTCGGGCGCCGTCTTGAGCGAGACGGCGTAGCCGATGATCTCGTCGATGCCGCCGCCGTAGAGTTCCTTCACCGTCGCGCTGTCCTTGGGATGTTCGGCGTTGTCGGCGGCGAGCGAGGCCAGCGCGACCGCGTTGACGAAGGTGCGGACGTTGCCGGCGTGCGGGCCCGTCGACGGGTGTATGCCGGACTCCGCGGCCCAGGTCTTGTAGCTGCCCTCGACGAGCCAGGCCTCGAGCACCTTGGCGCTCTCGATCGGCGGCAGCTCCTGCGCCGCGCCGGTGTCACCGGTGTCACCGGTGTCACCGGTGTCACCGGTGTCATCGGTATCATCGGTATCACCCGTGCTCTCGCCAGCGCTCGGATCGCCGGTCGTGTCCGTGGTGGCGGTGGCCGTGCTCGCGGTCGTGGTCGTTGCGTCGGTCGTGCTCGTGGGCGCGGCGGTGCCGGTGGAGGTTGGATCTTCCGTGGTGGTGAGCGGGTCGCCGGTCACAGTGGCCGGGCCGCTGGTGTCCGTGGTGGCGGGGTCGGTCGCAGCGCTGGTGCTGTCGGTTGTGCCGGTCTCTCCGTCTCCACAAGCAGTCAGCGGGGCGGTGAGGACGAGGGCGAGGACACGGGCGCGGATAGGTCGCATGGGGGCTCCAACGGCGAGGCAGCCGCCATGTTACATGCCATGGCGCCGGGCTCTCGCGATCTCTTGCACGACGTCCACCGAACGAAACTTCGCGGGGTCGCCGCGACCCCGACCTCACTCGACTCACTCTCCCAGGATGGCGCGCTCGGCCTGGCCGGCGAGCGCACGCACGCCCTCGATCATCATGGCGAAGCGTGGGTCCTTGCTGTCGCCGCGGACGAAGCGCAGATAGATCTGCTGGGCGACGACGGCGGTCTTGTAGAGCCCGAACGCGCGGTAAAAATTCAGGTGTTCGAGGCTGCGGCCGGTGCTGCGCGCGTAGTGTTCGGCGAACTCGCGGCGCGTGTAGCTGCCGGGCACCGCGGTCGGCCCGAACGCGAAGGCGCGCACGGTCGGCGGGTCGTCGGCCTCGACCCAGTAACAGAGCGCGGTGCCGAGGTCCATCAGCGGGTCGCCGACGGTCGCCATCTCCCAGTCGAGCACGCCGCGCACGCGCGTGAGGTCGTCCGGGTCGAGCACGATGTTGTCGTACTTGAAGTCGTTGTGCAGGAGGGTCGGCGGGCCCGACACGGGCATGTTGGCGGCCAGCCAGGTGGCGATGCGATCCATCGCCGGCAGCTCGTCGGTGACGGCCGCGGCGTAGCGCTTGGTCCAGCCCTCGACCTGCCGGCGTACATAGCCCTCGGGATGTCCGAGCGTCGCCAGGCCGGTGGCCTCGATGTCGAGCGCGTGCAGCTCGGCGAGGGTCTCCACGGCGGCCTGCGACAGCCGGCGCGCGAGCGAGGCATCGATCTCTAGCCCCGCGGGGAGACGGCTACGCAGCACGACCCCGCGCACACGCTCCATCAAATAGAACCTGGCCCCGAGGACAGTTTCATCGTCGCACAGGAGCAGCGGTCGCGGGACCCGCGGATACACCGGAGCGAGCTTGCTGAGGATCGCAAACTCGCGGTCCATGTCGTGGGCCGTCTTGATCTGCGCGCCGAAGGGCGGGCGGCGCAGCACCAGCTCGCGCTCGCCGAGCTTCACGAGGTAGGTCAGGTTCGAGTGGCCGCCGGGGAACTGCTCGACCACGACGGCCTCGGTGCAGCCGAGCGCGCGCTGCAAATACGGCGTGAGGCGCTCGAGGTCGAGGGCCTCGCGCACAGGCTTGGCGCCGTCGATCCACGAGGGCTGCGCGGCGGTCATCGGGCTGCACCCTTCGCGGCGCGGGCCTGTCGTGTGTAATTCCCGAGGATCCGGCGGGCGACGACCATCTTGTGGACCTCGTCGGGGCCATCGTAGATGCGGGCGCCGCGTTCGCGGGTGTAGAAGTATGCGAGCACGGTGTCGTCGGTGAGGCCGAGCGCGCCGTGGACCTGGATCGCACGCTCGAGCACCTCCGCCAGCACCTCGGCGACGTGGAACTTGATCAGCGAGACCTCCTCGCGCGCGGCCGTGAAGCCCTGGTTGTCGATCAGCCACGACGTACGCAAGACCATGAGGCGGGCGGCGTCGATGCGCGCGCGCGACTCGGCGATCCAGACCTGCACGATCTGCTTGTCGGCGAGCGCCTCACCGGGGGCGAGTTCGCGGGCCAGCGCGCGGCGGCACATCATCGCCAGGGCGCGCTCGCAGATGCCGAGCCAGCGCATACAGTGGTGGATCCGGCCGGGGCCGAGGCGCTCCTGGGCGATCGCAAAGCCGCTGTGCGCCGGGCCGAGCAGGTTCTCGGCGGGCACGCGGCAGTCCTCGTAGGCGATCTCGGCGTGCGAGTCGTAGCCGGCGCCAGCGTGGCCGAAGATCGAGATGTTGCGGACCAGGCGAAAGCCCGGGGTGTCGCAGGGGACGATCAGCATGCTCGCGCGACGGTGCGGCTCGGCCTCCGGGGCGGTGATCGCCATGACGATCGCGAACGCGGCCCCGTCGGCGCCGGTGGTGAACCACTTGCGGCCGTTGATCACGTAGTCGTCCCCGTCCTGAGTTGCCAGGCAGGCGAGCTGCGTCGGGTTGGAGCCGGGCTTGTCGGGCTCGGTCATCGAGAAGCAACTGCGGATCTCACCGGCGAGCAGTGGCGCGAGGAAGCGCTGCTGCTGGGCCGGGGTCGCGTACTTGTGCAGGATCTCCATGTTGCCGGCGTCGGGCGCCTGACAGTTGAAGATGTAATGACCGAACGGGCACTGGCCGAGCAGCTCGCTGACCAGCCCGTGATCTTGCAACGAGAGGCCGAGGCCGCCGAGCGCGGCCGGCAGTTGCGGAAGCCACAGGCCGGCGGCCCGGGCCTGCTCGCGCAGCGCGGCGAGCCGGGGCTCGACGCGGGGGAAGCCGAGCGCGAGCAGCTCGGGCTCGACGGGGTAGACATGCGTGTCCATGAAGGAACGCACGCGGTCGAGCAGGGCGAGGGTCGGGGCTGGAATTGAGAAGTCCATCGGGGGTGCCGCTCGCTAGCGCAGGGTGATCTCGGCGGGGTCGTGCAGGTGCGGGAGGGCGTTGAAGGAGATGAGGATCGGGGCGCCGTCACTCCTGGCGGGCGAGCTGCGCAGCTCGGTGATGGAGCTGTTGGCGACCACGAAGCTGGCCTTGATCGCGGCCCAGGGATCGAGATCGAGGCCGATGCGCATGCCGACACCGACTGGCCCGGCGGAGCTGACGACCAGCACGTCTTGACCGCGAGCCTGCATGAGCCCGGCGAGGCCGCGCTGCACGCGGTCCTGAAACCCGAGGCACGCCTCGATCTCGGGGTCGCCGAGGCGGTCGTCGTGCCAGTGTCGCATCATGCGCTGGAAGGTCGCCTCGAAGGCTCGTCGGTGCTCGCGGGTGGTCGCAGCGTGGCGCTGGAGGTCCGCGAGGTGGCCTCCGAGCTCGGCGTCGTCGGTGGCGAGCCGCTGGAGGTGGCGCTGCATGATCTCCAGCGCGGGGTACTCGTCGAACGCGGGGCTCTCGACGGGGTCGGGGAAGTCGGCCCCGCGCTCGCGCGCCGCGGCGACCAGCAAGCTCGCGGTGTCACGCTGGCGCTTGCGCGGGCCGGTGACGATGAGGTCGGGTGGCCGGCGAAGAAGCCCCGCGAGGTAGTCGCCGAGGCGGCGGGCCTGGAGCTCGCCGAGCGGCGAGAGCACGTCGTAGTCGGGCGCGCCGAGGGAGGCCTGGCCGTGGCGGATCAGCAGCAGCGTGCTCACGCAGGCATGAGATTGGCGGTTGCCGGGAGCCCGGTCAACCGCCATCGTTCACCCTGCACGGGTTTACTCCGTCTCGTCGACGTTGCTGGAGCACTCGCTGACGCCGAGGGCGGTCTGGTAGGCGCAGATGGTGTCGACCAGGTACTTGCTGATCGCGTTGAGCTCCTCGAGCTCGGTGCCGCCGCGCACGAGCTCGGCGTAGCGATCCCAGGCCGCGAGGTAACCGTTTAACTCGAAGCCCGCGACCTTGTCGAGAAGGCCGGGCGCGAGGAGCTTGGCGTAGACGCCACCCTCGACCGCGCCCTCGTAGCCGGTCGGGACGCCGAGCGCGTTGTCGTCGATCGCGCCGGAGGAGTAGGTGCGCGTGCGCTTGGCGAACGCGATCTCGAGCTCGAGCAGCACCGCGGCCGGGTCGATCATCGCCGGGTCGCCGCCGAGGATCGTGCGGACCTGCTCGATGCCGGGCGTGTTGCGGCCCGCGAGGCGGTTCTCGACGCTGGCGAACAGCTCGAGCGCGTAGCGGGCCCGGGCCGGGTCGCCGTCGTCGCGCGCGCGGGTCGCGTTCTCGACGAGGACGCGCTGGATGGCGCGGTAGATCGACTTCTCGACGCGCTGCTTGTTCGGGGGGACCTGCCAGTCGTCGGCGGAGGTGGCCGGCGGCTCGCCCTGGAGGCCGTCATGACCGGCGGCGAAGCCCGCGTCGATGTCGGCGGCGATGGTCTCGTCGATGCTGGTCCACGTGACGGCATCGGCCTCGACGGCGATCGGGCGCACGGCGACATCCCAGATGCAGTGGGCCTCGTCCCAGCTGGCGTAGTGGTCCATCGTGCCCCCCTTGACGGCGGCGAGCTGGCTCAGCAAGTGGCCGATCAGCGCGGCATGCAGGCGACCCTCGACCGCGGCGAGCTCGGTGGCGTCGCCGATCGCGAGCGAGGCGGTGATCGCCGCGTCAGCCGTACCCTCGGCGCCGTCGATCTGCACGACGAGGGTCTGCAGGTCGGTGCCGGTGTACGCCGCGAGCGCGCCCGGAGCATCGCCGGCGCGCACGGCCTCCGTGAGCTTGGCCGCGTGAGTCATCGCGCCGCGGCAACGCTCGCTCGCGGAGGCACCCAGCTCACGGTCGTTGAGGTCGGCGTCGCCGCCTTCATCGGCCGAGGTGCCCGAGCCGTCCGAGGTGTCGGAGGTGTCGGAGGTGGTGCCGTCGTCGCCGCTGCACGCGGGGAACAGGCCAAGAACAAGGAGGTAGGGGAAGATCGCTCGCATGGTTGTCTCCGGGCGCTGACGTTGCGCCTGAATCCTGGATAATGAAAACCGTTTTCAATTGCAAGCGGCATCTGAGTGACTCATCCGGGGCTTGACCCCCATAAAACACGGTGATAGAGAGTGAAAGAGCAATGAAAATCATTATCAAAATAGCCTGCACGGTGGGTCTCGCGGCGCTGGTCGGGTGCGTGGGTTACGGGTCGCAGGGCGCCGATGTGTTCGCGGGCGAGGGCCTGCCGGAGGCGGTGTCGCTGTGCGAGGGCTGCCTCGCGGAGCAGGAGCTGCGCGGCGAGCTGATGCTGTTCGTCAACACCAAGCTGACCGGCGTCGACGCCAACTTCACGTCGAATTTTCCGCTCGACAACGAGGGTCGCTACGTCGGCAACGCGCTCTACCTCTACGACCCGACGCGCACCTGCGACGACGGTGGTTCGGGCTGTCGCCTGGCGCGGCTGGGCAACCTCTGGCTCGACGAGCGCATGGGTCCGCTGTCGCTCGATGACCAGTCGCTGCAGCGGTTCACGGTGCGCGACCTGGCGTGGCACGCGGAGCGCGGGCTGTGGGGGCTGAGCTACGACCCGCTCAACGACGAGTGGGGCCTGACGGCGCTGGGTGTGCCCGACTGGACGCGCAGCGACAACCGCATCAGCGTCGATCGCTACACGTTTCGCAACGGTCCGGTCGCGGCGGAGACCACCGATGCCTGCTACTGGCGGCAGAGCATGACCGGCCTCGGCTTCGTCGGGGACCGGCTGTGGGCTGGTTCGGCGGGCAAGCCCGGCAACGGCCTCGACGCGCGCGGGGCGATCTTCGGCATCGACCCCGCGTTCGTGCAGGCGCCGAGCCACTGCGTGCTGCCGAGCGACGTCACCCAGGACCCGAGCTACTACATGTGCACGGCGATCTGTTCGGTGTGGACGAGCTTCGACGAGAAGGCGGGCGTCGCCGGCGACATGGCCGAGAGCCTCGATGGCTCGATGCTGGCGCTGGTCCGCGCGGAGGACGCGGCGGTCCTGCCGAGCGGTCAAAACGTGCTCTTCGAGGTGCCGCTGGACGCCGCCGCGCAGGCGCCGGCGCCCTATGGTCCTTATATCTCGGACCTCGCGGCCGGGCTCGACGTCGAGGGACTGGCGCGTATCAAGGGCGTGCTCTACGGCATCAACCCGGCGGGCACGGTGTTTCGCATCGACGAGGCGCCCGCGGACGGCGGCGACTGGAAGGTCGACATCCACGACGAGCTCGGGCCGTTGTTCACGGCGAGCGAGTCGAGCCTGCGCATCCGCGGCGCGACGCGGGTCGTGATCGAGTAGTGGTGTGCGTGCCGCAGCTCGCGCTCGTGGCGATCGCGCTGGTGACGGCCGAGCCGCGCGCGTACGTCGGCGTTGAGGGGGTCGAGGCGGCGCCGGTGCAGGCGCAGGGGGAGTGGCCTGCGAGCGCCGGGCGGCCGGCGGGAGCAGGATCGAAGGCTGGCGCTTCGGACAGGTCGCAAGCGCCAGGTACGACGACGGTCGCGCCCGCGAGCCCGGCTGCGTCGACGCCGGTCGTGCCCGGGGTGCCGCCTGTGGTCGGCCCGGCGCCGCTCGAGCGCGAGGTGCGTTACATCGAGGTGTCGACCGACGCGCTCGGCCGCAGCACGCGGATCGACGTGCAGCGCCACGCGGGGGGCCGGGCGATCGTCGACGTCAAGAAGGCGGTCGAGCAGGGCGCGGGCTCGGTGGCGGAGATGCTCGACAAGGTCCCGGGCGTGCGCGCGGTCGAGGGCAACTCGGGGCTGTCGACCTCGTCGACCAAGCTCAACGTGGCGGTGCGCGGGGCCAACCCGCGGCTGTCGGAGCAGGCGACGGTGCTGCTCGACGAGGTCCCGATCGCGCCGGCGCCGTACGGCAACCCGTCGCTGAGCCTGTTCCCGCTGTCGCTGTTCCAGATCGCGTCGATCGACACGGTGCGCGGCGGGTCGTCGGTGCGCTTCGGGCCGTGGACCTCGGGCGGCGTGTTCAATTTGATCTCGCACCCGATCCCCGAGAACCCGACGATCTCCGTCACCGGTCAGGTCGATCAGTTCGGCGACGCCGGGGTGGCCGGGTCGTATGGCGCGACGCACAAGAAGCTCGGCATGTACTTCGAGTATGCGCCGCGCTTCGGCAAGACCTACCGCGCCAACAGCAATTTCCAGAGCCACGGCGGGATCATCAAGTTCTCGTATCCGATCACGTCGCGGCTCAAGATCGAGTCGAGCTCGCACCTGTTCTGGGAGCAGAGCAAGCTGCCGGGCGGGCTGCGGACCAGCGATTATGAGGTGGACAGGTTTCAGAGCCTGCGCCCGAACGACCGCTTCGATGGCCACCGCGAGGCCACCAGCCTCAAGCTGCGCTATCGGCCGCGTGAGCACCACGAGATGCAGGTGATCGCGTTCTACAGCCACAGCTTTCGCCGCAGCGTGATGGCGACCAACGAGGACCGCAACCTGGCGATGGAGACCACGCAGTTGACGGTCCAGCCGCGCCTGTTCGACGTGTTCGGGATCGAGCCGCGCTACGCGTTTCGCGTGCGCCACAAGAAATTGTTTCAGGACCTCAGCTTCGGGGCGCGCGCGGTGTTCGAGTGGGCGCGGCTGCGCGAGGTCTGGTCGCGTGACCCGGCGGTGCCGGTGACGAACCTCGGGGACACGAGGAGCTGCGAGCGCGGGCTCGCGGTCGCGTTCGATCGTCTGGGCCGGCGCTGCCTCGACGGGCGCACGGCCGGCTTCTCGCTGTACGCCGAGGACAAGCTGTACCTGCTCGACACGCGCCTGGTGATCACGGCGGGGGTGCGCGGGGAGATCATGCAGCAGGGCTTCTACGACCTGCTCAACCGCCGGTCGGTGCCGCGGCCGCTACAAGGTGGCGCGCTGCCGGGGGTGTCGCTGTGGTACGGCATCGACGAGGTCGCGGGCTTCGTCGGCTACGGGCGGTCGTTCGGGGCGCCGAGCTACTTCTCGGCGACGATCAACATGCCGACCAGCGACAACAGCCGGTGGATCCAGCCGGAGCTGGCGGACATGCTCGAGGGCGGCGTCAAGCTGATGGACCTCGGCGGCGTGTATGCGACCTTCGACGTCTGGTACAAGTATTTCCGCTTTCTCCGTGACGAGGGCGACAACTCGATCTCGATCATCCCGGCGGCGCACGGCTACGGGGTCGAGGCCAACGTCGAGTGGCTGCCAGGCGAGGTGTGGGAGCGCGTCGAGGGCATCGCGCTCGAGGCCGGTTACGCGTACACCGACAGCAAGGTGCTGTCCGACATCTTTTCCGGTAACCGGATGCCGTGGTATCCGGTCCACGAGGCGTGGGGTCGGGCGTCGTATCGCTTTCCTTTCGGGCTCAAGTTCGGGGGCTCGCTGGACTACACGGGCAAGCAGTTCACGGACTACGCGAACATCGTGGAGTGGGCGACGGGCGAGCTGGGGGTGATGCCGGCGTACACGCTGATGAGCGCGTTCATCGGGCTCCAGGCCCCGCTGCCGCAGGGCTGGCGGCTCGAGTTCACGGTCGGGGCCAAGAACTTGCTCAATCACGTGTGGTTCACGCGCACGGACGATCTCAATGGTGGCATCCTGGCGATGCGGCCGCGGACCTTCTTCTTCAACCTCGGGCTGGCGCACGAGTTCATCCGCGGGCGCGCGGGCGAGCAGGCCCGCCGCAAGGGCCCGGGCAAACCAGACCGGCGCCGCTGGACCGCCACCGAGAGTCGTAACCAGCGGCAGATGATGCGCGTATACGGGGCGTGGCTATGAGGAGTTTGAGGAGTTTGAGGAGAGCGGGATGATCGGGCGCAAGACCTACTTCAGGGTGCATCAGACGATCGGGGTCGGGGTGGCGGCGCTGCTGCTGCTGTCGGCGCTGACGGGGATGTTGCTGGTGTTTCGTGGGTCGTTCGGCAAGCAACCGCCGCCGCGGGCGCCGGTGGTCGAGCGGCCGCTCGCGCTCGAGGTGCTGATGGCGCGGGCGGTGGCGGCCGGGCCGGGCGACCCGGTGACGGACATCGGCTTGCCGACGGCGCCGGACCGGCCCTACCAGTTCTTCCTCGACGACGACGACGAGACGATCGTGTACCTCGCGGGCGACGGCGCGGTGCTGGCGGTGCATACGACGGCGCAGGGCTTCACGCGCACGCTGTTTCGCCTGCACACCGGTGAGATCGCGGGGACCCCGGGGGAGGCGCTCAACTTCCTCGCGGGCGGTGGTTTGGTGGTGCTGGTGGTCAGCGGCTTGATGATGATCGTGTCGCGCCGAGGCGCGCGACGGGCGTGACAGGGAACGGGGAGAAGCATGCACTTGATCTTGCAAGAACCTGAGATCGACGGCGTGTCGATGCTGATCGGCATCGACGAGGTGATCGTGCAGCGACGCACGGCGGCGGGTCAGGAGCTGTTGATCGCGGAGACCTCGGCGTACGGGCGTACGCTGTTCCTCGACGGGCTGGTGCAGTCGGCGGAGGCCGACGAGGCGCTCTACCACGAGCCGCTGATCCACCCGGCGCTGGTGCTGCACGGGGCGCCCAGGCGGGTGCTGGTCGGTGGCACCGGCGAGGGCGCGAGCCTGCGCGAGATCCTGCGCCATCGCAGCGTGGAGAACATCGTCAGCGTGGACCTGGACCCCGAGGTGGTGGCGCTGTGCAAGGAGCACCTGCCGACGTGGAGCGCGGGCAGCCTGGACGACCCGCGCGTCGAGCTGCGCGTCGAGGACATCCAGACCACGCTGGCGAATGCGCGGCCCGGGGAGTACGACGCGATCTTCCTCGACATCACGGACCCGGTCGAGGACGGGCCGTCGGCGGCGCTGTTCTCGACGAAGTTCTTCGCGCAGGTGGCCCGCGCGCTGGCCGACGACGGCATCGCGGTGTTGCAGTCCGGCGAGCTTGACCCGATCGATCTCCGGATGTCACGCGCAGTCCGCAGCACGCTGCAGGCGGTGTTCCCGTTCGTCGAGTTCGTGCACACCTACGTGCCGTCCTTTCATTGTCTGTGGGGCTTTGCGATCGTGGCCAAGCGGGCGATCCCCCGCGAGCCGGCGGATCTGGCCGAGCGCATCGAGCGGCTCGGAGAACTGCGCGTGTACACGCCGACCTCGCATCGGGCCATGCTCGAGCTGCCGCCGTACCTGCAACGTCGGCTCGAGCAGCCGGGACCGGTGATCACGGGCGAGGGCGACCTGCTGTCCTATACGACAGGTTCTTGAGGCCATGTGGAGCCGCACCAACCTGCTGATCGCGGCGGCGGTGGAGCGCCTGGGCGGCCGCGCGGAGGCGATCGGGGCCCGGCACACGGATTTTGTCATGCGCCTGGTCCACGGTGAGCGCAGCGCGGTGATCAGCAAGACGCGCTCGCCGTTCCTGACGCAGGTGGCCCAGACGCTGGCCAATAACAAGCACCTGAGCCGCGCACTGCTGCGGGCGCGCGGGCTGCCGTGTGTGCCCGATGTGTTGCTCGACGAGCGCGATGAGACGGAAGTGGCCGCGCCGATGCTGGCGCAGTACGGGCGCGTGGTGGTCAAGCCGAACTGGGGGAACCGCGGGGTCGGCGTGACCACGGACGTGCGCACGCTGGCGGTGCTGCGGCGGGCGCGGACGCGGGCGCAGGAGATCGATCTCGACGAGGAAGTTGTGGTCGAACCGTATGTCACGGGGACCAACCTGCGGATCGCGGTGGTCGGCGGTTGCTTCGTGGCGGCGGCGGAGGTGCAGCGGCCGACGCTGGTCGCGGGCGGTGTGGCGGAGCAGATCGCGGGGCTCAACGCCGACCCGCGCCGGGGCGCATGGGATGCCCCGAGCTTGCGACCGATGGATCGGATCGAGCCTGAAGAGGACCTGCTGCCGCACCTGCGGGTGCATGGGCTCGGGCTGACGGCGGTGGTGCCGGCGGGGCTGGAGATCGAGGTGACCGGGGAGGAGTCGGCGGTGATCGATCGCAGCGAGGTCGTGCATGCCGGCTGGGTGGCGATCGCGGAGCGGGCCTGCGCGCTGCTCGGGGTCGATGTCGGCGGGGTCGACCTGCGCGGGCCGATGGCGGCTTTTGTGCGGGCGCCGGAGCTGTCCGAAGGGACAGCCTGGTTGCTCGAGGTCAATGTGCTCCCGGCGTTGCACCTGCACGCGCTGCCGACGGAGGGCGCGGGGCGCCCGGTGTTCGAGGCGTTCGTCGCGTATTGCTTGCAGGTTCCGGGAGCGCCGTCGCCGTGCGCGCGGGTGCAGGTGTAGCGCGCGCGGGGCGGCGGTCGCTCACGGACTGCCGGGCGCGAGGTCCTCGACGTCGTCGGGCTCGTCGAGTACGCCGGGGAGCGCGGGCTCGCGGGTGCGGCGCGGGGCCGGCTCGGCGCGCGCGACCGGGGCGGGGCTGACTGAAGGGACAGGTTGCGCGGCCGGGGCAGGGCTGGTCGAAGGGACAGGTTCGGTGCGGCGGGCCGGAGGGCCAGGTGGCGAGGCGCTGGCCAGGTCACCGGCCGGTTCGACCGTGGCCGGGACGGGACGCTCGGCGAGGGCGGCGAAGCGCAGCGGCTTGCGTGGCGCGGGGAGGGGCTCCAGCGGGTCGCCACGGCCGCGCCAGCGGGCGACCGCGGCGGCGAGGCGGTCGTCGCGGGTGCTGGCGATCAGGCCGCGCAGTTGCGGGCGGCCGTGGTTATGGGGATCGAAGACGCCGAGCAGGGCGCCGACGATGAGCTCACTGACGAGGTCGGCCGGGTCGGCGGCGGCGTGCTCGAGCAGGGTGGGCTCGACGCGGTCGCGGTTCATCTCGATCGCGGCGGCAGCGGTGGCGGCCCGCACGGACGGGCTGGGGTCGCGCAGGCCGGTCGCCTGGGTGTCCCAGTGCCCGCGACGCAGCAGGATCCCGTGGGCCGTGGCGCGGACCAGAGGATCGACCTCGGTGGCGGTGGTGAGGCGGATGAGGAAGCCGTCGAAGCGGGTCGCGTCGAGGGTTGCGAGGCGGGCGCGGGCGGCCAGGGCGTAGTCGCCGAGCGAGCGGTAGACGAGGTCGTCGCCGTGTTCGACGGCGACGCTGCGGTCGCCGACGGCGGCCTCGATGAAGTCGAGGTCGAGGTGTCCGAGGTGGCAACCGCCGGTCTTCGTGGTTGCGAGCCAGGTCCAGACGTAGGCGCGCAGGGTCGGGGCGTCGGCTCGCAGCAGGCTGGCGACCTGCGCGGGGCCGAGGCTGGCGAGCAGCTTGCTGACCTTGTTGAACTCGCGTTCGCCGAGGCGGTCGACGACGCGGGCCGCGGCGATCGTCGTCAGCGGGGCGCGGACGGCGGCGGGGAGATCGCGCAGGACCGGCGCGGTCGCCAGGAACGCGGGGTCTTGCACCTGCTGCGGGACCGGCTCGGCGAGGTCGACGGAGGTCTCGAAGAAGCGGGCCATGTCGGACCAGTAGAACTCGCGCAGGGACTCGCGGGTCCGGCCGTGCTGACGCAAGCCGACAGCCTCGAGGGGATCGAGGGCGCAGGTCGCCGCGGGGTGGCGGGCGAGCAGCGGGTCGCGACGCGGGCGCAGCGGGCGGGTGGTCGGGGCCTTCGCGGCGACCTCGAGCTTGCTGTCCTTCGGGACAGGCGGGTTGGCCTTCGCGCGGCTGGACTTGCGCGCGGCCGGTTCGCGAGGCGCGCTGGACTTGGCCTGCGGGGCCGAGGGGCCCGGCGGCGTCGCGGCGGGCAGCGCTTGTGGGGTCGCCCGGGGTCGAACGAGCTTCGCGTCGGGGCGCGGAGTGTCGGTCGCGGCGATCGTCGCGCGCGGTGCGCGATCGACGTTCTTGGGCCGTGGCGCGGCCTGGGCCTCGGAAGCGAGGGAGGCGGCGGTGAGCAGCAGGACGAGGAGGGGCAGGCGGCGCGGGGCGGGCATGGGACCGGGGTCGAAGCTACCGGTGGGTGGCCGAGGCTGCAAAAAACCGACGCGGTACGGGCAGATCGGGATCTTTACCGGTCTCGCGTCGTGTCAGGGCCCGGCGAGTACCTTACAATCGCGCCACCTTGAACGTCCTCAATGACCGCTTCGGCCTCGTCGGCACGATCGTGGCCGACAAGTACGTTGTCCAGCGGGTGGTCGGCGAGGGTGGGTTTGGCGTGGTGTTTCGCGCGATGCACCGCATCTGGGATGAGCCGGTGGCGCTCAAGTGTTTCACCGCGCTGTCGAACGCGCCGGTCGAGATGCGCGACGAGCTGCTCGACCAGTTCGTGCAAGAGGGCAAGCTGCTGACGGCGCTCTCGAGCCGCACGACCGGCATCGTGCAGGCCCGCGACATCGGCACGCTGACGACGCCGGGCGGGGCGTGGCTGCCGTACATGGTGCTCGAGTGGCTCGACGGCAAGCCGCTGGAGGACTACATCGGGGCGCGCGACGGCCAGCCGCTCGGGAGCTCGCGCGGCATCTTCGAGGCGTTTCAGGTGATGGACGGACCGGCGCGCGCGCTGGCGCTGGCGCACGCCCGCGGGGTCGCGCACCGCGACATCAAGCCGGCCAACTTCTTCGTGCTCGGGCCGGAGCTCGCGCCCGGCGCGGTGATCAAGGTGCTGGACTTCGGCATCGCCAAGGTGATGCAGCAACAGTCGGCGACGGCGCTCAAGGCGACCGGCGCGCAGATCTCGAGCTTCACGCCGAGCTACGGGGCGCCGGAACAGTTCGACCGCAGCTTCGGCGCGACCGGGCCGTGGACCGACGTGTATCAGATGGCCCTGGTGATGGTGGAGCTGATGCGCGGCGGGGTGCCGGCGCTGTTCGGCGACGCGTTCATGCAACTGGCCTTCGCCTCGCAAAACCCCGACCGGCGGCCGACGCCGCGTACGCAGGGGCTCGAGGTCAGCGACGCGGTCGAGCAGGTGTTCCAGAGGGCGGTCGCGCTGCGGGTCGCGGACCGCTACGCGAACATGGCCGAGTTCTGGATGGCGCTCGCGGCGGCGCTGGGCCTCAAGGACTACGTGCCGCTGCCGACCGGCGACGGCTCGCACATGGGACCGGTGACGACGGAGCCATCAAGGTCACCCCGAGCGGCGGAAGCGAGCGTGGTCGCGGCGGTCGGCGGCGGGACCTCGCGCGGGCCGTCGATGACGGAGCTGTCGCCGATGACCCAGCGCGCGCCGGCGACGGTCAACAGCACGGGCCCGCAGGTCAAGCAGCAGCGCAGCGGCGGGCGGGCGGTCGGGTACGCGGTCGGCGGGGCGCTGCTGGCCGCGGGCGTGGCGTTCGCCGTGGTGCAGGCGGTGAAGTCGGGCAAGACCGACACGCCGGCCGTGGCGACCGTGACGACCGTGGCGACCCCGCCGACGGAGCCCGTGACGCCCGTGGTGACGCCCGTGGTGACGCCCGTGGTGACGCCCGTGGTGACGCCGCCGTGTCCCGAGGGCATGGCGTTGCACGTGGGCGGTCGGTTTTTCATGGGCAGCGACGCGGGCAAGGCGGTGCTGGCGATGGCGCGTCCGGCCCACAAGGTCGAGGTCGCCGCGTTTTGCATCGACCTTTACGAGGTGACGACCGCGGACTACGTGGGGTGCTCGGACAAGGGCGAGTGCAAGCGAGCGTATAGCGACTCGTGGTGGCCGCAGGGTTCGATGAAGAAGTCGGACTGGGAGAAGGCGCGGACGGCCTTCTCACCGCTGTGCAACTTCGGGATCGAGGGCCGCGGGCGCCACCCGATCAACTGCGTGAGCTGGGCGCAGGCGGACGAGTACTGCAAGGTGCACGGTCGCCGCCTGCCGACCGAGAAGGAGTTCGAGTTCGCGGCTCGTGGGTCCGACGGGCGCGTGTTCCCGTGGGGCGACGACCCGCCGAGCGAGCGCCACCTCAACGGCTGCGGGCAGGAGTGCATCGATTGGCGCAAGGAGCAGGGCCTGTCCGAGGTCAGCCCGCTATACCCGGGGTCCGACGCGTACTTCGGCACCGCGCCGATCGGCAACTTCCCCGCGGGCCGCACAGAGGCGGGCCTGTTCGACCTGGTCGGCAACGTCTTCGAGTGGACCGCGGACCCGTTTCGCCCATACCCGAAATCTGAGGGCGAGGACGAGCCGCCAGCGATCGCCAACAACCGGGTGATCCGTGGCGGCGCGTTCAACAGCTCCGAGCCCGAACACACCGACCCGGCGCTGCGCCTGCCCTACGACGCCGACGCGCACACCCACGGGATCGGGTTTCGCTGCGCGGCCGACCCGCGGCCGGTGCCCTGAGCAGGCGGCGCGGGGCCTGTCCTTCGGGACAGGCGGGCCTGTCCTTCGGGACAGGCGGGCCTGTCCTTCGGGACAGGCGGGCGATACGCGAAGGGTGAGTGGCTGTCGCGAAGGGCAGGCTACTCGGCGAGCACGCGCTGGGCGACCTGGCGCAGGAGGTCGCCGTCGAGGGCGTCCTTGTGGTCCTTCATGATCAGGCCGGTGAGCTTGCCGATCATCTTCGGGTCGGTGATCTTGTTGGCGGTGGCGACCTGGCGCACGATCGCCTCGGTCGCGGCCTCGTCGAGCTTTTGCGGCAGGAATTGCTCGCAGAACTCGATCTCCCACTTCGCCTCGCTTAGCAGGTCCAGGCCGCGCTCGCCGGCCTTCTCATAGTCGGGCAGGGCCTTGCGCATCTGCTTGGCGTAGCTCTTGATCGTGTCGAGCCACAGCGTGTCATTCTCCTCGGCGCCCGAGCCGGACTTGAGCTCGTTGAGGACCTTGGCCTTGAGCATACCGATGACGTTCTTGGCCCGCTCGTCGCGGGCGATCCGGGCCTCACGCAGCTTGGCCTCGATCTGCTCTTTGATGGGGGTCGTCATGGGCCGCGGAGCATACCGGAAAATTCGGCGGGCTGTGGCGACCCACGAGGGCCCGCGTCAGCGCCCCGTGAACCGCGGCGGCCGACGCTCGCGGGTGGCAGCGCGGCCCTCCTGATGGTCCGTGCTGGTGTAGGCGCTGCGCCTCGCGGCCTCGTAGGCGGCGACGGTCTCGGCGCCTGACGTGGTGCCGGCGGCCAGCGCCCGCAGGCGGTCGCGGTGGGCGCGGAGGCTCTGCGGCGCGCCCGAGCGCAGGCGCTCGGCGGCGCCGAGGGCCGCGGCCTCGAGCTCGTCCGCGGGGTGGACCCCGTGCAGGCAACCGGCGCGCAGGGCCTCGTCGGCGCTGATGGGCTCGCCGAGCAAGAGCAGGCGAGCGGCCAGCGCGGCGCCGAAGCAGCGCTGCAGCAGCGCCAGGCCGTCCGGGTGATAGACGACGCCGAGGCGCGCGGCCGGGATGACGAAGCGGGTGTCGGCGCGCGCGAGGCGGAGGTCGCAGCTACACGCGAGCTCGACCCCGGCGCCGAACACCGGGCCATGCAGCACGGCGATCAGGGTGGCGTCGGCGCGGCGGAGCGCGGCGGTGGCGGTGAACAGTGGGGCATCTGGCGCTTCGGACATGTCCGAAAGGACATTGTGCTCGGGCAGCGCGTCGAGGTCGAAGCCGGCGCAGAAGCTGGTCTCACCCTCGCCGACGAGCAGGACGACCTCGCCGCGCAGCTCACCGGCGCGACGCTCGAGCCAGGCGAGCATCTCCGGGGCGAGGGCGTTGCGCTTGCGCGGGTTGCTGAGGGTCCAGCGCAGCAGGCCGGGGGCCAGCAGTTGCTCGCGTACGCAGCCGAGCTGCGGGTCGCTCATGGGGCCTTGACCGGGGCGGATGCAGGTGTGGCAGGAGTGCGGGCGTGCAGGGTGAGGCCCTTGTCGTCGCTCTTGCGGTCCGGCAGATGCGGCTGTAGCTCGCCGTTCTCGGCGGAGATGCGCAGGGCCTCGAGCTGGCGCGCAGACGGTGAGTCGGGGTTTTGCAGGATCTTGCGACGGAGCGCGTAGCCCCGCTTGCGCCGCATCTCCGGCGAGAGGGTGGCCGGATCGGCGGCGATCAGATCGAGCTCCTCCGGGGTCAGCGGCGGCTCCTTCGCCGGCCGCGGTCCGATCGCGTCGAGCTTGGCGGCGTCGAGGGTGGTGGCGGATGGGGCGGCGGTGGCGGATGGGGCGGTTGAAGGGGTCGAAGGGGTCGAAGGGGTCGGAGGGGTGAGGTTGGCCGCGGGCACCCGCTGATCAACGGGCGCAGGGGCAGCCGCAGGGCCGCAGCCGGCGAACACGGGCACGAAGAGGCCACACAGCGCGAGGGCGGGGAGGCGGGTCGACATGCGCGGCAGCTTACCAGGTTCGCCAGCGCCCCAGCGACCACGATCGTGGATCACTCGACCTGACCCGGAAGACAGCTCGCGGCGGTCCGGCGCCGCCGCAGCAGCAGCCACGAGATCAGCGCGAGCAGGGCGAAGTAGGCGGTGAGCACCAGGCGCTGGCCGAGCACGAACACGGCGATCGCGGGCGCGTCGAGGCCGACCCACGCGAGCGCACCGAGCCATCCGGCCTCCTGGACCCCGAGCGCGCCGGGGGTGACGCCGACCATGCCGGCGAGCTGGCCGATCGGGGTGGCGGCGGCGATCTGCAGGGCGGTGAGGTCGATCCCGAGGCCGGCGGCGAGCGCCCAGAACTGGACCAACATCGCGAGGTAGCGGGCCAGCGACAGGCCGCCCACGCGCATGGCCAGGTGGCGTGACACGGGCGGGACCACGAGGGACTGGGCGGGTCGCGATCGCAGCCGGCGCACGGCCGCGAGGCAGCGCAATGCCAGGCGCGTCAGCGGGGCGAGCAGCACGGTGGCGAGCCCGGCGAAGCCGACGCAGACCGCGAGGAAGCCCGGCAGCGCGAGCGTCGAGTCCCAGCCGGAGCGCCAACAGAGGATCGCCCAGACGAGCATCAGCAGCGGCAGCACGAGGTCGAAGATGCGCTCGAGCACGGCCTGAGTGACGCTGTGGCCGAGGCCGTGGCGGGCGCCGGCGCGGCCGAGGGCGACGCCGCGGCCGACCAGGTCCATCGCCAGCGTCGACGACACCTGCCCGAGCACGCGGGTCAGGACGAGCGCGTGGAAGTACACGAGGTAGGGGAGGCGGGTGCCGCCCATCGCGTCCTCGGCCATGCGCTGCCAGCGGGCGCTGGTGACCAGGCTGGTGACGAAGGTCGCGGTCAGCCCGAGCGCGAGCCAGCCCGGACGCACGCGTACGCGGGCGAGCAGCGCGTCACGCTCGGCGGGCCCGGGCACCAGCCACCAGGCGATGACCGCGAGCACGAGCGCTCCGGCGAGCCAGCGCAGCGCGCGGGCGAGTCGCCCGGGGGCCGCCGCGGTGCCTGTACTTTCGGTCATGTCCTCGGGGCCAGGTGTTCGCCGCGCAGGTGGGCGAGGGTCTCGCGCCAGCCCCAGCGCAGATGCAAGGTGGTGATCACCCCGAGCGCGACGATCAGGCCGAGCTGGCACACGTAGAGATAGAAGGCGAACACGGCCCCGCGGGCGGCGACCTGCTCGGGCGGCAGGAACAGCGCGAGGCCGGTGAGCACGCCGAGCTGAAAGGTGCCGACGTGCGCGGGCGGTCCGGGGATCAGCAGGGTGAGGTTGAGGACGGCGAGCACCGCGACGACCTCGGCGACGCCCAGCGGGACATCGCAGCCGCGCGCCAGCACCCACATGCCAAACACGTTGGCGGCCCAGTAGACCAGCGTGGCGAGCACGAAGAGCAGCAGCGGGACGACCGAGGGCAGGGCGGTCAGGCCCTCGGAGATCCCGCGGGCGAGGGTCGCCAGGCGCGCGGCGAGGGTGGGGGCGATCCGGCCGACGGTCGCGTGCAGGACGGCGCCTGCCGCCCGCGGCCAGATCGCCAGCGCGAGCAGCACGAGCAGCGCGCCGCCGAACAGCGCGGCTACCCCGAGGCAGGCGGCGTAGAGACCGGCGAGCGCGGGCGCGGCGGGCATCGCCGCGGTCGCGACGAAGAACATGGCGCACACCAGCAGGCCGTCGACGACGCGCTCGAGCGCGACGGTGCCGAGCGCCTGCGAGAAGCCGATCGGCGAGGCGCGGGTGAGCAGCAGCGGCCGCACGAACTCACCGAGGCGCCACGGCAGCAGCAAGATCCACAGGAAGCCGGCGCAGGCGACGGCCAGGAGCGTCCGGAAGCGCAGCGGTCCGAGCGGGCGCACGAGGAACCACCAGCGACCGGCGCGGGCGAAGAAGTAGACGAGCAGCGTGCCGAGGTAGGCGGGCACGGCCCACGGGCGGACCCGCAAGTCGCCCGGCACGGCGTCGACGCGGCGCGCGACGAACACGACGATCACCGCGGTGATCAGCACCGACAGCGAGAGGCGAAGCCACAACCATAAGGTTGCGCTTCGCCTCGTTGTGATCGGCTCGGGCTCGGGGCCCTCGACTCGGACGCGATGGCCGTCGGACATCGGGCCTCCGGGTCCGCGCGGCCTGGGCGCTTACTTGCGAAACCGGCTGAGGTTGGCCGGGAGGTCGGCGTGGGCCGGGAACTTGGTCTCCGGGTGGAGCTTCTGCGCGCGGGCCAGCAAGAGCTCCTCCGACTCGCGGATCTCCGGGTTGGGCAGGCAGCACTCCACCGGGCATACGGCCTGGCAGGCCTCGTAGTCGTGGAAGCCGACGCACTCGGTGCACAGGTTCGGGTCGATCACGTAGGTATCGTCGCCCTCCGAGATGGCCTCGTTGGGGCACTCAGGCTCGCACGCGCCGCAGTTGATGCACTCTTCGGTGATGTAGGTTGCCATGGGGACGAACTGACTCCTTGCCGTCAGGGCAGAGGTGGTACGGCGCAGGCCGCGGCACGACGGGACTCCGTTTCGCCACGCCGGGGAACAAGTGTTCGCGGAAAGCTGCCCCCGGGTCAAGCTGGCCGGGCCACGGAGGCCGGTTCTCATAAACTACCGGGGCCGAGAAGTCCATGCGAGCGTGGCTCGCACCGTCACTGGATCAGGACGGCGATGCGGCGACGCAGGGCTGCGAAGCGGCCGAGCAGGGCGTCCCGGGCGTCCACGACCGGTTCTGGCGTGGGGCTTCGGTCGGGGTCCTCCGAGCCGTGATCCGACGCGTGAATCAGGGCGGCGTGATCGGACGTGGCGTCGCGGGCCGGGTCGGCCGCGTTCTCGCGCGCGGCGCCGAGGCCTGGCGAACTGTGCAGAGAGGCCAGCACGTAGCCGTGGCCGGGCATCGCGCTCAGCAGCAGCCCGTGACTTGCCTCAATCAGGATCTCACAGCGCCCGAGGCCCTGGCGCGCACACCAGGCCGACATGCGGGTCGCCGCTTGTTCGACCTGGGCGCCGGCGATCTGGAGGTCGAGGGGGGTCACGGCGCCGAGGCGGTGCGCGAAGTCGATGGGGTCGCCGTCGTCGTCGCTGAGGATCGCGCCGTGGGCGCTGAGCTCGGCCCGCACGAACTCCGCCAGGGCCGTGCCGAACTCGCTGATGCCGGTGAACAGCGGCTCATCACCTGGTTCTTGGGACATGTCCGCCGAAAAGGTGAAGCGAGAGGTGAAGCGAGAGGTGAAGCGAGAGGTGAAGCGAGAGGTGAAGCGAGAGGTGAAGCGCCGGTGGCGATCAGAACGGCACCGAGAAGGCGAGGCTGCCGAGCCGCGCGTTGCCGAAGCGGTTGGTCTGGAAGATATGGTTGTAGGTCCCCTGGACCCACGCGCCGCGCAGCCAGTGCAGGCCGCGCAGGCGGGCGAGGCCGTCGAGCTCGATCGTCAGCTCGCCGCCCGGCGTGTGCGAGTGGAACTTGCTCATCTTGGGGTCAGCGGTGCGAAACTCGGCCTCGGCCGGGTAGTAGCCGTCGGCCGACCAGAAGCTCGCGCCGGTCTGCGTGTAGTAACGGTAGCGGGCGCGGAGGACCACGCGTTTGAGGAAGCGGACGTGGGCCCGAAGGTCGATGGCGTGGGCGACGATGCCCCAGTCGTCGCCATAAAAGCGGTAGCGCGGCTCGAGCACGAGCGGGGTCTTCGGCACCGCGTAGCGCAGGAAGCCGCTCAGTGCTCCGCGCCGGCGCAGCAGCGGGTGGGTCTCGGGCAGGCTGTCGCGGACCTGGCGGTAGGGGTTGTCCTGCGGGCCCGTGGCGTGGATGCCCTCCGCGAGCACGCCGCCGAGCAAGCGAGGCGTGAGCGCATGGGTGTAGCCGAGGCCGAGGTAGTTGACCTGCTGCAGGTTGGTGTCGCCGGTGGAGTTATGCGGCAGCACCCGGCCGGCGAAGATCTTGTTCACCGAGTCGACGTTGCCGGCGTAACCGACGCTGACGTTGCCGGCGCGGCCGAACACGTCGCGCGCGACCGATGCCCCGAAGCTGCGCGAGATCCAGTCGCTCTCGGTCGAGTAGCGGAAGAAGCCGCCGAGGCTCCAATTGCGCAGGCGCGAGGCGACGCGGACGGTCGTCTCGTGGCGAAACTCGGTGAACAGGAAGTCGCCGCCGGTCACCGCCGCTGCGCCGGCGCCGATCGACGCCGAGGTCACGGCGTCGAGGAGGTACTCGGCGCCGACGGTGAAGCGCTCGTCGGGGACATCCTTCTCGACGTAGACCACCGGCGCGAGCACGCGGGTCGACTGCTCGCGGTAGTAGTTCCCGCGCATGATGATGCGGTCCTCGGCGACCAGCGGCCCGGCCGCGAGCACCGTCGCCAAACCAACCGCCGCGCCGAGCCCCCGCCGGATCGATCGCGCGTGTCTCATCCGCAACCGCATCCACCACCCGCGGCGCCGTGTCCGCCAAAGCCGCCTTCACGGGCCGACTCGACGTGCGACTGGAACTGCTCCTCCAGACCCTCGGTCGCCGGGTTCATCTCGGGCCGACTGAGCACCTCGCGCTCCGACGGCTTGACCGTGGCGCAGGCGCTGAGGCTCAGCGCGCCCAGGCCGAGGGCAGCGGCGGCCACGACGGTGGCGACTCGCACGACTGGGAGAGACCGGTCCGTGGACATGGGCCAGCAAGCTGCCGCAGCCGGGCCTTTCCGGCAAGGGGGAAGCCAGACATGCGCGGACGGGGGCGCTCGCCGCTCGCCGCAACCATGGAGCCGGCGCGCAGCTCACCGTCCGTCGGCCGCACTTGTCAGCGCCCCGGCGCCTGTGGTCTAAGCTGGCCGCGAGATGCCAAGCAGCGTGCTCATCGTCATCGACGGGCCGGCGGGCGCGGGCAAGAGCACCGTGGCGCGC
>Ga0105046_10002994_pt1 | contig 26741 bp, 18 predicted proteins | sample MAT03_FD_78385 | JGI IMG/M metagenome (GOLD analysis project Ga0105046, IMG submission 78385) | Freshwater microbial communities from Lake Fryxell liftoff mats and glacier meltwater in Antarctica - MAT-03 (megahit assembly) | ecosystem: Environmental > Aquatic > Freshwater > Ice > Liftoff...
CGACCTGCTCGATCACCGTCGCCGCCCCGTACGCGTTGCTCTTGAACGGCCGCTCGAACCCCGGCCCGTGGATCGAAAGGAGCGGGATGCCGACCTCCCCGAGATCGCTCAGCAGCTTCCACCCCGGGGCCTTGTCGCTGGTCAGGTCTGCCTTCAGCGCGACGACGCCTTCGGCCGACAGGGCCGCCTTCACGTCCTCGCGGCTAAGCACGACCGCCTCCAAGGTCTTGCAATTCAAGCACCATTCAGCCGTGAAATTGACCACGACGACCTTTCCATCCGCAAGCGACCGCTCGAAGACGTCGGGTGCGTACGGCTGCCAGAGCCCGGTCGAGCGGCCCGTCGCGTCGACGGGGGTGTAGCTCCGTTCCGCAATGCCCGTGAAGTAGATCGCGACCCAGACGGCCAAGGCCCCGATCCCCGCGCCGATCGTCCCGAAGACGGTCCGCCGAGGCCAGGAAGGGGTGATCTGGAAGGTCCGCAGGAGCAGCCATCCCCCCGCGAGCACGCAGAAGATCGCCACCGCCCACCAGTAGAGCACGGTTGACAGGTACGGCCGCTGGGCGAGCAGGCTGAGGAGGCCGGTGCCCACGAAGAACGCCGCGGCGGCGAGGAGGAGCAGGCCCATGACCTGCTTGATCAGGTCGCTCGCCGGCCCGGTCCGGGGAAGGCGGTTGACGAGCGTGGGTCGTGCCGAGAGGATGAGGTAGGGGATCGCCATGCCCGCGCCGATCGCTCCGAACACGCCCAGACCCACGATCACGGGCTGCTTGAGCGACCACCCCACGGTGGCGCCCGCGAACGTCCCGAAGCATGGAAGTCCGAACACGCCGGTCATGGCCCCGAACAGGACGGATCCGAACGCGGTGTCGTGCCCCGGGTTGAAGGCGTAGACCGCCTGTGGCAGCCGCAGGGTGAAGGCCCCGACCATACCCAGGGCCATCACGACGATGAACCCCCCGAGGCCCAGGTTAAACCACGGATTGGCGAAGATTCCGCTCACCGACGGAATGGCCTTGACCGCCACCACCAAGACCCCAATCCCGAGCCAGAACCCCAAGAGACCCACGGCCATCATGGTGCCGAGGAAGAACGTCCGCCGGGGAGACCCGGCCGCCTGAGCAAGCCCCAGGATCTTGAGCGGGATGACGGGCAGGACACAAGGCGTGAAGTTCAGCAGGAACCCCCCCACCGCCGAGACGACCAGAACGAGGACGAGGCCGACGACGCCATCGGGGTCGAAGGTGAACCCGAGGACGCTGAGGGCTTCGGGCGCGCTCGTGCTCGGCCCAGCAGGGGCCGGGGGCGGCGGGGCGATGCCCGCATTCATCGCTGCAAAGACGCGGGCATCGAAGGCGTTGAAGAGGGCGGGATCGGGAGGGCCCGATGCCGCGGCCGGGTCGATGGTGATCGAGACGGGGATGTCTACCCGTTCGGGGCGGAGACAGACGCGATCGTCACAGGCTTGGAAGGAGACCCGGAGAGAGAACGTGGCGTTATCGGACGCGTCTTCCGAGATGAGAATGGGGACGTAAGCGACCGCGCGGTCGCTGAAGACGCCGTACGGCTCCGGGGTGCCGCTGCCGGCGAGGTCGAGGGAGATCTCGTGCGGGACGGGCCACTGAATGGGGCCGACGGTTCCGCCGACTGCGGACTGGACCGTGATGACGGTCGGGATCGCCTCGAAGTCGCCCCACGAGGCGGGGATCTGGGGGGAGTTGGTGTGGGTGTGCCAGTCCAAGGCGTGGTCGAGGATCACCGCGACGACGATCTGATCCCCTGGACGGGCGGTTGGGCGGTCGGGAACGGCAGTGACGGTGACCGTGGGCTCGGGCTGTGCCGCGGCAAGATGGGGGGTTCGGAACAGCACCCCTACGAGAGAGAGGGCGAGGAGGGCGGAGAGGCGCATGGGGGGAGGGTACGGCACGGTGGGGGTACGTCCCTGGGGGGGTGATCGTTCCCGAGTGAACGAGGGGTTGGCGGGGAGTGCAGGGGGCGGGGGGGGTCTTCCGATAAGCCCGAGTGGGGTGGCCGCGGCCCCGCGAAGGGGATGCGACCCGTCATGGCCGACGTGCTGGACCAGAACGAGGTGGACGCGCTGCTCGCGGCGGTCGAGACGGGGGACGTCGAGGAGGTCCGGCCCGAGGCGCGGATCTTCAGCCGGCAGCGACGGGAGTCGGACTCGATCGAGATCAAGGTCTACGACTTCAAGCGGCCCGAGCGCGTGAGCAAGGACCAGATGCGGGCGCTGCAGACGCTGCACGAGGCGTTCGCGAGGAACTTCGGTGCGTCGCTGTCGGGGTTCCTGCGGACGATCGTCGAGGTGAAGGTCGCCACGTGCGAGCAGATGACCTACTCGGAGTTCACGTCGGGGCTGCCGAACCCGACGAGCTTCAACCTGGTCGACGCGGACGGGCTGGAGGGGCAGATGTGCCTCGAGATCTCGCCCCTGATCATCTATCCGATCATCGACCGGCTGCTGGGGGGGACGACGCAGGACCTGTTCATCCCTCAGCGGCCGATGACGATCATCGAGACGAGGCTGATCGGCAACGTGACGCGGCGGGGGCTGAACGCCCTGTCCGAGGCGTGGGCGAGCATCAAGCAACTCGAGTTCAAGGTCGGGGCGACGGAAAGCAACCCGCAGCTGGTGCAGATCGTGCCGCCCAACGAGGTGGTAGTGGTGATCGGCTTCGAGCTCAAGATGTCGAGCCGCGCAGGGACGATGAACCTGTGCATCCCCTACAACGTGATCGAGCCGGTGATGGAGCTGTTGTCGAGCCAGTCGTGGTTCGCGGCGTCGAAGAACCAGAAGAGCAAGGAGGTCGAGGTGCAGATCGGGCGGAGCCTGTCGAGGGCGCCGCTGCGGGTGACGGGGGTGCTGGCGGACACGACCATCACCCTCAAGGAGCTCCTGCACCTGCGGATCGGGGACGTGATCCTGACGGAGAAGGCGGCGACCGAGCCGGTGACGCTGTGCGTCGAGTCCGAGCGGAAGTTCCTGGCCCAGATCGGACAGTTCAAGGGGTCCAGGGCCCTCCGGGTGCTCCGGCCGACGACGCCGGACGACCGGACGTAGGCCCCGGGCGACCCTGAGGAGCCGTCGACAGCGCGACTGGCGGCCGCGGGGCGTCGGGCGGGGGGTGTTGATCGCCCGGCTGGTCGTCCATACTCTTTCAGGCTTAGGAATCCGGTAGGTGGCTGGGGGTAGGTTCCCTCGTCGCCTGTCCGGGGAGCGACAACATGACGTTCGTGATCAACAGCCATGCACTCTGAACACGCGACACGTCCGGGCCCTTCGGCCCGGGACCGTCGTTTGGGGGTTGGCCCGGCCGCCGCGGGGGATTCCATGCGGTGAATCCGGGACAATTCCGGGTGTCGTCCCGCGAGGGGCGGCGGAGGTGGTTGGGGCCACGAGCGGACTGTGCGACGCTGGTGGCCCTTGTGTTTTTGGGCGCGGCGTCGAGGCGGAGTGGAACGGTCAGCGGCGGAGGCGGGACGGACGGCGGCTCGGACAATTCGGCAATTCGACAACCAGGCGCGGCGAACACTCGGAGCAGATGACGTGATCAACACCCAGGAAATGATGCGGATCCTCGACTCGATCTCGCGCGACCGGAACATCGACCGGTCGGTGCTGATCAAGGATCTCGAGCAGGCGATGGTCTCTGCGGCGAGGAAGTACTTCAACACGCTCGACACCGAGGAGTTCCAGTGCTCGCTGGATCCCCTGTCGGGGCAGTTCTCGCTGACGCGCCACGGGGCGCCGCTGGACATGGCGCCGGGGGCGTTCGGGCGGATCGCCGCGCAGACGTTCAAGCAGGTGATGATCCAGAAGTTCCGCGACGACGAGCGGAGCTCGATCATGGAGGACTTCTCGAAGCGGATGGGCGACATCGTCACGGGGACGGCGCAGCGGTACGAGGGCGGGGCGCTGGTGGTCACGATCGACCGGGCGGAGGGGTTCATGCCCCGCAGCGAGCAGATCCCCGGCGAGCAGTTCGCGGCGGGGGACCGGGTGCGGTGCCTGATCCTGGACGTGCGAGACGCGGGGAGCCAGGTCAAGATCGTCCTGAGCCGGGCGCATCCGGACTTCATCAAGAAGCTCTTCGAGGTCGAGGTGCCCGAGGTGGCCGAGCGGATCATCGAGATCAAGGCGATGGCCCGGGAGGCGGGGTACCGCACGAAGATCGCGGTGGCCTCGATCGACAGCAAGGTGGACGCGGTGGGCGCGTGCGTGGGCGTGCGGGGCAGCCGCATCAAGAACATCGTGGACGAGCTCAACGGCGAGAAGATCGACATCGTGCGGTTCAACGAGTCGAGCCAGATCCTGATCCAGAACTCGCTCAAGCCCGCGGAGGTGCAGGAGGTCAGCCTGTGCTTCGAGCTGGGGCGGGCGACGGTCGTGGTCCGCGACGACCAGTTGAGCCTGGCGATCGGGAAGCGCGGGCAGAACGTGCGTCTCGCGGCCCGCCTGACGGGGTGGGACGTCGACATCCTGACGCCAGAGGAGTTCACCAAGGGCGTGGAGACGATGTACTCGACGGTGCAGGGGGTCGAGGGGATCACCGAGGCGATGGCGGACAAGCTGGCCGCGCTCGGGATGGTCAGCGTCTTCGACATCGAGGAGGTGGGGGCCGAGGTGCTCAAGACCGAGCTCCAGATCGACGACGAGCACGCCGCGGCGGTGGCCGAGGCGTGCGCCGTCAAGGCCAAGGAGGTGGCGCTCCAGCAGCAGAAGGACAAGGAGGAGAAGGAGCGCAAGACCAAGGAGGACGCGGCGCTCACGGCGCGGCTGTTCACCGACCCGGTGCCCGCGGAGGGTGCCGTCGCGCCCGTGCCGGCGGCGGAGGGCGCCGTCGCCGCGGATGGGGCGGTGCCCGCGGTGGACGCGGAGGCGCGGGCGGCGGACATCCTGGGACAGGGGTAAGCGGGTCGGAGCGAGCGGGTTCCGGTCGCCGGGGCTCGCTGGACGGGTTTTCGAGGCAGGGGTTGAGCGGTGTGGGTTCGAGGGTTGGGTTCGAGGGTTGGGTTCGAGGGTCGGGTTCGAGGGTCGGGGCGGACGAGTCGGCCGGAAGGGCTGATCGTCGAGCCGGTGCGGAATCAGGAGCGGCTATTTGGCGAGGCGCATTTTCGAGATCGCGAAGGACCTTGGGGTCGAGTCGAAGGCCATCGTGGCCAAGTGTCACGCCGAGGGGATCCCCGAGGCGACGGTCAAGAACCACATGTCGAGCATCTCGGTCGGTCTCGAGCAGACCATCCGCGAGTGGTTCACGGTGCATGAGCAGACCGGCGGCACGGCGACGGCGGTCGAGACCTCGGAGAAGGTCGATCTCGAGCGTGTGCGCGCGCACACGACGCGTCGCAGGGGACGCGCCGACGGGGACGCCGCCGATGTGGCGGGCGCCGCGACGGGCACGATCGCCGAGCCACCCCCGTTGCCCATCGCCCCCGAGGTTCGGGCCGCGCCGGTGCCGGTCGTCAGGACGCACGCCCCAGCGCCGACGGACCCGCACGCCCGGGCGACGTCGATTCCCACGCCCGCCCCCGCGCCGATCGTGGCGGAACCGCCCAAGGCGGCGCCCGTCCAGCCGGCCCCGGTCGAGGCGCGTCCCTCGGTGACGGCGGCGCCCGCGGCGACGACGGCTCAGCCATCCGAGGGCGCGGAGGTCGCCGCGCGACCCGCGGCCAGCGCGAGGCCCGCGGTGCCCGCCCGGCCCGCGTTCCATCCGCCGACGATGAACAACCCCTTGCGCCCTACGACGGTCGGGCCGGCGGGGGCGCAATCCGTGCCCACGGCGGCGCGGCTGACGGGTCCCAAGGTGGTGCGGATCGAGGCGCCCGAGAATCTCGCCCCGCCGCGGCCGCGTCGGGTGGGGCCGCCGACGGGCCCGGGGCCGTCGGGCCCGCGTCCGGGGGGCGCGGCGGAGGACGACCGGGGTCGGAGCCCGCGTCGCAACGACGGACGTGGTGGCGGCGGCGGCGCCGGGGCGGGCGCTGGCGCGGGCTCCGCGGCGGCGAAGCGTTCCAGCGGCACGGGCGTGCCGGATCGGCGTCGCGGGCGCAGCGGCGGCGATTGGGTAGGTTCGACGACGGGGATCTTCAGCGAGCAGGACCTGATCGAGCGGGAGGCGCGGCTGCAGAAGGCCGGCGGCTTCCTCAAGAAGCGCAAGCAGGAGCTCAAGAAGCCGGGGCAGCCCGGACCGGGCCCGGGGTCGCCGGAGGACGAGGGACGGGTGCGGATCGCGGCGCCGTTCACGATCAAGGACCTGTCGGCCGCGACGGGCGTGAAGGCCGCGGACATCGTGAAGCGCCTGTTCATGCAGGGGACGATGGCGACGGTGAACTCGGGGATCGACCCGGTCAAGGCGCAGGAGATGATGCTCGACTTCGACATCGAGCTCGAGGTGGTCGAGGCGCGGACGGCCGAGGAGTCGGTGTCGGACCAGTTCGTGAGCAAGTCGAAGGTGGACGAGCGGCCGCGCGGGCCGGTGGTGACGATCCTGGGGCACGTCGACCACGGCAAGACGAGCCTGCTGGACAAGATCCGCAACGCGAACGTGGCGGCGGGCGAGGCGGGCGGGATCACGCAGAAGACGAGCGCGTTCATCGTGAACGTCGAGGTGGGCGGGGAGAGCCGCGAGGTGATCTTCCTGGACACGCCCGGGCACGAGGCGTTCACGTCGATGCGTGCGCGCGGCGCGAAGATGACGGACGTGGTGGTGCTGGTGGTGTCGGCCCCCGAGGGCGTGATGCCGCAGACCATCGAGTCGATCAACCACGCCAAGGCGGCGTCGGTGCCGCTGGTGGTGGCGCTGAACAAGATCGACCGGCCCGACGCCACCGAGGCGCAGATCCAGAAGACCCTGGGCGAGCTGGCCAAGGCGGGGCTGAACCCCGTGGAGTGGGGCGGGGACACCGAGGTGGTGAGGACGAGCGCGGTGAGCGGGCAGGGGATCAAGGAGCTGCTCGAGACCCTGGACTACCAGTCGCAGCTGCTGGAGCTCAAGAGCGACTTCGGCGGGGCGGCCCGCGGGACGGTGATCGAGGGGCGCGTCGAGGAGGGGCGCGGGGCCACGGCGAGCATCCTGGTGCAGGACGGCCAGCTGAAGGTCGGTGACTTCGTGGTGGCGGGGCGCTCGTTCGGGCGGATCCGCGACATCACGGACGACAAGGGCAAGCGCCTCAAGCAGGCGCACCCGCCGATGCCGGTGCAGATCTCGGGGATCGACGAGGTCCCCGACGCGGGGGACAAGTTCTACGTCGTCGACTCGCTCCGCAAGGCCCAGGAGGCGGCGGAGCAGCGGCGGATGCGGGAGCGGCAGGTGCAGCTCGCGCAGCCCAAGGTCACGCTGGACAGCCTCTTCTCGACGATGGCGGACACGGACGTCAAGGAGATCAAGATCGTCCTCAAGACCGACCAGCAGGGCACGGTCGACGTGCTCCGGGGCGAGGCGGAGAAGGTGGGGACCAAGGAGGTCAAGGTCCGGGTGCTGCACAGCGGCATCGGCGGCATCACCGAGAGCGACGTCCTGCTGGCGGACGCGTCGAAGGCGATCATCATCGGCTTCAACGTCATCCCCAGCGGCAAGGCGAGGCAGCTGGCCGAGAGCAAGGGCGTCGAGATCCGGACGTACCAGGTCATCTACGACATCACCGACGACCTCAAGAAGGCGGCGGAGGGGATGCTGGCCCCGGACATCCGCGAGGAGTTGCTGGGCCACGCCGAGGTGCGGAAGGTCTTCAAGGTCACGAAGGTGGGCTCGATCGCGGGGTGCTACGTCACGGACGGCACGGTGCAGCGCGACGCGCTGGTCCGCGTCACCCGCAACGGCGTGATCGTCGAGAACGACCGCAAGCTGGCACAGCTCAAGCGGGTCAAGGACGACGCCAAGGAGGTCCGCGCGGGGATGGAGTGCGGCATGAAGATCGAGGGCTACGACGACATCAAGGAGGGGGACGTCCTCGAGTGCTATCGCAAGGTGGAGGTCAAGCGGACGCTGTGAGCGGCCCCGCCGGCCGCGGTCCGGCCCCGCGACGCGGGGCCGGGCGGGGGCCGGGGCGGGCGGCGTCCGGGATCCCCATGGTGATCGGCATCCTCCAGTTCGAGCTCCTGATCCACGGCGCGGAGTCCCTCAAGGACAAGCGCCGCGTGCTGCAATCCGTCAAGGACCGGCTGCACCGCGAGCACCTGGTGTCGGTGGCCGAGGTCGCCCTGCAGGAGCGGATGGGCGTGGGTCGGCTGGCGCTCGCCCTGGTCGGGAGCGACGGGAAGCACGTCGGGCAGACGCTCGATCGCATCACGGCCAAGCTGCGGGCCCTGGGGGACGCGGAGCTGGGCGATGTCTCGCGGGAGGTGCTGCACGACCCCGTGGGGGACGAGGCCGACCGGGCGGAGGGTGACGGCGACGCCGAGCCGCCGGACGCCGCGGCGCTCGCGGAGGAGTTGATGCGGTACGCCGCCGGGGATGAGCCAGGGGACGACGCGGACGGGGAGGCCCGCCCGTGAGTCACCGCCTGGAGCAGATCGCGGCGGCCATCGAGCGCGGGGTGCGCGAGGTCATCGGGCGGGGGTTCCACGACCCGCGGATCTCGGGGATGATCACGGTGACGAGCGTGAAGGTGATGCAGGACCTGTCCAAGGCGACGATCAACGTCTCGGTCATGCCCGGCGAGCGCGAGGAGCTGACTTTGCACGGCCTGCAGAGCGCCGCGGCGTTCATCCGGCGGGAGGTCGGCGAGCTGGTGAGCGCCCGGCAGCTGCCCGTATTCGAGTTCAAGGTCGACCGATCGATCAAGAAGGAGGCCGCGATCCTCCGCGACCTCGACCGGGCGAGGGCAGACCTAGAGGCGCGGGGCGCCACCGAGGAGCCGGCGGTCGAGGGCGAGGAGCCGACGACGAGCGGGGGGGGCGCGGCCACGTGACTTCAGGCGATCCGACGAAGAGGCTGGCCGGGTTGCTGCGCCGCCTGCGGGGCGAGCACGGCGCCGAGGCGACGCCCGCTCCCCTCGAGTGCGAGGAGGGGGTCGACCGGCTCGTTCACGAGCTGGTCTTCTCGATCTTGCTTTGGGAGGCGTCGAGCGGGCAGGCGAGGGCGGCGTTCAAGCGGCTGCGCGAGTCGGTGGTCGACTACAACGAGCTGCGGGTCTGCGTGCCCGACGAGGTGGCGTCGACGCTTGGCGAGAAGTATCCCCTGGGCGGCGAGCGCGCGCTGCGACTGCGGACGGTCCTCAACGAGGTCTTCTTCCGGCAGCACGCGCTGAGCCTGTCCCACCTGGCCGACAGCGGCAAGCGCGAGGCCCGGACCTTCCTCGAATCCCTCGACGGCGTCCCCTGCTTCGCGTCGGCGCGGCTGCTGCTCGTGGCCGGGCTCGGACACGCGCTGCCGGTGGATGAGCGGCTCCGGGACCTCCTCGCGGCTGAGGGCGTGGTCGCGGAGGACGCGTCGCCAGAGGCCGCCGCGGGCTGGCTCGAGCGGCACGTGCGGGCGGAGGACGCGCTGGAGACGCACGCGTTGTTCCAGGCCTGGTCGGACCAGCACGGGACACCGCCGAAGCGGGAGCGGCGGATCGGCGCGCCGGAGTCGCGGGCGACGCGGCCCGAGCCACCGGCCGCGGCGAACCCGCGGGTCGTGCGGGCGTCGGCAGCGAAAGGACCCACGAAGGTCCGCAAGCCCGGGAAGGCCAAGCCACGCAGCGGAAAGTAGCCATGGACGCGCAGGGCGGACGCCGGGGCGGATGGCTGGTGCGGCACGCGGCGGGCGGGATCGCCGCGCTGGTCGCCGCGGGGTGCCAAAGCGCGGGGCCCGGGGCCGACGAGGGCGCGGACGGGCGGACGCTGCCGGCCATGGCGGATCTCCAGGGGCAGAGGCCGGATGGACGGGCCATGCGATTGCCGCCGCCGCCGGGCGTCGATCCGGCCGCGGTCGAGCCGCTGTCGTCGGAGGCCTTGGTTTCGAGCGAGCCGGCGGGGATGGGAATCGAAGCGGTCGTGGAGCTGCTGGCGTCGACCGGGAGCGCTGGGAGCGATGCGGGATCGGCCGCCGCGCCGGCGGATCCCAAGACGCTCGCGCTCTACGCGGCGGGACGGTCGGCGATGCTCGAGGGTCGCGGGGGCGAAGCCATCACCGCCTTGGAGGCCGCGAGCCGGCGGAGTCCGGGGGATGCGGCGGTCTGGCGTGAGCTCGGAGAGGCCCAGCTCGCCGCCGGGAAGCGGAGCGCGGCGCTGGGGTCGTTCCGGAGGTCGGCGGCGGCGGGCCCGGGGTCGCCCCGGGTCCTGAGCGTGTTGGCGGCCGAGGCGGCGCGGGCGGGACGGAGCGAGGAGGCCGCGGGGCTGCTGGCCCGGGCACTCTCTTGGAACGAGACGATCGAGAGCGGCTTGGCGACGGTGATCGATCTCACCCTCGGCGAGGCGGTGGGACGGCTTGGGTACGTCAGGGCCAGCCGCGACCTCCTGGCCCGGGGCTTGGAGCGGCCGCTGTCGTCGGTCGCCCAGAGCCGCTATCGGGCCGAGGTGGGCGAGCTGATGCGGCGCCGGGGCGAGTTGTGGAGGCGGGCCGGCGACCTCTCGTGCAGACTGGGCGAGTACGAGGCGGCGCTCGACGCGTACACGCGCTCGGCCGACGGGCCGATGCTTGATCCGGCAGCGGCGACACCCCGCCGGATGCACGCCCTGCTCCGACTCGGCAACCCCGCGGGCGCGGCGCTCGCGGTGGTCGAGGATCTCAAGGCCGGGGGTACCCGCGTTGAGCGCCGGCACCTGGAATCCATCCGGTTCCTCGCCGCGTCGACGGGCGAGGGGCCGCGCCTGGCCGCTTCCCTGCAGGAGATGGCCGCCGCTGCCGGAACCACCCTGACACCCACATCCCGGACGACGCTGACACGGGCCGCGGCCGCCGCGCTGCCCGAGGGCGAGGCGCGGGCCCTTCTGCTCCGACATCTGACTGCGGGGCCAGCCGATCCGGACGCCTTGGGACAACTCTTGGGGACGTTCGCGCCCGAGGAGGTGTCGGCGCGCGCGGGCATGCTTGTGGGACTCGTCGAGGCGCGACCGGACCACGCGGGGATCGCGGCGGCGGTGGTGCTGCAGCGGGGCGTGGGCGTGGACGCGACGACGGATCTCCTCGCGGCCGACGAGCGTCCGGCGGCGCGGCTGATCGCCAGCTCGCTGCTGCTCCGGCTCGGCCGGGCCGACTTGGCGGCCGCGAGGATGCGCTCGGCCCCTTGGTCGGCACCCTTCCTCGCCGCGGCGCTCGAGGCGCGGGCGGCGGCGGCACTCGTTCTGAGCGACCGCGCCGAGCTCGACGCCGTCCAGCGCGAACTGGAGTCCCTCGGGGAAGGGGGCGAGCGCGTCCTGAGCGAGGTGCTCGAGAGCCGGCAGCGTCCCGAGGAGGCCCGGCGTCTGCTCGATTCGGTGATGGCGCGATCATCCTCGCCCGACATGACCGACCTGCTCCGCTCGGCCCGGCTCGCCGCCCGCGCGGGCGACGCCGCGGGGTCGGAGGCGGCGCTGCGGCGCGCGGTGGACCTCGATCCCATCGACGAGCGCGCGTACGAGGCGCTGCTGGGCGTGTACTCCGCGACGTCGCCGCTGGCGAGCGAGGAGAAGCTGACGGCGACCGCTCGATCGCTCCGCCAGCAGATCCCCTCCAGCCGCGTGATGCGGGGCCTGGCGGCGCAGGATCTGCTCGCGCGTTCGCTCTGGAGCGAGGCCGAGGCCCTGCTCCTTCCCTCGATCGAGGGGGACCAGGAGAACCCCGCATTCCTCAACCTGCTCGTGACGGCGTGGGAGCGGGGGGCGGCGACGGATCCGGCCGCCACCGATCGCGCCGAGGTGTGGCTCCGGGGCAGGCTGGCCGAGCGGCCCGAATCGGCCGCCCTGCTCATGTCCCTCGCCCGCATCCTGTTGGTCACCGAACGCGCGGGGGAGGCCGAGACCATCTTGGCGACGCGGCTCGCCCGCTGGCCGATCCCCGACCTCGCGCGCCTGCGCGAGCGCGTCATCCGCGAGGGGTTGAGAGATCCCGCCCGCGCCGATTCGCTCGCCGCGCAGCGGCTCGCCGCTGCTCCACGGACGTTCGATTCGGCGATGGAGCTTGCGGAACTGCTCGCGGCGGGGGATCGGGCCGCGGAGGGGCTGGGCGCGGTCGCCGACGCGGTCGAGGTCGCGCCGGAGCTGACCCCGCCGCAGGCGGCGCGGTTGCTCGCGCTCCTGGGCCGGACCCGACCGGAAGTGATCGACGGGCCCGGCGACCCCACCCCCCTGCTCCGGTTCCTCGGCGTCGGTTCCACCGTGCTCCGGCCTCCGAGCGACGCCTTCCTGCAACAGTGGCTCCGGGTGGCCGTGCTGAGAGGCGACATCGACGACGCCCGTCACTTCTGCGAGACTCTCGAGGACCCGGAGCGGGTCGCACGGATCGTGATCGCGAACCAAGGTTCGAAGCCCGACCTCGCGAGCGAAAGCCCGCGTCGGGCGGAGGTGGCATACACGCTGGCGTCGCTCCTCACCGCGTTGGGCCGCCCAGGGGTCGCGGTGGAGGTGTACCGGCTAGCGCTGGAATACCGACCGGACCACCCGTGGGTCGAGAACGACCTGGGGTACCTGCTGCTGGAATCCGGCGGCGACTTCGCCGAGGCGGAGCGGCTGATCGAATCCGCGTACGAGGCCCTCCCCGACCAGGCCAGCGTCATCGACTCGGTGGCGTGGGTCCGGTACAAGCGGGGCGTCCTGCTGGACGTCACCGACGCCGCGGGAGGCGTCGTCCGACGCGGGGCCGAGGGGCTCCTCCGCGAGGCCGTCGCGACCGAGGGGGGCGCGAACAACCCGACCATGCTCGACCATTACGCCGATACGCTCTGGCGGGTCGGCAAGACCGCCGAGGCGAGGCGGCTCTGGAGCCGGGCGGAGATGGTGCTGCGGGCCATGGTCGCCCAGGCCACCGAGGGGGAGCCCACCCCGACCAAGGCCCGCTGGGAGCGGGAGCTCGCCTCGATCGAGGGGAAGCTCGAGGCGTCGATGGCCGGCGAGGAGCCACGCCTCGAACCGCTGCTCGACGAGGCGGAGTAGCGGGGCCGCGGGATCCCTCGGAGCGGGCAGAAAGGCGGTTCGGTTGGCCGGGCACAACAAGTGGAGCAAGATCAGGCACCGCAAGGCGATCGTCGACAAGCGACGGGGCAAGGTGTGGACCAAGATCGCCAAGGCCATCATCGTCGCCGCGAAGCACGGCGGCCCGGACCCCGCGTCGAACCTCACGCTCCGCTACGCGATCGACGAGGCCCGCTACGCCAACATGCCCCGCGACACGGTGGAGCGGGCGATCAAGAAGGGCGCGGGCGGCGGCGAGACGTCGAACTTCGAGGCCGTCCGCTACGAGGGGTACGCCCCGGGCGGGGTGGCGGTGATCGTCGACGCCCTGACCGACAACCGCACCCGCACCATCAACGACATCCGCTTGGCGTTCAGCGACCACGGCGGCAACGTCGGCAACAGCGGCTGCGTCGCATACCTCTTCCACCACCGGGGCCAGATCGTGGTGGGCGGCGCGGGACTGACCGACGAGCGCGTGACCGAGCTCGCCGCGGATGCCGGGGCGATAGACGTCGAGGCCGGGGACGACGCCGACTCCCCCACCTGGCTCGTGCTGACGGGGGTCGCCGAGTTCGTGACGGCCAAGGACCGGCTGGAGAAGGCGGGGCTCGCGATCACCGAGGCGCAGCTCGCGATGGTCCCCGAGACGCTGGTCGCGGTGGCGGGCGAGCAGGCCCGCGCCGTCATCGACCTCGTCGATGCGCTCGAGGACCTCGACGACATCCAGAAGGTCTACACGAACGCCGACATCGACGAGGCGATCATCGGCGGGGTCTAAGGATCACCCACCGCCCGGATGTCCCAGCCGCGCAAGGGTCGTGGCGGCAACGGCGGCCGGATCGCGAACGCCGCGCAGGTCGACGACGAGCACGCCGACGAAGCCCGCGGTGACGAGCGCCGCCTCGTAAAGGGCGACGTCCAGGCGGCCGATCCCGGTGCCGACCTCGACCCGCCCCGAGGCGGCGATGTCGCTCAGGCGGGCGGCGAACGGAGGCGGGCGAAGCGTCGACAGGAGGCTCACCGGGTCTGCCCCGGCCAGGACGATCGTGGCGGGGTCGATGCCGACACCGATGGGCCCGGCCGCGTCCGAAGGGAGCGGCCACCGATGATCGGCGATGCGGGTGCCCCACCGCTCGCCGGCCGCCGCGAGGCCATCGCGGGCGCCGGGGATCGGCGCGACGGGAAGCGTGAGGCTGACCGACGGCCCCCGAACGGAGAGGAGCGCGCCCAGCTCGGCCGCGAGCTCGATCGCCTGAACGACGGCCGAGACGGCACGATCCGCTCGGGCCGGGTCGGCGAAGTGCGCGGGCGGGATCCACAAGTCGACGCCGCCGAACGCGAGCTGCTCGCGGCGGAGGAGCGCGGCTAGGTCGCGCCGGCCCGAGCGGTCCAGCTCCCGCGGGCGCATGCCCGGCATCGACGCGTCGAGCTGGAGTCCGCGATACCCCAGCTCCGCCGCCCACCGCACGAGGCCGCGCGGGCCGCCGGCCTCGGCGGTGGACGGCTGGGCGTCCAGGCCGGCGAGCGAGATGGCGAGGGGGAGAGTGCGGACCATCGGGATCATGGATGTGTTGTATCGTCGAACGGCGCCCGACGCGCCGGCCGTGTGCGACGGGGCCGTAGAATCCGCCGTGACGCGTCGCGACATCGTACTCAACACGGCCTGCGCGGCGTGCCTCGCCCTGTGGCTGGGCGTCGTCGTGATGTCCGGCGTGGTCGCCGCGGCCACGTTCCCGACGGTGAAGGCGCTGGATCCCGTCGTCCCCCAGTTCGCCGGGTACCCGGGTGGCCATTGGCGTCTCGTGGGGGGCGCGGTCGCCAATTCCGTGTTCAGGATTGCCGGGATCCTCACCGGTCTCCTGGCGGCGGGGTCGGGCGGGCTCGCGATGTGGATGTGGACGCGCCGGGACGGCGGGCGGTCGTGGTGGCTCCGGACGGTGCCGCTCGCGATTGGCGCGGCGTGCGTGGCATGGAATCTGACCGTCCTGGCGCCGCGAATGGAAGGGAACCTGACCCGCTTCCGAGAGCTCGCTCGGGAGGGAAACGTCGCGGGAGCCGACGCCGCGCGGGATGCCTTCAACCGGGATCACCCGACCGCGAGCCGATTGCTCGTCGTCCAAGCCGCGGCAGTCGCCGCTGCGCTCGCGGCGTGCGTCCTCGCCGTACCCCGCTTCACGGATCCCCGCGATGGCTAGGCGTCCCCCGCGTTCCGCCGAAGACGACCTCGACGCGCCGTTCGCGCTGCCGCGGGTCTCCGCGGCGGCCCGTCGCCGGGCCGCTTCACTGATCGAGCGGCTGCGGCACCACTATCCCGACGCCACGTGCGAGCTTCGGTACACCACGCCGCACGAGCTGCTGATCGCGACCATCCTGTCGGCCCAATCGACGGACGTGGGCGTGAACAAGGCCACGCCCGCGTTGTTCGCGCGGTTCCGTGCGCCGGCCGACTTCGCGGCGGCCACGCCCGCGGAGATCGAGCCCTACATCCGCTCGTGCGGGTTCTTCCGGGCCAAGGCCCGGTCGATCCATGAATCGATGCGGGCCGTGACCGAGCGGTTCGGGGGCGAGGTGCCGCGCACGATGGACCAGCTGCTCGGCCTGCGCGGGGTGGCGCGAAAGACGGCCAACGTGGTGCTGGGGAACGCCTTCGGCATCAACGTCGGGTTCACGGTCGACACCCATGTCGAGCGACTTACCCAGCGGCTCGGCCTCGTGCCCTCCGGATCGACGGTGGCGATGATCGAGCGGCACATGATGGCCCTCTTCCCTCGCGAGAGCTGGTGCGACCTCTCGCACATGCTCATCTGGCACGGCCGGCGGGCGTGCAAGGCCCGGGGCGTGTGCTGCGGCGACCACCCGGTCTGCGAGGAGTTCGGCCAGCGCTGCGAGTTGCGGATGGCGAGGAAGCGTGGAAGGTCCGCGAAGGGGGCGGAGGGTGGTCGGCCGGCCGCGGACCCGGTGAAGCGTCGCCGCGCTCCCAAGAAAAAAAGAACCCCGGGCGGCGGCCCGGGGTGATTCGTGAATATGCCCGGCGGGAGTCGAACCTGCAACCTCTGCCTTCGGAGGGCAGCGCTCTATCCAGTTGAGCTACGGGCACGCGTCTCGTGTCGGGACGGCTGGAGGACGCCCCGCACGCCGGCGGGTGGGCCGGCGCACGATGCTACGATGGCCCCCCCGCGGCGGCAAACGCGACCACCGGATTCCGACGCCCCTCCTCGCCCGCCCTCCATGCCCACGCCCGACTCTCACATCCGAGGCGGCCTCACGCCCCGCTGGGCGTCGTTCGGCTTCACCTTCGTGAACAGCCTGGGCACCGGGATCGTCACCAACGGGATCTTCTTCCTGACCCGGCAGAGCTACGCCTTCGCCGAGTGGAAGAACTACCTCCTGGCGGTCCTGCTGGGGCTGACCTACGTCGTCGGTGCGCTCGCCGCAGGCCCCGCCGTGGCGTGGCTGCGGCGGAGGTTTCCCGGCCTGAGCACGCGCACCGTCCTGCTGGGCACGATGGTGCTCATGGCGGCACCGTGCACGCTACCGACCGTCGGCGCGTGGTTCGACGGCGCGGGGCCTCGCTCGGAGTGGCCCGCTTGGGCCCTCATCCTCCTCTACAGCCCGCTCGCCGGCGTCCTCTGGCCCCTCGTGGAGAGCTACATCAGCGGTGGGCGACGAGGGGCGGACCTGCGTGGCACGATCGGGTGGTGGAACGTCGTGTGGTCGTCGGCGCTCGTGTTGGTCTTCTGGGGCGTCGCCCCCTTGGTCGAGCGGCACGCCCTTCTGGCGGTCCTGCTGCTCGGGGGGGCGCACATGGGGGCGACGGTCTTCCTCGCCGCGTTCGCCCGGGAGCCCGCGCCGCACGCGGAGACGTCGCACGAGCCCCATCCGCCCGTGTACGGGCGGCTCCTGGTCGCGTTCCGCCTGCTGCTCCCGATGAGCTACGTCGTCTCGAGCGCCCTCGGCCCGTACCTGCCGGGCGCGATGGATCGCATGGGGGTGGCGGCGGGCTGGCAGACGGTGGTCGCCTCGGCATGGCTCCTGCCTCGCGTCATGATGTTCATCGCGCTTCGACTCTGGAGCGGGTGGCACGGCCGCTGGGGGCTGGCGGTCGTCGGCGGCGTCGCGTTGCTCGCCGGGTTCGCGGTCTGCGTGCTGGCGAACCGGGTGGCGAGCGGCGACGCGGCCGTCGGGGTGCTGCTGGGGGGACTCGCCCTCTTCGGGCTCGGGATGGCGATGATCTACACCGGCGCGATCTACTACGCCATGGAGGTTGGACAGGCGGAGGTGGCGGCCGGCGGGAAGCACGAGGCCCTGATCGGGGCCGGATACACCGTCGGCCCGGTCTGCGGCCTGGCCGCGAGCGTGGCGGTCGAGGGGGGTGTCCTCGAGCCCGACCGGTTCGAGCCGCTGGTGCTGGGGGCGGTCGGCCTCATCTCCATCGTCCTCGCGGGCATGGTCGCGCGGCGGGTCGCAGGGGCGCGAACAACGGGGGCGTGACGGTCTCGGGGGTCAGGCGACTCTCTGACGGGAGGCCGGCCGCGCGAACCGCGCGGGCGTGAACGTCCTATAGCATGGGGGCGTGTCTGCATCGATCCCCGCCCTCTGATCCGGCGGCGGAACGCGGCCGATGCACCCGGCCGGGAACTCCCGGACATTCCGTTTCGTCCTCCTGGAGCCGCCCGCATGAACGTCTTCCGCCGCGCCTTGGCCTCTTCGAGCCTGGCCGTCCTTGGTTTGGCCACGCTCACGGTGGCTCAGGCGACGCCCGCGGCCGAGTTGGCCGGGCGATCCGGAACCGTCGCGGTCGCCTCCCCCACCGCCGCGGGGTGGGCGCAGTCCCTCTGGGACGCCGCGCGGCGGGGTGACCTCACGTCGTTCGATGCCCTGCTCCTGGATTTGGACAATCGGACGGCGGCCGACGGCGTGCTGGGCGACCTGCGGGAGGACGCCCGGGCCTTCCGCGAGCACATCGCGAAGCGCGAAACGGACCGGGCCGCGCGAATGATCGAGGTCCGGGCCGATCTGGACAAGGTACTCGCCGAACCGTTGACGGACATCACGCTGGGGAAGGCGCTCCGGGCGGCGATCGAGCTGCACGTGCTCTCGGCCGACAAGGACTCGCTGCTGGTCGAGCCCGGTGTGATCCGGGTGATCGCCAGGGCCGACGCCGCGGCCCACGCCGCCGAGGCCCGGGGCAACGTGCTGACGGCGGGCGAGCTCTTCGTGCTGCTTGACGTCCTCCTGGACGTGAAGGGGACGTACAAGCCCGCCTACCGCCGGCTGGTGCAGCGGCAAGAGATGCTCCGGCTGTACGTGCCGCAGCGGCTCTGGGAGCTTCGCAACGAACGTCAGAAGGCGGCTGGCGAGGACCCGCTGCCTCCGTACAACGCCTTCGGGGACGACTACCGCACCAAGCTCGCCTCGATCGACCCGATCCTGATCATCCGGGCGATGGGCCGGGCACGCCAGCACGTGGAGCAGCAGCCGGTGGCGTCGCTCATCGCCGGCGGCCTCGAGGCGGTCGTGACCATGGTGACCACCACGGACTTGCAAGCCGCTTTCCCCGGGCTGGGGGAGGCGAGCGCCCGGGACGCGATGCTGGCAACGGTCGAGGGGGAACTCGCAGCCCTGGCCGCCAAGCCCGGCGGCTCCCTCGATCAGATCCAGATCGAGCAGATCATCGATCGCGTGCGGCGGCAGAACACCCGGACGGTGGGGATCTCCGATCAGGCGCTCCTTCACGAGTTCGGCAACGGCGCGATGGGACGGCTCGACGAGCCGTCGCAGATCATCTGGCCCGACGAGGTTCGACGCTTCGAGCGCAACACGCAGAGCCGCTTCGTCGGCATCGGCGTCTCCATCGAGTACGACGAGCTGCAGAACATCCGGGTGATCACGCCCCTCGAGGGCACGCCCGCGCAGCGGGCGGGGGTCCATCCCGGGGACGTCATCAAGAAGGTGGACGGGCGTGCCCTCTTCGGGCTGTCGCTCGACCAGGCCGTGGACATCATCACGGGGCCGCAGGGGACGGATGTGAACCTGACCCTCGAACGCCGCGCCGACGGGCAGGCCGACGCGCCCCTCGCCACGACGCCCGGGGAGGCGGGCGGGGTGGGTAAGGCCAAGGTCGCCAAGGACGACTCGCCGAAGGTCGAGATCGACGTCCGCGTGACGCGCGACGTGATCAAGGTGCCCACGGTCAAGGGGTGGAAGCGGGAAGGCGTCCGCGAGGACGCGTGGGACTGGTTCGTCGACCGCGACCACGGGATCGGCTACGTGCGGCTCTCGCAGTTCGCGGATACGACCAGCGACGAGCTCGACCGGGCGGTGCGGGAGATGCGCCGCTCCGGCCTGAAGGGGCTCGTCCTCGACCTGCGTTTCAACCCCGGCGGCCTGCTGGACCAAGCGGTCAAGGTGGCGAGGAAGTTCATCGCGGTCAAGGACGGCGTGATCGTCATGACCCGCGGGGCCGGCGGCACGACCGAGTCCCCCGAGTACACCAAGCCCGCGCAGGCCAGCCTCGCCAACATCCCCCTCGTCGTGCTCGTCAACGAGGGATCGGCGTCCGCCAGCGAGATCGTCTCGGGGGCGATCTCCACCTACGCCAAGGCGGGCGAGCTCGATGCGCTCGTCGTTGGTGGCCGCAGCTACGGCAAGGGGAGCGTCCAGAACGTGTGGCCCCTCACCGCGACGGCGATGATGAAGGTCACCACCGCGTACTACATGCTCCCGGACAAGCGGATCATCCACCGCCGCCCCGGCGCCCTCACCTGGGGGATCGAGCCCAACCTCAAGGTCGAGATGCTCCCCCGCCAGACCGCCGAGTCGATCACCGTTCGTCGCAACGCCGATGTGATCCCGTTGGACGAGTCGGGCAAGTCCTCCGCCCTCCGGGCGGCCACCCGTCCGGACCCGGACGACCTGCTCTCCAAGGGCGTCGACCTGCAACTCGGGGCGGCGGTCCTCCTCCTCAAGAGCCGCGTCGCGACCGGAGCCACCACGGCCCAATCGGAGAAGTGAGCCCCCGGTCCGAGAGAGGCATCGCATGAGGGGAACCCCCCGGGGGCAGAGGGGGGGTAGGTCCCGCGGCGGGAGCCCTCTTCCACAGATGCACCCGACCGGAAAAGGCTTCCGGCCATAGCCCCGGGGCGTTCGAAAACCTATCATTCGCGTCCCCCTCTGGGGATCCCGCACGCCCGCCTCGTACGGAGCGTTCGGTTTGAGTCAGGGTCATGGCGCCGTCCGTCGATGTACTGTGGATGTCCTCGTGCTGGCCGCTGCAACGGGGCCGGCCGGTCGCGGGTCGAGTCAAGTCGAGGGTCGAGTCAAGTCGAGGGTCGAGTCAAGTCGAGGGTCGAGTCAAGTCGAGGGTCGAGTCAAGGGGAACGCATGTCGAACGTCGCCGAGAAGCCCGCCAACCCCACCTCGCAGACCGAGCACGTCAACGGCCAGCCCGCCAGCCCCGCCGCCCGGACCGACCGGACTCCGGGCCGACCGCCGGCCAAGGTGCGGAGCGGGCCGCGCGCCTCGGACGCGCTCGCCCCGGAAGTGCTCATCGGCTGGCTGCGCGACATGTTCCTGATCCGCGAGTTCGAGAACCGCACGGCTCAGGCGTACCAGCAGGCGAAGATCGGCGGCTTCTGCCACCTCTACATCGGGCAGGAGGCCCTCGCCGTGGGCACCGTCGCCTCGGTCGCTCCCGATGATCCCATCATCACCGCCTATCGCGACCACGGCCACGCCCTGGCCCGGGGAATGTCCGCCCGCGCCTGCATGGCCGAGATGTTCGGCAAAATCACCGGCTGCGCCAAGGGCAAGGGCGGCTCGATGCACATGTTCGACAAGCCCAACTGGCTCTTCGGCGGACACGGCATCGTCGGCGCCCAGACGCCCGTGGGCCTGGGCCTCGCCTTCGCCGCGAAGTACGAGCTCGAGGTCATGAAACGCGGCGTCAACGGCGGCCCCGCCAAGAAGAAGGTCGCGCTGTGCTACCTGGGCGACGGCGCCCTGAACCAGGGCGCCCTCCACGAGGCGATGAACCTGGGCGGCCTCTGGGGCATCCCCTGCATCTGGGTCGTCGAGAACAACGGCTATTCGATGGGCACCTCCATCGACCGCGGGACGACGATGGCCCACGACCTGACCAAGAAGGCCGACGCCTACGGCATCCGGGGCGAGATCATCGACGGGCTCGACGTGGTCGACCTCTACGACACGTTCAAGCCCCTGGTCGACTGGTGCCGCGAGAACCAGAAGCCCGCCTTCGTCGACCTCAAGACCTATCGCTATCTCGGCCACTCGATGTCCGACCCGCAGAAGTACCGGACCAAGGACGAGGTCGAGGAGTACAAGGCCAAGGACTCGATCGACCGCCTGGCGGCCCAGCTGTTGAACGAGCGAAAGGGGAAGGACGGCAAGCCGCTCCTCACCGAGGCGCAGTTCATGGATCTCCAGACCGAGGTGAAGGCCGTCGTCAAGGACGCGATGGACTTCGCGGAGGCCAGCCCGATTCCCGACGCGTCCGAACTCTTCAGCGACGTGATGTTCAACCCCCTCCGCGGCATGAGCCCCACCGCCGAGTACGTCGACGGTGCGCGGAACCCGCTGCTCTGACCGCCAGTCTGACCACCGGGCCCGCCGCCAGCCTCCGAAACGCCCGTTCTCCCCCGCCGCAGAGCACCGCACCCGAGCCCGCCATGACCACCATGTCCACGATGCCCCGTCCGCAGGCCGACCTCTTCCGCCCCCTCCCGTCCCGCGAGGGGGACCGCGTGATCCAGTTCCGCGAGGCCCTGCGGGAGGCGATGTCCGAGGAGATGCGCCGCGACGACCGGATCTTCCTCATGGGCGAGGAGGTCGCGCAGTACAACGGCGCGTACAAGATCAGCCAGGGGATGCTGGACGAGTTCGGCCCCAAGCGGATCATCGACGCGCCCATCAGCGAGAACGGCTTCGCGGGCCTCGCCGTCGGGGCCGCGATGTACGGCCTCCGCCCGATCATCGAGTTCATGTCCTGGTCCTTCTCCCTCGTCGCGGCGGACCAGCTCCTCAACAACGTCCCCAAGATGCTCTACATGTCCGGCGGCCAGTGGGGCTGCCCCATCGTCTTCCGCGGCAACGACGGCGCCGGCGGCCAGTTGGGCTCGACGCACTCTTGGTGCGTCGAGGGTCTGTACAGCAACGTCCCGGGCGTGAAGATCGTCATTCCCAGCAACCCCTACGACGCCAAGGGTCTGCTCAAGACCAGCCTCCGCGAGAGCGATCCGGTCTTCTTCCTCGAGAGCGAGCGGATGCTGGGCGACAAGGCCCACGTCCCGGCCGAGGAGTACTACATCCCCTTCGGACGGGCCGCCCTGCTCCGGGAGGGAGGGGACTGCACCGTGGTCTCCTTCGGTCGCCCGGTCAACTTCTGCCTCGAGGCCGCGGACGAGCTGGCGAAGGAGGGGATCTTCTGCGACGTGCTCGACATGCGCACCATCCGTCCCCTCGACATGGACAGCGTGCTGGAGAGCCTCGCCAAGACCGGCCGCATCGTGGTCGTCGACCAGTGCTGGCCCTTCGCCAGCGTGGCGAGCGAGGTCGTGACGCAGACCATCGAGCGGGGCTTCGACCTGCTGGATCACCAGCCGGTGCGGGTCAACAGCGACGACGTCCCCGCTCCCTACGCCAAGAACCTCGAGATGGAGTTCATGCCGCACAAGGGCAAGATCATCAAGGCCGTCCGGAGGACGCTCGGCATCGCCTAGCCCCGCCCGCCCCAGCGTCCCCGCCGCCACGACCGCTCCGACCCCGCACGGACCGAGACTAGCCATGCCCATCGACGTGACCATGCCCCGCCTCTCCGACACCATGCAGCAGGGCACCATCGTCAAGTGGAACGTCAAGGAGGGCCAGAAGGTCAAGAGCGGCGACGTCATCGCCGACATCGAGACCGACAAGGCCACCATGGAGCTGCAGTCCTTCGACGACGGGACCGTCGCCACCATCGGCGTGGCGCAGGGACAGAGCGTGCCGGTGGGCACGGTCATCATGACCCTCGCCACGGCCGGCGAGGACGCGTCCGCGACGAAGGGCTCCGGCGCCTCCCCAGCGCAGCCGATCGCGAAGGGCTCCGCCGCGGCCCCCGCGTCCGCTCCGGCGCGTCCATCCGCCCCCCCCGCCCCCGCCGGGACATCATCCTCGCGCACCCCCGAGCCCGTTCGCGCACAGGCCGTGGGGACGCCGGCCCGCGAGGGCCCCGCGACCGGCCCCACCACGGTTCCCGCCCGACCGCCCGCGGCGGCCGCCGGGGCACCCATGCCCGGACGATCCGTCCCGACCCCCAACGGTCACCATCAGCCCGGTGAACGCGTCTTCGCCTCCCCCCTCGCCCGCAAGATCGCCACCGAGGCCGGCCTCGACCTCGCCGGCCTGCAGGGGAGCGGCCCCGGCGGGCGCATCATCCGAAAGGACGTCGAGGCCGCCATTGCCGCCCCGGCCACCGATCGCGTCCCCGGCCGCGGCGAGGGCAACGCTCCGGTCGCCAAGGGTGCCACACCCGCGCCGCTCCCCGCCTCGGGCGCGACGCTGGAGGGCCGGGTCGTCGCCCTCTCGAGCATGCGCCGGATCATCGCGACGCGCCTGGTCGAGAGCAAGCAGACCATCCCCCACTACACGGTCACGGTCGAGGCCGACATGGATCCCCTGCTGACGCTCCGCGAGAGCCTCAACGACCAGCTCGCCTCGCAAGGCGTCAAGCTCAGCGTCAACGACTTCCTCGTCCGCGCCTGCGCCTTGGCGATGCACCAGCACCCCTTCGTCAACAGCCGCTGGGTCGCGACGCCCGGCCAGGAGGCGATCGAGCTCCTGCCGCGCGTCAACGTCGGCATCGCCATCGCCCTCCCCCAGGAGCGTGGCGGAGGCCTCGTGGTCGCCACGGTCCGCGACGCCGACCAGATCGGCCTTCGCGCCATCTCGCAGCAGAGCAAGGCCCTGTCTGAGAAGGCCCGGACCAAGGGCCTCGCCCCGCAGGAGATGTCCGACTCGACCTTCACGATCTCCAACCTGGGGATGTTCGGGGTCTCGCACTTCACGGCGATCATCAATCCGCCCAACGTCGCCATCCTCGCCGTGGGCGCCGCGATGCAGCGCCCCGTGGTTCGCGACGGCAAGGTCGTCGCCGGGCGTGTGATGTCCATGACGCTGTCGAGCGACCACCGTGTGGTCGACGGCGCGATGGCGGCTCAATACCTTGCGACGGTCAGGCAACTGCTCGAGAAGCCAGCGGCCCTTCTCGTCTAGAGCGCCCCGCTCCCTACCGCCCTAGGTCAGCCACCGGCCTCCGTCGACGCGGACGACCTCGCCCGTCAGGTAGGTCGCCTCGAGCGCGAGCCACCGGACCACCTCTCCCGCGTCCTCGGGCGTCCCGGCCCGCCCGAGCGGGATCCGCCGGATGTACTTGGCCTGGGCCTCGGGGGTGGACTCCTCGCCGCTCTCGGGCCATGCGATGACGCCCGGGGCGATCCCGTTGACCCGCACGCGGGGCGCGAGGTCGCGGGCGAGGCTCCGGACCATCTCGGCGACGGCCGCCTTGGACATGGAATACGCAGCGTGATCGCGCCGGGGGCGACCCATGGCGTGGATATCAGCGACGGCCACGACCGCGCCGCCCCCGGGAATCGTCGAGCGAGCCAGCAGCGGCGCCAGCCGCGCCGTCAGGACGAGCGGCGAGAGGGCGTTGACGCGGTAGTGGTTCATGGCGTCCTCGGCCGTGAGCTCGTCCAGGGGGGACGGACCGTAGATCGAGGCGTTGTGGACCACGACGTCGAGCCGGGGCAGGGTCTCGGCGAGGGTGGCGGCGAACTGTTCGACCGCCGGGCCGTCGGCGAGGTCGAGCTGGTAGAACGACGCCTCGGACCCGGCCCGCGACAGCTCGCGGGCGAGGGACTGGGCCTCGTCGGCGCTGCGGTTGTAGGTGAAGATGACGTCGCAGCCGCCCCTCGCGAGGGCGAGCGCGATGGCCCGACCGACCCGCCTGGCCCCGCCCGTCACGAGTGCCACGGGGCGGCCCATGCCGTGATACGGCTCGAACGCGCGGTCCGGGACGGGCTCGGCGCCGCCGTCCGCGCCCCGCTCGAGCTCCTTTGCCGTTGGTGCCTCAACGCGTCGGCCCGCCTCGGCCCACGCGTCGGTGACGGGCGTGGGGACGGCGCGGGGGGGCTTGCCGAGGAGCCGCCGACCCCGGCGCAGCAGCGCGAGCGCAACGAGCCCGGTCACGAGGATGACGGCCCCGAGCGTCAGGAGAAGGAGCAGCAGCGTCGCTCGCCCGAGCGCCTGCGGGCTCGACGGGGACTGCGCGAGGATGTCGGCCAACGCGTCGGGCACCGGCATCCGGGCACTATACAGACACGCGGGGAGCGCGAACTGCTACAATGCCCCTTCGCGAGGAACCGCCATGCACTTCGACGCCCACCAGCCAGTCATCGCCGATCTCGAGGCGCGGATCTTGACGATCCGCGACTCTCTTTAACTACGACGTCAAGGTGCAAAACCTGAAGGACCTCGAGGCCGAGATGGGCGGCCAGGACTTCTGGAACAGCCAGGACCGCGCCAAGCGCGTCGTCTCTTCCGTCAAGGCGCTCAAGGCGCAGGTCGACCCCCTGACCGGCGTGATGCGCGACCTCGGCGACGCCAAGCTGGCGTACGAGATGTCGCGCGAGGCGGGCGACAAGGACCTGTTGGCCGAGGCCGATGGTCAGCTCTTCGATCTGCAGGGCCGCATGGCCGAGGTCGAGACCCGCTCGCTGCTGAGCGGCAAGCACGACGCCAAGAACTGCTTCCTGACCATCTCCGCCGGCCAGGGGGGCACCGAGGCCAACGACTGGGCCGAGATGATCCTTCGGATGTACATCTTCTACTGCGAGAAGATGGGCTTCGGCATGGAGGAGGTCGAGAAGGGGTTCGGCTCCGAGGTCGGCATCGACTCGGTCACGCTCCACGTCAAGGGGCCCTACGCCTTCGGCTACCTCAACTGCGAACGCGGCACGCATCGCCTCGCCCGCGTCAGCCCCTTCAACGCCCAGGGGAAGCGCCAGACCAGTTTCGTCACCGTCGACGTCACCCCGGAGTTCGACGAGATCGACATCACCATCCCCGAGGCCGACCTCGAGGTCACGCCCTTCGTCCGCGCCAGTGGCCCCGGCGGCCAGAACGTCAACAAGGTCGCCTCCGCGATCCGCCTCGTCCACAAGCCCACGGGCATCATGGTCGTCGCCAGCACCTATCGCGACCAGCCGCAGAACAAGAAGCAGGCGATGAGCGTCCTCTCGGCCAAGCTCCAGCAGCTGGCCGAGGAGAAGCGCGAGCAGGAGATCGCCCAGGCCAGCGGAGGTGCGCTCGACCGCGGCTGGGGCACGCAGATCCGCAGCTACGTCTTCTATGACAACCGCGTGAAGGACCACCGCACGGCACACGAGAGCAGCGACTACGAGGCCGTCCTGCGGGGCGAGATCGCTCCCTTCATCGACTCCGAGCTGAAGCGTCGGCGCGCGGAGAAGGAACGCGCCCAGAAGTAGGGCTGGCCCCGCTCAGGAGCCCAGGCGAGCGACCATGTCGGCCGCGCCGGCGGTGCCGAGCCCCGCGGCCCTCGCCGCGTACGTACGAGCCGCGGCCAGATCACCCG
>Ga0105046_10002995_pt1 | contig 26738 bp, 33 predicted proteins | sample MAT03_FD_78385 | JGI IMG/M metagenome (GOLD analysis project Ga0105046, IMG submission 78385) | Freshwater microbial communities from Lake Fryxell liftoff mats and glacier meltwater in Antarctica - MAT-03 (megahit assembly) | ecosystem: Environmental > Aquatic > Freshwater > Ice > Liftoff...
ATGTGCTGACTGGCGCAACAACACCTACCCCCCCAGCACCTACCCCCCCAGCACCTACCCCCCCCATCATTAGCGGAAGTAGGAATTTAGGCGGCGCTCTCACCTCACCGCGTCCTACCGGTGGCAGCAGTGGGTACGGAACTGTACAATACGCTGATGGAGGGTATACTGGTGATGGGGGGAAATACGAAGTCGCCGGAGTGGTTCATAAGGGCGAATACGTAGTCCCTCAAGGCGGCGCTCTGGTATCTTCTTCAGGAGAAGATACCCAGATAATGAAAGAAATCCGCGACATCCTCAAAGACATCAAAGGCATGGGGCCGGGTCGTGTAAGCAATACGATCTTCACCAATGCGCCTCAAGCTGCTGCAGATAACCACGATCAAGTTAGGACACTTTAATGCCAATGCAAACACACTGCCATTTGGCGCTGACTTTGGGAATAACCCCAGAGTTTGCACCGATTTATAAATGGCGCGCCACAGAAGCTATCGCAACACCCGGAATGATCGGCACGCTTCACGTAGGACTAACTGGTCGTATGACCCCTTTCCAAGTCTTTGACGGGGCAAATCCCGCCGCTTATACCATGTGGAATCTACGCCTCATTGTCGAGGCCGAAGAAAGCCTGACAGTCGTGCAACGAGAGGTTGCCATCGCAGCGATGTTCGGCAGGAAAGCATTGTACGTAGAACACGACCATAACAACAACGGCACAAGCCACACATCGCAAGTCAAAACGGTTTACGTGCAAGACATTGGAGCGTTTGAACCAATCGCCCAAAGTAATTATTCGCGGTTCTACGTCAACATTCAACTGCGCGAAGGGATTTTCATACCATGATAACTCAAGCAGAATCAGGATTATCCTCAACCCAGTATGCTAATATGCAGACGATTGGCTTGCCGGAAGCATTAAGAGTTACAGCGTATAAAAGCATCAACGGGACTGTTCCGGGATTGACAAATCAATATCTTAGACAGACACCATCCACGCCGCAGCCAAAGAAGGTCGTCAGAGGAACTTTTGGGGGATTCTGGTATATACTTGACTACGACGGTACGCTTAACCGGAGCGCGCCTACAACCGCCCCATCCTCTACTTTTATGAGTGTTTATGCCACTGGCGTGAGAGAACTCCACGTCGATAATGCTGGTCGAGTCTTTATATATAGAGGCACCGCGCCTTTTATACGCGAGATGATCAGCACAACAGGCGTTTCCACCACCGAAACTATCTCAATTTCCGGCACTCCGATTTCGATAGCTTGCAGCGATGAAGATAATCTTTTCTATTTTAAACAAGAAGGCACAAAGAATAATTATCGTTTATGGGGATGTATTCGGTCAAGCGTAAGTAATTGGATTGAAATAGGGTATGATATATACATGCCCGGCTACGTGAAGAGTGCAAACGAGCCAGTGATGTTTATGATCTGTGCTGCCAAAAGCACTGGCGTAGGAGCTTCAGGGTCGCATGTTATCGCGTTTAAAGTCGTTTTACCCGGCCCTGTTAAAATCCAAACCGATGGCACAACGGTAACGCGGTATACAACCCGCGAATCTATCATTATGAGTATGAGTATCGACGGCTTTACTGTGAGCAATAATGTCGTTGTTTACAAGACAAGTGACCCAAGTCTGGGAAACTGTACAATTGGACTTCAACTACAGTTTGTTGGAACTAGGTTTATGATAAGTACCCGTGTAGTATATCAAGATTATGTAAATAGCACGCTCATAGGCGCGGGAAACTCATACGTAGGTATATCATTGTCTAGCAATGGGGAGAATTGGTCGCAGGTTCAGCGTATGAACACCGTCCCGGTCGGTACTTTTGGTTTTATTGGTCGCTTGCATGTTGTTGACAATAGAATATACATGACGCAAATGACTATAGTCCCATTTACTATAAACCGGAATATGGAGTTTTTAGCATTGCCTAAGTCTCCTGAAATTTATGCTTTTTCCAGTTGTGACCCCGGTGTTGACCTAACCCACTTTATTCAAAGTTGGGACGCGGCAATGAATGGCATGTTGCAGGTTAATATGGAACTAACGTCCGACGCTGTTGTTGCAGCAGGTGATACATTAAGGCATGAAGGGGGGAAAATTCTACCCGGCGACACGCTACCTACCTATATACAGATTGGCGTTACTGAAATCGACAGCCTAGAGACAATGACAACCGTCGCGCCTCAAGGGGGAAGCGGGGGAACGATTAGAGTTTCGTCCCGCGACGCGCTTTCTTATATGACCGACAAGATAACATCGAAAGACGCTTACGAGTTCGACGCTTATAAACTTGGCCTAGATGATTACGATAGCGGCATTGATCCTAATTACGGTGGATTGGCGCATACGGCTATTCAATCTGGGGCATGGAATAACACTGTCTCTGGTCAATTACAGATGACTACTGTAGGCGATGGCTATGTCTATACCACATACGGTACAAACGAGTGGAACGGCGTTGCGACTGTCTTTCTTACTCATCCGGCAGGGCCAGTAGCCTCTGGCTATGTAGGCGCACGGATCAATAACGGCATTTCTAACGGTAGCTTTGCTGGTGTGTTCGCTGGTAACACATTACTCATCAATCATGGACGCGGTGGTGTTTACGCCCAAGTTACTGCGACTGTTACTTATGGCGTTACCCGTTGGATTACCGCCGAATGGAAATACGGACGTATCACGGCATCCACATCAATTAACAGTGGCACATCATGGCAGACCTTATCACTTATTATCGACTACGCCTACTGTGTGTCAACGTGGGGAGAGCTTACGCCTTGCTTAGAATCATTTTCGCCTACAGGCCCAGGTAATTGGGGTCTCTATTCGAGCCAGCCAGTGGCAACAAATCAACGCTTTTTAAGCTACAGATTCTACACGCTGAACCAAGCGCTTACGCTTGAAAACGCTGTTAAAAAGGCTGCTGCATTTGCTGGAATTGGGACAGTCAAGTCCTACGACCTGCTCACGACGGGAGTCATTACAGCACCCGTTGCTAATTCTCTCGTCACCTTATCGGGTACGATGGCAACCTACAGCCAACTGCCCAACTGCCTTGAGTTTGAATACACTGCAACCTCCGCCACCTATATAGATTATCTAGTCAATAGTAATGTCCGTTTTAGCGCTGGGGTAGACTCGTCAAACCGCCCAATTATCCAGTGGGCCAATGTGTCAACAGGTGTCTATTCACTCTTGCATTTCGGGCCAGCAGTTGTTAGTGCCGGTGGAGTTTATAGAGTTGTCTTTAGAACTGTCATCACTGGCACTGCTAATTCGTCGATATGGTACACGGCGGCGATTTATCGCAACGGTTTTTTAATCGCTGTTGCGGGGGAACGACAAACCAATCTACCTTTCACAGCCGCCGCATTTACACCCGTTCTTTATGGAACAGCAGTGAATCCGCTTAACCTCACGATTTTCACAAGTAGTCGTCTGGCAGAACTCTGCGAGCCAATTGAAACGATGACGATTGACCCCGGCGAAAACCCCGCCTCAAGCCTTCAACGTGCGCTAGAAAGTCGTCACGTGCTGTTCTATATACGTCCTAATGGGCAGCTTTGCGCTACGCGATACCAAGATCGTGCTGGGGTTACCCTAGCAGACGGTTATATCTCCTCTAAGTCCTCAAAAACCGACTTGTACGGACTGAAAACCAGTTATCGCATCATAGCAAGTACGTTTGAAAGAGAGGTTTATGGCGTTGCTAATGCGCCACAGGAAAGGTTTACGGTCTATAGCACGGGCGCTGTTACTGATCCTACTGAGGCGCTTAGAGAAGCTACTCGTGAGATTTCTTACAAAAACGCGACAGCAAATCAGTTCGGCGCTACGCATCCTTGGTTGCCATTCTTGGAGTATTTAGACCAGTCTCCATCAGGCATATTAACCTCATGGAGCTTGTCTTTCAGGGGTGGGCAGATGCTTCATAACACAAATGGATTCGCTAGAGATATTGTAATTGGGAAAATTTAAATGAATGCAGCAGATTTCGATTCAATAAAAGAATACCTTGAGCGTACCAAGGTCGAGCTTCTGAAGGAAGGCGTTGTTAGCGCTAAAGAGACCGCCTTCACCGCCATTGTGAGCATTGGGACGGCTCAAGTCATCAGGGCTGCTATAGTTCGCGGCTTACTTGTTAGCCCCGGCGATAGAGCTATCCTCATGCGCGTTTCCCCATCGCATCCTTGGGTCTTGATTGCAACATACAACCTTCCTAGCACAGGCGCAACGAGGTAGGTCACATCCCCGCACAGTGCGGATATAATTGAGTGTATTAACCCGCTTGCCGCCCATCTCGGCAACCCCCCCCAACCACTAAAGAGAATATTGCCATGACAGCAGAACTCGCCCTAAGTTTGGTGCAGTTACTTGTTGTCGTACTAGCAGCCTACACCTTCTACAAGAAATTTCCGCTTGAAAAGAAAAGCGCGTCGGCGGAAGCCAACAGCGACAACGCAACCGCAGAAAAAACCACCGCCGAAGCCGCTGGCTTATGGCTAAATAATTACAATAAGATGTTCTCGTTGGTTCAGCAACGCGACACTGAAATAATTAATCTTGGTACGCGGATGGGATCGTTGACCCAACGAGACAACCAGCGCGACCAAGAATTGTACGACATGTCGGAAAAAATCTCAAACCTAGAAAAGAGACACGAAAGCCAGCTTGAGGCAGAGCGTAAACTACGAATCAAGGCAGAGCATGAGCGTGACGAACTCAAGAAAGAAGTCCACGAGTTAAGGCAGATCGTGGACGGACTCAAAGAGCAACTCGCGCAGGTAGCCTTCCAGTTATCCATTAAGGGGACAACATAATGTTAGAAGATAGCATCAAAGAAGCCCTTCGCACACTCACAAGTGCAGCCGTTCTCGCCCTCATTAGTATCGTCGTCGTCCTTCTGCGCCAAGTCGCAGCCGAAGCAGTGGTCTTCCTTCGCCGTCAAAGTGAATTGGTTAAATCCAAAATGACGACTGAGCAACAAGCTGTTTACGAATGGATTGTTGCTAATGTTATCAAGGCAATCGAGCAAAGTGATCTTAAGGGCGTATTGACGTTAACCGCCGCCTCGAAAAAGGCTAAAGCTGTACGCGATATTCAATCGTGGATCACTAAACTCCAACTCCCTGAACTTGATGGTCAGCAGATTGCAGACCTCATCGAAAGCGCCATTATTGACGGCGTTCATCACGGGGGAGCGCTCCTTGTAGTTAAAGAGGAATACATCCCTGATTTCACCGCTAAAGAAGACGGCCTTGATGCTGTTACTAAAATTTTAGGGTGACACTCACTCCCGCACTGTGCGGACGATAGAGCAACCTTCGGGTTGCTTTTTTTGTACCCGCCTGTCACTAATCGTCTAGCGAACATAGAATAGGGTTAACACTAAAGGAGATTTACGGCCATGAGTTGGAAAGACCTTCCGCACGACAAGCATATACAGCTAGCACTGGACTACAAGGACGGTAAACCGCTTGATGCGACGGCGAACCAACTAAACATCAAGACAACAAGCCTTGATAGACGCGTCCGGTTCTTTATCGAAGATGCTAATGAGTTAGCACCTTGGGTGTTGACTAAGACGACGACTATAGAAGAAGCTGCCCAAGAATTTGCCAGTAAACCGCTGCCTGACTTCCTGCAAAGCACAGGAAACATCCCGCGTCTGACCGACATCCACTCCATTGACGCTAACACCGACCAATCAACTTGGTTAGCGTGGCTAGGGACGATGCAGCGTACCAAACGGCATATCACAGTCATGCACCTATGCGATATTCACTTCCCTAACCACGACCCACGAGCGTTGGAGTTGACGTTCCAGATCATCCGCGATGTGCAGCCGGATTTAATTGTCGTTGGTTCTGACGCAGCCGACTTCTCGCTAATCTCGTCGTTCAAACCTGACCCCGACATAGAGTCTGAGACCGACGTACTGGATGCCTTTAGCTCGTTTTGGACACCGTTCATCCACAGGCTAAAGAGAGAAGCGCCAGCGGCGAAACTGGTTTACATTCTAGGCAACCATGACCGCAGAATCTATACCTACGTCGAGCAGAACTCGCGCTACACTCGCGTGACTGTGTTACGCCGCTTTGTGGAGATTGTGCGCTGTGGTGGCGCTGTTTGGTGGATTGGCGATGTGGATCATGTACGCGTGGGGCCACTGGTTGTTATGCACGGTAATCGATATAACGTCCACGCCGCAACCAGCGTTCTGGGTGATTTCGGTCATCAGGTATGCGTGATGTTTGGTCATATTCATCGCTTAACCAGTGCGGCGAAAGCGGGCGAGGACTTCTCGGCACAAGCTGTCTCAAGCGGGTGTCTTTGTTACCCGCCACTCTATGTAAAGCATGGTCGCCCCATCCAGAAACAACAGCAGGGAACGGCAATCGCTGATGTTGACCTCGGTGGGCGCAATGTGCAATTCAATAACCTGCTGTTCAACTCAAGTAATGACTCAACATGGGTTCGTTTCGAGCGCCGCCTTTATGTGTCCAGCGACGAACCTCAAATCTTGCAACAGGCCATATGAAACAATGTTCACCATCATCGGAATCGTTTGTTTCCCCGCAGTATTAATCGCCAGCTTGTCATATATGGCGGTGGTGGGCGTAACTGTGCTGCTGCCTATAGCGCGCCATGTGCGCCATGATTAAGCCTAAGCCTGTCAAACTTCAACACTCAGAACCTCAAACACTTGGCGAAGCGCTGCTTATGGCGGCAGCGTTTGTGTTCTTTATCAGTTTACCTTTCGGTGTCGGCGTTTTAGCCGCGCTGATTTTCAAATAAATAAAGGAAATAAATAATGGCAATCAAAGTACAAGAAACAGAAACACCCAACAACCAAGGTGTCAATTTCCCCGAAAGCGCCCTCGCGCATCAGTATTGCATTGACAACGGTGTCGAAATTGGCGCGGCAGCACATAATAGCTTCGGCCTACCGGGAAGTATAAATGTTGCGCCAGAAGACGACTATCAATTCTATGTAGAAGTCCAAAATAAAATGTGTGGCGCTCACGCCTTGATTGATATAGTTGGCGAGGCGGACGATACTCAAGTTGACGACCACTCACAGAACTATGTAATCTCATCCCATGCAATTGAGCATTTCCCTGATGTAGTCGGTGCTTTTCTGGAATGGAATCGCATCCTCAGACTGGGCGGCATTATCTTTATGACCGTTCCACACCGTGATGCTCACCCGCCGGACGTAGGGCGTGAATTGAGCAGCGTTGAACAACTCTTCAAGGCCTACGAGGATGGCTGGACGGCTCAAACAGTACCCGCAGACGTTGTAAAGGCGGCAGGTGGGCAACGAGGCCACATCTGGGTATTTACGCTGGATTTGATGCTTCAGCTTATCGCTGCTTCCAACGAAGCCTATGGTTTGTCATGGGATGTTGTGGACACCTTGGCTGTCGATGATAAGGTTGGGAACGGCTTCACCGTCGTGGCTAAATACAGCCCCACGCCAGAAGAAAAACCAGTGGTCGAACTCCCGCACAGTGCGGGAAAAAGCAAACCCGTTGAAAAGAAAGTCGCAAAAGGAAAAGGGGAAATTTAATGAGTGACGAAGTTTTGGCGTGGATGAAGGAAATGGCGGGGTTGTATTTAGCAACCCCCGGCGATGTACTGGAAGTCGGGGCGCAAGACATCAACGGGAGTGTGCGCCCGATCATCGAACCTTTGGCTAACTCTTATTGGGCAACCGATATGGAAGCTGGCAAGGGTGTAGATGCGGTACTCAACAACGAGGATTTGCTAACTCATTTCGGGGCTGAGGCATTTAACACAGTTATCGCCTGCGAAGTGCTGGAACACGATAAGAGATTTTGGATGACCGTCGAGACACTCAGGCAGCTTGTTATCCCCGGTGGGCATCTAATTTTAACAGTTCCTACCTTCGGCTTTCCACTGCACCGTTATCCGCGTGATTATTGGCGCTTTGGAGAGGATAGCTATACTGATGTTTTCTTTGACGAATGGGAAATTCTCGACATTTGCCACTTAGATAACCCTTATGCCCCAGCCATTGCTTTGGCGGGTATCGCAAGAAAGCCTCTTTGATTAAGGCTCTTCTATTTGACTCGCGCTCGACTTGGCGCTAGAATGCGTCTGGTAGCAATTTTCATGGCTGTAAATGCTACAATCTCCTAAAGTGGGTAACGTGGCTGTAGCCCATGCAACAAGTGACCGAGGGTACTTAACCGTACCCTCGTTTATGTTTTATCTTATTTTCCCAACTCAGTTGTGCGACTTTTGCCGCCTTTAAACTCCACCCAAAAGACTTGCTTGCAGGGTAGAGAGGCCATGAAGTCAGCCATTTCTCTTATTTCAGGCGATTTCCCGTCCACGATAAACATTCCCATGTCCGCCGTTCGGCACATCAGTTCATCCCTGCTATTGCATTCCTCTTGAGTGGGCGTTTCAGCGCTTTCACCTGTAGGGTAGCGGTGCTTGTCTGCTACCCCTACGGTGGTGAACTCAACACCTGTGTCAATGGCATGATTGATAGCCGCAAGGTCGATACCGTCAGGGTTATCACCAACAACCATAAGGCCGTTGATTTGCTTAATGCGATCAACGGCCTGTTTGGTCTTTTCAATCATGTCTGGCGTGGCTCTGACAGAGCCACAAATAAGTACCCATTGCTGCTCGATCATCGAAATCGGTGCGAGATACCCCTGCTTTTAGGCAGGGGTAGGTAAGCACCTTAATCCTTTCAATAGTAGCGGGCGAGTGTCCACGAAGGGTGATTTATAGTTGGCTGGTTAGCGCGGGATACTTTATTGCTGTCAGTATCCAGTACGGTTGCGCTTTGTATATACCCGTTTTGATTTCCACTTTTTCCCAACCTCCGCCCCTTAATTCACAGGCAATGTTATCGAGATGGGCGGCATCAACGTTTGTGACTTCACGGGATGTGATCCCGTGGCTGTCGGTATGCGTCTGGTCGGAGTTGATCATGCTGTACACTGTGGTCATGCTGTTAACCTCGAATATCTCGCGCCATTCTTGATAAGGCTGATTGTGGTGCGGCTCACGCCCATTAAGGCGGCAATCTCTTTACCTGTCTTGCCTTGATGGATTAGCTGCTTGATCTCTTTTACTTGCTTGTCTGTCAGTTTTCTATTGACACTTTCCATCAGACAGCCTCTAGGCTAAAGCCAAAGAGCGCGAGTTGAACGATGTGTGGAATCGGTTCACTCCATCGAGGCTTAATGTCGCACATTCCCGACATACCCCAAGAGATAGAGCGGCCTGATGTGCATTTCATATTCTTGAACAACCAAGTTGCAACAAGTGGGCTGCCAGACGGAATAATCACGGCTCTTTCCCAATTGCAATTACGTAAATCACTTGCGATAGAAACGTAAAGTTTCTTATCGAACTCCGCTATAGTCTTAACCGCTACTACGGTTTTGATGCCGCGCTCTGCCGCCTCGTTGATAACGTAGATCATCGGCTCAAAGTTAGCCGACGTATCAATCTCAGCGGAGAGCCACAAGTAGGGGATTGTCTTCATAATCTCTAAGTCCGCCGCTGCAAAACCACTACTTGTCTGGATAACCAGAAGATCAAGGTCGTCGTACTTGGCGAATACTTTAAGCAGGTCGCGTGTGAGCCGGAACTCACGCTCCGCATCTCCATACGGGTCAACCCCGTCTCCTATAAAACAACGCACCTGCTTTCGATCTTCCGTAGCCATTTGGCTCAGGATTTTATCGAGTAAAGCAGGTGCGTTAATTTTGGCGAGAGTCATTGTTTCGCCCTCGCCTGTGGCTGTCTTTAATTTGCGCTCACCATACGCCGAAGCTGTATGTGTAAATCGGTGAGCGCCTCCCGCAAGCAAGTCCTCGTCCTCGTCGCAACCGACAAGAATGTACCTAGCTGTTATAGCTTGAATTAGCATGGCATTTCTCCTAAAGTGTTTTGGCTGTGATTTATTCTACTACGAGTTATGTTATTTATGTATTTATTTCATAAACATTTCGTATTCCTCCCTTCTCCCGCACTGTGCGGAGATTAGTTAGTCTTCGTCGGTGAAGGTTTTCGCCTGCACACCCTTAAAGATGGTTGCGTACACATCTTGGTCTAAGGTATCACCCAGTTCTTCTTCCAGACTCCTACCGTTGGTATCACGGTAGGCCGACAAGTCGATTCCGTTGAGTGCCGTCAAAACAAGATCGCGTAATTCGGCTGAACTGCTTTCAACGAGTTTCTCAAGGCGCGTCAGCTTTACCATGATGTCTTTTTGGGAATTACGCGTTTCTGGCTTTACGCCATTATCGTGATAGAAGACCGCCATGTCAGCAAACAGTGTTCTAGGTAGGAGATCAGGATTCTCTTGGAGATACCCATTAACGATTTTCAAGGCTTTAGCTTCCTGCTGGTAGAGTTGCGAGTTCCACCGGAATTGGATGGGTACTGAGTTCGCCATCAGATTTTTCCGCTAGCCATCAAAGCTGCTACGGTCTTGTTGGCACCGAACAGATTCGACAGGTGCATTGCTTCCGGGTTGTCATGCGAGAGAAAAATGCGCTCAGTGTTGAAAGACAAGACATGCTCTTTTAGCTGCTCGAACAGCAGCCCGCCGCCGCCGCCCGTTACGATAATGTAGCGGTATGGGCGTGGGCCGCCAAGATCGTTGATGTAGAGATTCCGGATTGAATTTAACACACCAGCCGCAGCGTCAGAAACGATGGCAGTGGCATCAAGGTCGTACCCCGCACCCTGATAGACTCCAGTCACCAAACATTCTCGCATCGACGAGTCGTGAGGAAGTCCCGTGCCTCTTATTCCGGGTAAATTGTTTTTGTATTGCTTTACCAGCCCAACCCCAACCCGATTCATCACGTCTTGTATACCAGAGTCGATGGACTTGGCGCTGCCATAATCTACCCATCCGTCGGAGCGGAACGGCACCAATGAGGAAATCTTGCCGCCAATATCGACGCAAAGCGCAAGACCGCTAGAGATAGAAGGAATCCGGTAATGCACACCATCCCCGGCTAGAAGAAAGTTACGCAACCCACCAACGGGTTCGTCGCACGAAAGAACCTCTTTGACAACGTATGTGACGATTGTCCCGTTCACCAGTTTGACGGTATGCTTTCCACCAAGTGAGTTCATCATTTCATCCATGTAATTGATGTCACCCGGCGGAAATAAAGACATGACGCGGATATTTTCGTGACCCGCCGGACGTAAGCGAAGCATCAAGGCCATGAACAGCGCGCCGTAGTAATCACGGGTGTACTTCTCACCGCCAACTTTGCTCGGCATAGCGCCGATAGCCTCGGCATTTTCACCTACAGTAACGGCGTTACCCCGGTATTCAAACATGCTGATGTCGGTAGATTCGCCACCTCGAAGTGAGTTGCTTGAGCGTGCCAATGTTGTCGCGAACGTTTCGGGTATCTCAAGGCGGACAGCGTGCGGAAGCACTACGGCGCTGTTAGGCCGCCCTTGTACCATTCCTTTGACTAACGAGTTGCCGATGTCAACGATAATGTCTAGCACCCCGATGGGCGCCCCGCTCTTTGCATGTACTAACTTGGACAGGGTTGCTTTCTTTTTCATCAAATTCCTTTCTTATTATTCCCCCGCTACTTTAAGTAGCGGCCATGCTACTTAAAGTAGCGGATTTTAAAGTGCCTGTCAAGCAACCCCCTTTCTAATCCTATACGCACTGTGCGGAAGTGACCGTGATATACTTGTGCCATGCCTCGAAGTAAGTCACTAATGTTATCGCACGTCCCTCGTCAGCCTCTATCTCCACGAGGTCTCGTCTTATGGACACTCTCGCTCTTATCACTCTCGAAGTCGTTACATCCCTACTTTACATCCGTTCTCAACCCGGCACATGGTCGAAGAGCATCAACGGCCTGCTTCATTTGGGGCAGCGCATCATTGTTGACCCTACCACGCGAGTTGACGATGGGATTCTCATCTGGTTCAAGCACAGCCTTGGGTGGTCGGCTTCGGGTCGCGTAGACGGCACCCAAGAACTCATGCGCGAAGTAAGCCCGATAAACCCTCAAGGCGGCATCGCGTTAAAGGTTAAGTGGCTATCGCAGTTGGGCGTTAATGCGCCCGGAAAATTTGACTGTGGGCAAGCGTGCGTCCTTATGTTGCCGATGTACTCCAACTTAGCGGGAAAGATGCGCGTCGCTGATCTGACTAAACTTATAGACGGACGGACTTCGCCTTTCCAGCTTCAAAGCTTAGCAGCGCGATTCGGTCTATCGTTGAAAGCATACGTCAGCACTAATGATGATCTACCCAAGTTACTGCGGGAGCGCCTCGATCAAGGGCGGCCTGTTATTCTGCTGGTTGATTACGTTGATCTCGGCTTTCCGGTACATCTTACAAGCGGCAACAATCAAGGCTTGCACTGGTTAGTTGTCATCGGGTACACCGATCTTGGATTTATCGTCAACGATCCGTTGTGGGCAGCATCGCAACGCTCAGGGCTTGGAGGCGGAAGCCTCGAAATAACCACTGAAAAGTTAGTTAAAGCGGCACGTATGCAGCATTCGCCAGTACTCGCTTAGAGAGAGTCGAAAAAGCCCCTAGATTTCTAGGGGCTTTTTTACTTCTCTCCGCACTGTGCGGGAATTATTTCCGAGAAAGAGCCTTCAACGTTTCGTCAAGCCGAGCAACAGCGTTAGCAATGTTCTCAACCTGTTCAAGAACCTGTGTCATGTCTGGGTTAACGGGCTTAGCGACAGGTACTGGCGCGCTGTCCCATTTTTGGTATTTTACCGCCTCGCGTGGCACAGTCGTTAACCAAGGGATAGTCTCGCGGGTTAGGGTTGGTGTGCCTTGAATGAATGCGCTGATATAACTCTCGCGCCCTGATCCTGTGCTATCTTTCCATGCAACAAGCCCACGCCCTCTTGCATAGAAGTACGATTCAAACTCCTGCCCGTCGGTGAAGGAACTGCGAAATTCAGCTACGTCCGACAAGGTGATGCCCGACGGGAAAGTGAAGCTGGCATGAATCTTCTTCAATTCAATGATGTGCGGAAAAAAGACATGCTCTAGTCCGGGATATGGCTTGCCACTGTCTTTGAATTTCCAGTCGATATGGACGTTGTAGTTGACCCGCTCTCCCTCTTGCATGTAACGACGTAGCCAAGGTTGAACATTACCCTTGTCAATGATATATACGAGCGGACGTTGTTGGTCGTCCTTAGGATTCGGGCCGGGGGAAGTGTCGTAAATCCGGTAGATTCCGTTGTCGTTCACGAAGAACGCCTCGAAATTGCAGTCTACCATCCCGTGTCCCTTCGTGAGATAGTAATTTCCCCCTTCGTTATCGACTTGAATCATCTCGCCGTCGCCTGCCCAAGACGTTTTCAAAGTATGAACAAGGCTTTTACCCTCAAGGCCGAACAAATAGTGGAACATGTCGTCCTTCACAGGATCGTACAGCCGGACATTATGGGTTAAAGCGATATAACCGCTGGCTGTTCCCGTATCCACAAATACCCATGTCAGCCCATCTGCCTCTGCTTTTGCGTCACCGACTTCGACGCGCTGGTTTCTTTGGATTCTACCCTTCACAGGAGAAGAGAGTCCGGGGTGTACCCGGATGTTGACAAAGGCTGTCTGAGTGCCAATAACTTTAGAGGTCGTTTTTGCTGTCAACGCCCGGTCACCTGCTCCGCACTGCGCGGAGGATAATTCTCTTCGGTGATCGCTGCGCCAAAGAACAGCCCTGTTTGATCCTTGATCTCTCCGGCGAGTAAGTGGTACTTAATCCCCCCAACTAAATCCCCTTTATAGGCAAGGTACTGCGCCACGTCCATCTGAACGTATTGATCGCTAAGGTACAAATTCCATTCGGAGTTCTTATTCATGCCCAGAACGGCTGTCCCGAAAGTAGGCATTTGCGATTCCACCCAAGCTGCTGCCTTTTCCGTATTTGCGTAAATTGTCAGGATGGTTGGGTTGGGGTTGACGATAATCAGTAACTCAAATTTCGGAACAGGAAGTTCCACGTTTTCGCGTGGGGCAACCTCACGATTGACTTGAGCCACTTCAAGTTTTTCAATTCGCGCCTTGAGTGCTTCGATTTCCTGTTGCAATTGCTCTGTGATGTCTTGGCTCATCGGACTTTCCTTTTTGTTTAATAGCGGTAGGCTTGTTATATAGCGATAGCCTTATTATACGCTAACTGGGCGATAGTGTGTTAGCACCCTATTGCTAACACAAAACGCCTTAAACAGCCCTTTTCGAGGCATCCACCCCTATCAGGGAGCGGTATCTCTAGCGACACAACCCGGCGTTTATCTCTTCCATGCGGCAACCGAGATAAACACGGGACAATAGCCCCGTCAGACCGGGAAAGGGAGATGTGATGAGAATCATGTTAGATTTGCTTTATGGCATTTTAATCGTGAAACGCGGTTATAGGTTGCTCCCCACCGCGCAAACCCAATCTCGCCCCGCAGGGCTGGTTCTATAGATTGGGCGTGTAGCATTTTTGTTGGACGCAAGCAGGCCATCTCCGACTAATTCACCGATCAACACACCAAGATAGGGTTTGCTGATGGCTTCCTCACCGTGAGTCGCGTAGATTGATCGACGTAGTGGCGCGATGTCGTTACCCTGCGCGTAGAAGCGCAGGATTTCAATTTTAATCTGTTTAGTATCCATCTTTTTTTTCTCCGAGCGATTATTCCTCATCGCCCATAATAATACCGTCTGAACCTGCCGTCCCTAGCGCAATTGCCTCGCGGACACGAGCCTCAACTTCCCCGCACAGTGCGGAGTTAGTCATCAACTCAGCGGTCACAGCCTTTTCGCCAGTCGCTAACTTTGCGCCATCGAAGAACCATGAGCAGCTACCGGAAATAGGCGAGCCGTCCTCTCTGACAAAGACCCCCAACATTCTGCCAACAGCAGCTAGTTCTGGTTCGAGCGACACACCAAAGTATCCGTGCTGAGTATTGAGCGTAACTTCCGCCTCAAGGCGAGCCGGAGCGGTCTTATTCTTGGTGGTGCGAGCAAATAGCTTCATGCCAACTTGTGGCTTTTTGTAGTCCAGAGGCATCCGCTCCGGCTTTTTGTATACAAGCACGTTAATCGATGCGGCGTGCCGCAGAGCGCGACCTCCCGGCTGCGACTCGTTACTGCCGTGCGTCACACCGATCTTCTCGCGCATCTGGTTAATCAGAATGACCGCTACGTCACTCTTGCGTAACGCCGGAGTGAGTGCCGGAAAGAAATTCAGGCCGAGTTTCCGCGCTAGCAAGCCAACGTGGTTATCGTCCATACTTCCTTCCATCACAGCCGTTAGCGCTGTGGCCGCAATCGTGTCATAGATAATAGCATCCATGCAGTTAGCACGAACTAACGCCAGAACGGTTTCCAGCGCGTCCTCGCCTCTTTCTGGTTGGATCAAGGCGATGCGAGAAGGGTCAATGCCGAGGCATTCCGCCCAGTGAGGGTCGTACGTACCCTCTACGTCAATATAAGCGACCAGACCGCCATTCTTCATCTCACTTGGGTGCGACGTAACATAAGCTGCCATTAACGTGGCGAGTGTGGACTTACCGAAAGATTCATCGCCGCGCATGATGGAGACGCGACCACGAGGCCAGCCGCCGCCGAGAGCATAGTCCAGCGCGATAGACCCCGAAGGTATTCTGGCGGGTCTATCGTAATCAAGAACTGGGTTGATCTTGAAGGACTTGGTGTTTGCCGCTCTCAATGCTTCGAGCATAATCGGGCTTAACGTGATTTGTGTCATGTATTTACTACCTTTCTGTGTTTAGCGTTTGCCGTTTATTTTATCGTACGCCGAATTTATCTCTTGCATCTTGGCAGTTGTATCTACTCCAATGTTGGCATCGGGATGCCACTTTTTGCATAATTCCCGATACGCTTTTTTGATGGCTTCGTTTGGCATCGCACGGTTGACACCTAACACAACGTACGGATCACCCATTGCTCGGTGCTGCTGTGGTGGGGGTGCTTGTTTCTTTTGCTGATGCCGCTTTTCAGCGTCTTCTTTGTGGCGGCGCGATTGCTCAGCCTGTTCTTTGGATTTTGCTTCACTCTCACGTCTACTCTTCGCCTGATCGTCCTTACTCCAATTGCCTTGAGGTTGGGCGTATTGGCTGCGAGATGACTTCTTTTTGGGTTCGTCTTCAACGTCCCAGAATTTACCCTCTCCAAAGTGCGCGAACATGACGCTCCATACATCACGTGGCGCGTCGGCTGCTTTACTGGAAATTCCAAACTGGACGTTCTTAAAGTCAAGTGGCTCAGAAAGCACATTGCTTCCGAGTCGCTGAGCAAAGAAAGCAACAGTGAGAACATCAAGCGTGGTATAGGTGTAGATGCGCCCGTCTTGCCGATCTTGAATTGCGTTTAGCCAGTCACGCTTATGGCTGTAGGCTGTCATCAACGTAGGGACAAGAATCATCGTGCTGATGTCTAGTTTGGTATTATGCTGGAACGTCTTTTCGACCCATTCCACATCGCGTTCTTCATCTACGACATAGATTGCCAGCCATTCCCTGCCAATTACAACATCAATATCCCCGACAGGGGATTGGCCTTGAACAGATTGGGTGAAGTTTTTATGTCGGCTTAGTTGCTTGAGGATATGGTCAATCGCTAATTGCTTTTTCATCAAATTCCCCCTTGTAAGGTATTTCCACCCCGCTCTCTATCGACCAGAGCGAACCTGATTTTAAGAATACGGTTTTCCCTCCGCGCCAGTCGAACCAGCGGAGAATAGTGTCTTCCTTAGCGTCTTTCTCCCAAACAAAGAAGGCGTATGCCACCGTGTTTGAGTTGTTGCCATTCACTTCTGGCCGCCAAGGAATCCGGCTCATCGACTGATAGATAATAGAAGGTGGAAACTCGCGGAATAGGTTATAACCACGATCCTGACCTTCGACATAGACGGTTTTGAGTAGATAACCCATCATGCCGCCAAAGGCCAGCATCGCCGCGCCGTTCCGTACAAACTTCTCAACAAGATGCAGGTCGCGCTTGCCCCCGCTCAACCCATAGGGTGGGTTTCCCACCACTAGGTCGTACTTGTAGTCAGTGGGGTGATCGCGGAAGTCGCCTACACTCCAATTTGAGTAGCTCTTCGGGATTGAAACAACTGGGTCTATATCAACGCCGTGAATATAGGCATTTTCCCACCGATTGCGGCAGCCATCACCCCAAGAGCCGACTCCGGCTCCGGGGTCGAGAATATTGGTGGGGTTAAACGTCGTGTCTAACGGGCGAACAGTGAGGAGATCGAGACACGCTTTAACCACGCCGGGCGGGGTTTTATAATAGTCGTTGGGGTTGTCCACTTTAGGATCAACCCCCTCAACCTGCATGTTTTGATAACCGCTCACGCGATATCAGCAGCGGTGTAATACGCCACCAACTCCGAACAAGTCACGTCTAATTCCGCCCATACAGTGAGGTATTCTTCGTCTTCGCCCAACGCGTCAAGCACTTCTGTATGCGCGTCTTGGCTGGTCATAATGTTATAGAAAGTACGCAGCGCCTCTAGTTCCTGCTGCTCATTCTCAATACGGCTTTCGTACGGGTCGAACACCTGAGTTGTAGTATTGTCCATTATTGAAAATCTCCTTTTATTAGGCAATTGGATGTTTAAGCGAGTCCGCATTTCTGCTTGTACGGCGTTATAGGCAGTCTCTACGGGTTCGTACCCGTAGAAGTCGATATTGCCTTGAAGAAGTTCGTCAGCTACTTGTGGGCTGTGCGCCGTCTCGTGGCAATCGCGGCAGAGTAGGGCGCAAAGATGTTTGTCGTAAGAGAGCATCCGCGCAGCATCATTACCGATGGTGCGCCCTCTACTCAGAATTTCGTGAACTTCAGCGCCCTGTGCAGCTTTGCATCGGTGACACTTGCCGCCACGATCTAAGATCATGGCGTTTTTGATAAGGAGACGGAAGACAAACAAGTCGCCGCCGTTCACAAGCCTAAGGTTTCGGCAACGTGTTGCTCTAACTGCCACGCTTGAGTCATGCTGTAGCTAATTACTAGGCGCAGCGTTTCGGCGCTTATTAAAAACTCCCTATCCCCTCCATCCATATCGCCGTCCATATTGTCGTCATACGCCGCCATAGGGGTAAGCATCGAGGCTATCCCCGGCAATGCCTCGATTGAGAAGCAGGCGCGAATCTGCAATTGCAGTGTGCTTAAGCCGAAGTCAGGATCAGTGATCTCCCGCTCCATAAACTCCTCGATCATAGGGTGGATCACCTTGCAGGTAATCCCGTCAATCTCGCCCATATCAATATCGTGCATGTGGTCGGCGAACACGTCTTTAGTCATTTGTGTCTTCCTTCTTAAGATTGATTATATATTCAGTGAATTGCTGTGGTGCAACTTGGAATAGCGCAATAAAGGCTCTCGCCTCTGCGACGGTTAGATTGTAAGTAGTATGGATAGGGCGACCATATAGCAGGGTTAACAGCCTTAGTCGCTCATCCCGCTTTTTGGTGATCGGCGTAAGCAAGATACTTACCCTTTGCGTCAGCCGAACGATACGCGGTTCGTACTTTAGTTCGGACAGCCGGATTGCCCCGTCTAACGAGCGCTCAACGATTCCGGCTGTAACAGTTGCAAGAATGTCTTTCATGGCATCTCCTGATAACCGGATTATACTATCTAAGGCAACAACTTGGCAGTCACCCCCTCTCTTCCGCACAGTGCGGGAGGGGGTGACCGTGAATCAAAAAGCAGCCTTCGGGCTGCTCTATCGTCCGCACTGTGCGGAGGCTTTATTCCTCGATGATGACTGGTTCGCCGACGCGGTATAAAGCACCCTCGATAGTTGACATCACCTTTACGCCAGTCGCAGCGGAGTTGGCTTTCAGTACGTGCCACACCATAGTTGATGATGCCTGACCACGTTGGTGAAGCCAGCGAGGTTTGCCGAAGAAGTCGTTATCTGAATGAATCGCGTTCTCTTTCGCGCTTGACTCGCGTTGGAGTGAGATGTAGACCTGACCTGAGTCAAGCACTGCCTGAGACCCATACGTGTAGGCCTTACCTGTCGTGGTGTTCTGAGTCTCCTGAGAGAACAGGAACGTATGGACTGGCGATTTGGCATTCTCGCGCTGCGTAATATTTTTGATACGCGCAGAGATTTGCTTCATCAGGTGGGCGCTGCCATCACTCTCAAGGCTCTCGTCTAGCTTGCCTAGATAGTCAATGAAGACGACCAATTCCTTGCCGCGTTCTTCGGCGCGCATACGACCCGCACGAATGGCATTCTCAACACGGAAGACATCCCATCCGGGGCAGAAACAATATTCAATCTGTCCCGGACGTGTATCACGCCATTCAAAGAACTTTTCAATCCCTTCCATCAGCCGTTTATCGGCGGTGACAGGGGCGCTTCTTAGGTGAGAGGCGCGAACACGCAAATTTCTAGCGATTGACCGGATTTCCATCTCACGGTGATCTGTCTCTAGATGGATGAACAGAACATCAAAGCCTAAACGCCAAGCATTATGCTCTGCCAAAGCGCCTGCGACTGTTGACTTACCATTGCCTCTCAAGGCTGAAATAATGGTAACATCGCCCCATGCCAATGAAGGGATAGCCCCTTCAACGGTAACATTACCCTGCGCGTCTTTCTCGCCCGTGAATCCTTTGAGCATGAGCGATGGGCCTAACGGCGCGCCAGTACGAATCTTTTCGGTATTCTCGTGAAAGAACGACATTACAGCATCACGGCGCTGTTTATCACTCAGTGTGATAGCGCTATCGCTCACACCTGCTACGCCGCCTAGAATTTGTACGGCCTGTTCGTATCGCTCATCGGTTGTACCGACGGTAGACGTCACAACCAAAGAGACTTGCGCTGCCGCGTTTTCAATGCGAATCTGCTTGAGGTAATCATCAAGCCAGCGCGAAATAAACTTTACATTACCGTCGGTGTTGATTAGCGCGAGGTCGCTCATGGCGGCGATGGTCTCATCGCCGCTTCTCTTGCAATGAATCGCAAGACCAGTGGTGATATTTTCTGGCGTGGGTGTGATCTCTTTGTCGCTACAGATGTACAAGACTCGCAGCACATCAGCCTCGAAAGCCAAATCAGCGGGAATCTCTGTGTAGGGAATCCGGACTGACAATTCTAACGTCCGGTCTTCGTCGCCCATCAATCCGCGCAACATTGAGCGGATCAGTGAACGCATTTCGGAAGGTGTTGGTTTGCTTGTCGGAGCGCTAACCTGTTGTTTTTTATTCTTATTCATGGCGATCAATCTCCTCTAAGTCAGAATAGGTAGTGTCTTGCCCCGGCGATTTCCCAACAAATGTTCTTGCTGGCGCGGTGCTGTCAGAGTTATCAATGCTGTTTCGGGCGCACCAGTCCATAAAGTACTTTAGGTCGCCAATAGCGTAGTTTAGAAGTTTGCCAGCGGGTGCTTTGCCTTGATTGCCACACGCTCTAGGCCATGAGACCTCAATCAAGTAATCGCGCCAAACGTCCTTTTTGTCCCACATTTCAAGCCATGAGCTATAGAGCCGGACGGTTTGGCCTGTAGGATCGACCCACTGAGCAGGCGCGGACAATTTAGCCACATGCTTTAGCGAGAGTTTTGTGGATGAGAATCGTTCTAGACTGACGATCATCGCGTGTTTAGTGTCGGATTCGGATTCCGACTCGTCGTAATAAGCCTCAAGCGCTGCCTGCTGCTGTGGACTTAGAGTTTTCTTCTTCGAGGCAACCTTTTCATCACCTTTATCATCCGGAAAAATTCCTACTGGAATTTGTTCGGAAGTATTTTCTTCTATGTAGTTCATATATGTATTAGAGGTAAGTTGCCCATCTCCGTTTTCCCAGCATGTTTTTTTACCCAATTTAGCCAGGTAAACCGACAACCCCTGTTTACCTAGAGGCAGAGAAATATCAGCGTAGGCGACTTCGATGGCCTTTGCAAAGTTGATGAGGTTCATATCAAACCACGTCACCCCATTATTGTCCCTCCAATAGATGACAATACTTTCATCGTAAATCTGCGCTTTACTCTCTCCTGTCGTCACCTTCTTCCCGATCTTTGAAATGGCTGTACGAAATTCATCTGCGCTCCATCCCAATTCCTCAGTCCAGCTATCGCCCTCGCGGTATAACTCATTCGTGCATGGCTCAAGGAATTTATAGAACGGGTCGTATTTGCTCCGGCAGAACCAGAACCATATTTGCTGCAACAGAATTGCTCCGTTTGTCGTGCCTGTGAATTGCCGAAAGCGGGGACGGTAAACGATCCCGCGCTCGCCATTTTCTTCATGGGACAAAGCTAAAAGAGCATCGAGGATGTGTACTAATTCTGTTTCTATGTTTTTCGAGGGGTTTACCGCGCTCATGGCATATCTCCTAATTTCGGGTTCTGAATCAATCGCCGGGTGGTACGTCCTTATTCGGATTATTTTTCATCCACACTGTGCTACCAATGTGGGAGTCCCACAGCGCATCGAATGAATCTGGCCTGTCGAAGTAAGCAATGAACTCGACGAGTTTATCGTCAACATAGTCAGCACATTCTTGTCGAGTCGTGCCGTCCCAAAGGTTGGTGAAGCAGGGTCGCCAGTATTTGAATACAGGGTCTTCTTCTAGGATGAAACCTGTCCATTCCAGATTCTCGCTATCCCACGCGGCGACCCCGACATACCGCTTTGTTTTGCCAAGAAAAATACCCGTCTCATACTGGATATGAGCCGGGTCGTCGTTATTGGCGTTGTATTCGTCTTCATCGAAGATGGAGCTTCTGTAAATATCCGGCATGATGTTTAGCCTTTCGGTTCAATCCCGTACCGAGCAAGCCAGCTAAAGGCGGTGCCGGTGACGACCATATCGTTTGCATCTTTACATTTTCCGTCGGGTTTGATGATTCGTCCACGCCCTCCTAGAGCATTGAGCATGGCGTTGGCGTACTCAGTTCCGGCGGCATCGTTGTCTGCAACGATGATAGGCATCCTAACAGCGCTAAGGGCGTACAGGAACGCGTCTTTTGTGCTGTGCGTCAGTTTACCCGCAATCGCTGTGAAACCCGCGCTTTCAAGGCTTATAGCGTCAACCTCGCCCTCTGTGACGAGACAGTAGCTTACCCCCTGTGTCAATTTTGGCTTACCCGACTCATGGCGCAAAATATCGCCGTTTTCAGTACGTCCGCACAGTGCGGAGACGTTGAAGACCAAGTTTTTGCCGCCCGGCGCTTGTTTGTATTTGGGGTTGTAGATGTTACGCATGAGCGTCTCCGCATCAAGCATGTTTTGGTTGAGTGTCTCGCCTTTTAATTTGGCGCGCCACATCATCGTCTCGATGACCAAATCTATCTTGCTTCCCGCAGCAGCTTTTGTCTCAGCGAGAGCATGATCTTCATCAAGGCGACCATTCCAGTTGATTAACTTCGTTCCGACGAAATGCGGAATGATAAACCGTCTTTCGGGGAAATAGATTTTTTCGTTTTTCTCTTGTGTTCTGACGCTATAGACCGCCGAGCCGTCACGCTTTAAGCCCAACTTGTGTTTACGTCCCATTTCACGGCTAATCCCACGCGCCGCAAAGTACACCATCGCAGCGTCGAAATCTTGGTGATAGCGCAGCACTTCTTCAATGGTGGGTGCCGCGTGAGCGTTTTTGGTCTTAAAGGGAACTGCTGCGCGGTATATTGGCGCAGGGTTGTCGTTTGTGAGGATGTTGTAGGCGGCTAGCCCTGTTTCTCTGTTAGAAACCGTTGCGCCGCAGGTTCGCATTGAAACGAAGTCATAAATATCCCCGTGTTTGCCGCAACCAAAGCAATGCCACGTCTGTTTCTCTGAATCAACCTTGAAGCTGGCGGATTGTTCAGTATGGAAAGGGCATAGACCGACATGAGCCGAACCTTTCCGTTCCAGATCAACGAATCTGCTGATATAGGTCACTAAGTCGTACTGTGATTTAGTTAACCCGAAGTCTATTGTCATGGCATATCTCCTAACTAGGATTATATTGTACGGTAGATTTGCGGCGATAGGATAGCTACCCCTATCGCCTAATCCCGCGTTCTAGGCGGCAATGTGTTCTTCACCACTTTTGCCTAGTAAGGCACGAAGCGTGAAATATTCCTGCTCGCTCAATGTCATTGTTACTAGGAACTGACTGTCCGGCAGTGAAGTGGTGACGAATGGAATCAAAATGATGTTTTTTCCGCTCATACGATCAGCCACATCTCTCACTTGAGAGTACGGTTTGGTCACAATGGCTTCCATTAGCTCATCTTGTGCGCTGTCGTTACCTTCCTGTGATTCAAACGTTGATGACAACTCTTTGAGTTTACGGATAAGTCCCGGCTTCTCTAGCAGTAACTCAACGGTGATAACCGTGCCGTCCTCTGTCTTGAAGGGATTCCCTGCCGCGTGGCGAGAATGCACTTTTGTGAAAATCCGCAACACGATGCGGCTTAAGTCGATGATGTATTGGTTTGAAGCATAGGGCGACAGCGCCCCAAGCGCCCATTCGGTAAAGGTGTTGTACTCACCCAATAGGCCAACGTCGTTGGTTGAAAGAATCTCCCACATGCCAGCAAGGACGGCCTGTGAGATGTTATTCCCAGCGTCGATCAAGTGGATAATTGCCATTTCGACAATCTTGGCCTCGCGCATTTTATCAGAGGCGTACCCGGCAGATTCTTCTGACAGGAAGGTTTTCTGGGCTGCTAACTTGGCTGCTCCTAGTATTGCTTGTGCTTGAGACATCTACGCGCTCCTTTTTAGTTTTATCTGGTCGGCTAAATTATTCCAAGCCTCGACCAAATCAATCATGGTTGGCTGATAAGTTTTGTAGAAGGGATGGGTCAGAGGTAGGCCAAACACGCCTTTTCCCCACTTTAGCTCATACTCGGCTAGGAGATGAACTGCGTCCCATTTGCGGCTCTGTAGAGTCAGATCGTATCCCTTGCCAGCGATGTAGGGCAGTGAGCCTTGATAGGGTTTAAGCAGACGCTCAACCGCTAAGAGGCGAAGTCGAGGCACAAGCCACGTCCGGCGGGGCTGATACTTGGCCGGGTTGTAGTTGGGGGGATGTTCGCCCATTGCGAGAAAGAGCCAATAAGGTGTTTCAAGTACTTTCTCGCTGAACAGCGCCCAGTGCTTTTGGTTGCCGCGCCAGTCGGCAAATCCAAAAGACAGACCCGCTGATTTTACTTCTATGTGTACGCACTGACCTCGGATGCTGCACACGAGATCGGCACGTCCGGGGTCGTCTTCTGTTGCGTATCGCTCTGTCGGGTCTGCTCGATGACTAATTCCCCAATTTGTTAACGAGCGCTTGGCTTCTGGGGCATACTTATCTGCCATCACGATTCTCTCCTGTACCGAAGGAAACAAAAACCCCGCACTGTGCGGGGTTAGAGGCTGTCAAGTTGTCGCCTCAAGCGCTGCGTTCAAGGCCGCAATAGCAAGGTTCTCGTCAGCGGCTTGAAACCGTTGTCTGAACGGTGACACCGGAGTTTCTTGCGGTAGCGGCATTTTTAGCCCATTTAACATTCTTTCATATTTATCGTCACCTTGGATGGTGTGCAAGTTGCGTGCCTTGAGCGCGTCGGGGATTTTAGCAACTTCGATACCCAACGAGTTACATCCATTGATAAACTCGGCACGCGACATATAAGCTGAGGCGACCACGCCAGCTAACCACTTTTCAAGTGCGGCGTATTTCGCTGCTTTATCACCTACGAACTCATCAGAGTCGAGTAGGTAGCGCCCAACCCCGAAAAGACGTGCTGCGCGTTTCATAGCGTCAGTGGTAGCGGATTTCTCGGCTTCGTTAGCGTCGCGCCCATTGCTGCCTTTCTCAATGGTCGCTTGTCCTACGCCGTCACGATTAACACCACTAATGGTGAGTCGCCCATGTACGACGCATTGCTGGTCGCGCTGTGCGACGCTGAGAACTTGCCATGACCAAGACGGGTCAATTTGCTCGATGCGAGAGGTGATCGCACCTTCGCGGACGTATGTATACGTACGGTTGAACTCGTGATCGCTTGTCTCGAATGGCTTACATAAAATTGCTATGTCGCTTTGTGTTAACATTTCAGGCTGTTCTCCCTTTTTTATAGCTGATCGATTCTGTGTGCGGCTGCGAAAACAAACTGACCATCTACGAAAGGAACGAAGATAGGCCAGTTGAGGTAATCCCGTGTGATTTCAGGGTGGGCGAGGAGCGCCATTCCGTCGTTGGTAGGCGCGAAATTGCCAGCCGCGCTGATTAGGCCGCAGGCTCTCAATCGCTTTACGCTTTCGAGCAGTGCATAATTTCCCGTGAGCGTCCGACAAAATATCTTGTCGATCTGGCGTTGTTCCAACCAGTCGTTAATAACGCTTTGGCGGGTATGGGGGTTATAAAGTTTGAGTTGGGTGATGGGGGTGTTGTGCGCCTCAACATACTCAGCGCAGATCAACAATACGATTATATCACCAAACCATAACTTTAACGTCGTATTTTTATTGGTGGGCATTTTTGTACGCCTGCTCAAACAGTGCAGTGAGTAGGGTTTTATCGGAGATAACAGCAGTGGGTCTCCGTTCCCATCTGATATTAAGGCGCTCTGCCATATTAGCGTTTATGAACTTACCACTTTCACCCGTCTCTGCGTCGATGCCGTTAAAAGTATAGGTCTCCATATACGCCTTGATAGCGCTCGCGTTGCACAGCGTCAGCAACTCCGGCGCGTGGAACATCGCGGCGATTAACAGTTCGTCGGCATCGTAAACGAGATGCCAATTATATCGAACACTAATCCCTTCAATTCCTTTGCCGCCCGTAGCGAGTAGAATGTCCTCGCTTGTGACCATCTCACGCGCTTTGCTGTCGAGCGATGCGGCGGCGGCTTTTGCGTCGTCACGGCGCTTAATTATTTCGGCGTTTTGTTGCCGGAATATATATTCAACTTCCGCGAAAGCGGCATCGGCTTCGGCCTTCTCTTCCAGAGCAATGGCTAGCTGGTGAGCCACACTCTGTAACTCTTCGGTAGGATCAACCACGACAATAGATGTGTCGGTCATCAAATTCCTCTTTTCGACTTATAACCGGATTATAGTACGTGCAGCGGCAACTTGACAGCCACCTTCTCCCGCACAGTGCGGGACTGGCTGTGATATACTTAATGCAACCTCAACTAATCCCCGAAGGAAACCCTCATGTCAAAGACAGACCACGAAGCTGGCGGAACTATCTTCCAGCCGGACGAAATTACGAGAATCTTACTTGACCCAGAGAGAGTCGAGCTAATCTTCGCCGATGAAGACGAAGACGTGTTACGAGCAGGTAGGTATCTCTATCTGAAAGAATCCGGCTACTCTATCGAAGAAATCACACATGATCTCGGATGGAGTAGCCGGACGTCGCTGTATAAATGGGTAGACAAGTGGACAAAGAGCGGGGCTATGGCGAAAGCCAAATCCAAGTTCCTTGAGCCTAAAGCTGAGATGATTTACGGCGCGATTAGCAAAGTTCTTGACCACTGGCCTGCTGTTTTAAACCGCGTGCTGGTTACGGCTTTATCGTCTCAGTCGGATCGCGTTTCGCTGGAAGCAGCCGCATGGTTGCATGAACGAGTGGTCGCGCCCGCGCTTGCTGCACAAGAGAACGCAGGCACAGCCGAGAGTGCCTACGCCAACAGGATCAAGGATTTACTGCCCAACGTCGTTGCGTCGCCTAAGTTCCTCACTGC
>Ga0105046_10002997_pt1 | contig 26722 bp, 26 predicted proteins | sample MAT03_FD_78385 | JGI IMG/M metagenome (GOLD analysis project Ga0105046, IMG submission 78385) | Freshwater microbial communities from Lake Fryxell liftoff mats and glacier meltwater in Antarctica - MAT-03 (megahit assembly) | ecosystem: Environmental > Aquatic > Freshwater > Ice > Liftoff...
CGGGGGGCCTGACGCGAAGCGGCAGGTCTGGGGGCGCTCATGAGGAAACGCCGGGCCGCCCCAAGTTTCCTCATCCCCCTCGGGGGGCCTGACGCGAAGCGGCAGGTCTGGGGGCGCTCTCAGCTATGCGCCATCAGCCACAGGCTGTCAGCGCCCATGGCAGCCTTTGAGGTCTGCGCCCTCCACTGCCCCGCAGGCGATCAAGCCAGCGCAGCGAGCCAGCGGCTGTAGATGCGATCGGCCAGACGCTGCTGGTCCGGCAGGCGTGCGGGCGCATCTGCCAGCATCTCAGGCCCCGTCTGCACGCTGGGCTGACCCACCACTTGCGCATCACGCTCGTCCATGTCCAGTGCCCAGCGGTCCAGCTTCTCCGCATCCAGCTCGACGTGGAACTGCATCGCCAGATGAGGGCCGATGGCAAAGGCCTGGTGCGGGCAGGCCGGGCTGCTGGCCAGCCACTCGGCGCCCGCTGGCAAGTCAAAGGACTCGCAGTGCCAGTGGTAGACAAACTGCTCGCCCGCTTCACCCAGCCAGTGCTGGGCAGCCTCGCTGACATGCACCTGCATCGGCTGCCAGCCGATCTCGGGGGCAGGAGAGCCCCTGACCTGCGCGCCCAGCGCCCGCGCCATCAACTGCCCTCCCAGGCAGTGCCCCAGCGTCGGCACACCGCGCCGTACCGCCTCCTGCACCAGCATTTCAGCTTGGCGCAACGAAACCATCTCGCTGTTGGCGCTCATTTCGCCACCCAGGATCGCCAGTGCACTGTACGGCAGGAGACTGGATGGAAAAGGCATACCGGCACCGCTGTCGCGGCACTCCATCGGCAGCCCGCGCTGCTGCAACCAGGTCTGCAGGTAGGCCGGGCCGTCGGCGCTGAGGTGCTGCAATATCAGTACAGGCTTCATGAAACCGAGTCGATGGACAGTGCGGGCCGCAGAGCCCGAAGTGTCGCATTGCAAGGGTCGGCACAGCGCTCGACGCGCCTGCCGGCGCAAGTTGTGCAGCCAGCAGAACTGGCCAGCAGCCCTGCCCCAGAGTCGATGCTGACGGCCCTTACTGCAAGCTCACCCTGCTCTGGATGCTGTTGAAGCTGCCCGGCTCGGCAAAGAACAGGTTGTATTCGTCGTAGCTTTTGCTGCTCTGATCAGGCAGCCTGGGCGTGACCGGAAAGGCTGAAGTGCTGGTGGCCGTTGAACCCGGGTAAGCCCGCGTCAACACGCGGTAAGCAGGGTTGAAACTGCCAGTGGGGTTGCCAATTTTGCTGCCCTGATGGAAGCCCCACACCTGGTACAGCGGATAGACCCGGCCATCAGGCAGGGCGGTGGGCAGATTCCAGCTCAGCGCCAGGTTGGCCGGCGTGGCACTTCTTGCGTTGGCAGCCAACAAGGCAGGGGTGTTGGCCCCCAGATTGATCAGCGGGTACTTGCCCTCCATCTCCACAAAGCTGAAGGGCAGCCGGTCCAGCGCCGCGTAGTAGGTGCCGATCGGTGCTTTGCCGGCCTGGCCGTTGACGGTCTTCCAACCGTCATCGTTGTAGACATCAAAGCGGTACGTGGCGCCGGCCTCCCAGCCCTGGCTGAGAAAACCGAAGTCAGCAGCAGCATTGGGTGTAGAGGTGGTCCAGCCCCAAGAATTGCTGGTGGCACCGTTGATGGCGCAGTCGACGATCGAGGCCACTGGCACGTCCCCAGTGGGACGCCGGCAATTGCGAAAGCCGTCGCTGCTCTGCCAGTTCAGGAAGTTGCCGTTGCGGCCCTGCAGCTCAGGCGCAGATTGCAGCAGGCGGGGCGAGAGGAACTTCATCGAAAAGGGCAAGACCTGGGAGCCCAAAGTCAATGTCGGCCCAGGGCCGGTGACGATCACATAGGTGGCGTTGCCCATCGGGTCGGTGATCTGAAACTGCACCTCGCGCCTGTAGTTGACAGCGGGCGTCAGCGTGTTGCCGTTGGCGACGGCATAGCGCTGGTCGCGGGTGTTGTTGGCGCGTACCGCGACAGCCAGCAGCTGCTGATTGCCTAAAGCGCGCAAGCGTGAGCTGTTCTCAGGCGTGGTGCACCCTGGCGTGCCGGCCGAAGTGCCGGTGATCAGCGTTTGCCGCTCGCCGCGATGCACACTGCCATCGCGGTACACCAGGTCGTAACTGACCTGCAGCTCGCGCCGCTGGGTGCCGTCGGCAAAGCTTTGCTGGCGCAGGGACAGCAACTGCATGTTGCGAATCTTGCGGCCAACCGTGTAAGCATCACGTTGCTGGATGCTGGCCAAATTGGCGTCGAAATCAGCGATGCTGTAGCTGCGCGTGGTGCCGTTGGAGCGCCAGCAGGCGTCAACCAGCGACAGGCGAGCGGCACCGCTGGCAGGGGCGCCGTTGGCAAACTGGGCCTCCAGATCAGCAGCAAACTTGGCCAACTCTGCGGTGACGCTGTCAGGCTGCGCAGTGGCCGACTGCAGCGTGAAGACATAGCTGCCTTGGTCAACCAGCTGCACATCCAGGTAGGTGGTGCCGCCCACACGCACCGCCGGCAAGACCAACAAGCGCGAAGCGGCGTCGTAGCTCGCCAGTTGCGGCGCGGCCGGCTTTTGGTCGGTGGCCGACTGCAGCTCGAAGACATAACCCCCTTTGTCCCTCAGCGTCACCTGTGTGTAGGCAGCAGAACCGACCCGCACGGCCGGGATGCTGAGCAAACCGCTGCTCGGATCGTAGGTGGCGACCTGGGCCGATGCTGCGAGGCCGAGGCCCCCCAACAGCAAGGCCGATGCGTAAGTGCGCCAACCTGTGCGCCAACCTGTCGTGCGGGCTTGCAGGCATGTGTCGCGGATTCGATGCAGCATGAGCTTTCTCCAGCCCCCACCATGGAGGCACGATGAAGATGCTAGGCAGCGGCTCCTGTGTTGGCATCGTCAGGTTTGAGGACGCTGGGGATCCGCCGCCATGCGCTTGCCAAGGTACTCCCCGCCGCTGTGCAGGGCACTTGGCGGCCATCGTCAAGCCCTTGTCACGCCTGAACTTGCAAAGCCTGCACCAGCAGGCCCCGTATCATCTGCGCCGTCTGCGGCACAGCCGCGCGCAACCCCCTGACTTGTCTTGATCAGCACCCATGTCGCAGTTTGCATTTCTGTCCGATCAAGGCTTTCTCAAAGCAGCAGCGCCAACTGGCAGTACGCCATTGGCGATAGCCGGGGTGGCCTGGGACGGCTCGACCACCAACCGCTCAGGCGCGCGCATGGGGCCACGGGCCATCCGTCAGGCCAGCCACATGCTGTGCGACGGCATCCACCCGCACTTCAACACTTCGCCGCTGGGCCATCTGGGCGACGTGGGTGATCTGGCGCTGCCTAACACTTCACTGGAGCGCATGCGCGAAGCGCTGCAACCTGCAGCTTTGGCACTGATGCAGCAACACCACATGGCCTGGCTGGGCGGCGACCACTCGATCACCCTGCCCTTGCTGCGAGCCTACAAGCAGTGGCTGGGCAAGCCACTGGCGGTGATCCACTTCGACGCCCATTGCGACACCTGGGACAGCCACTTTGGCGAGCCCAGCGGGCATGGCACCTGGGTTTATGAAGCCATGCAAGAAGGTTTGGTGATCAAGAGCTGCGTCACGCAGCTGGGCATCCGATCGGCAGGCGAGCGGGCAGCGCGCGAGTACGTGGCCAGCCAGGGCGGCCAGATCTTCACGGCCCGCGCGTTGCGCGGGCTTGAATCGCCCACCCAGTTGGCCCCGGTGCTGCAAGCCATCCGCCAGCGCCTGGCTGAACACGGCTCACCGCCGGTGTACCTGAGCCTGGACATCGACTGCCTGGACCCGGCTTTCGCCCCCGGCACCGGCACGCCGGAACCTGGCGGCCTGAGCACCAACCAGGTCTTGACGGTGCTGGAAGAACTGGCTGATCTGCCCTTTGTGGGCATGGACTGCGTCGAAGTCTCGCCGCCCTACGACCACGCAGAACTGACGAGTTATGCCGCCGCCCATTTCGTATGGACTTATCTGTGCGGTCGGGTGGTGGCGCAAGGCAAAGGCTGAAGGGGCGCGCTGGGCTCAGGGCTCTACCCCCAGCTCACAACACCAACGCCGTCGTCCTCTTTACCGTGCGCAGCACCAGCATCGAGTTGGTGCGCACCACGCCCGGCAAACGTGTCAGCACTTCGCGGTGCAAGCGCTCCAACCCGTCAGCGTCCCGGTACGTGAACCGCAGCAGGTAGTCGTTGCTGCCCGCTACAAACACGCAATCCAGAATCTCAGGGGTCTGCAGCACGGCTTCTTCAAATGCTTGCAGGCGATGCGGCTGTGTGCTTTCGAGGTTGACGATCATGTAGCTGCTGCCTTGCTGCCCCACGGCACGCGGGTTGAGCAGCGCCACGTACTTGTCGATGACGCCAGCGTCTTCCAGCGCCTTGACGCGGCGCAGGCAAGCCGAGGGTGACAAATGAACCTGCTGCGCCAGCGTCTGATTCGACAATCGCCCATCGGCCTGCAGTGCTTGCAGGATGGCCTTGTCGATGGCATCCAGTTGTGTGACAGGGTTGATTGTTCGCATCAGGTTGCGTACCTAAAGGTGCTGGTCGAATTATGCGGCGCAACACCCGCTTTCGGCGCCTCAAATGGCAAACACATTGCGCTTGACGCTGAATACACTACACGGGCCGATCCCAAATCACCGAGCCAGGGCCCAGGCCCAGTCTCATTCCCCACCGGAGCGCACATGAACAAAGTCGTCGACCCCGCATTGCTGCAAGCCGCCGAAGCCACTGGCTCGCTGCAAATGGATGCCTACTGGATGCCCTTCACGGCCAACCGGCAGTTCAAGAGCGCACCGCGTCTGCTGCAGCGCGCCAAAGGCATGTTTTATTGGGACCACCAGGGCCGCCAGATCCTCGACGCAGTGGCTGGTCTGTGGTGCGTCAACGCCGGCCATGGCCGCGATCGCATCACGCAGGCCATCCAGCAGCAAGCTGCAGAAATGGACTTTGCGCCGCCTTTCCAGATGGCGCACCCCAAGGCCTTCGAGCTGGCCAGCCGGATTGCGCAACTGGCGCCTGAAGGCATGAACAAGGTGTTTTTCACCAACTCGGGCTCTGAGTCGGTCGAAACCGCACTGAAGATGGCGCTGGCCTACCACCGCGTGCGCGGCGAAGGCTCACGCACCCGGCTGATCGGTCGCGAGCGCGGTTACCACGGCGTCAACTTTGGCGGCATTTCGGTCGGCGGCATCGTCGCCAACCGCAAGATGTTCGGCACGCTCTTGGGCGGCGTCGACCACCTGCGCCACACCCACGACCCGGCGCGCAATGCCTTCAGCGTCGGCCAGCCTGCTCACGGCGCCGAGTTGGCCGAAGACCTGGAGCGGCTGGTGGCCTTGCACGACGCCAGCACTATCGCCGCTGTCATCGTCGAGCCGGTGGCGGGCAGCACCGGCGTGCTGATCCCGCCGCAGGGCTACCTGCAGCGCTTGCGCCAGATCTGCGACAAACACGGCATCCTGTTGATCTTTGACGAGGTGATCACGGGATTTGGCCGCACCGGGCAGCCTTTTGCGGCGCAGACCTTCGGGGTCACGCCGGACTTGATCGCTTGCGCCAAAGGTGTCACCAACGGCGCCGTGCCGATGGGCGCGGTGATTGCCAAACAGGGCATCCACGACGCTTTCATGCAAGGGCCACCGCACCTGATCGAGTTTTTTCACGGCTACACCTACTCGGGCCACCCGCTGGCTTGTGCAGCCGGCCTGGGCACGCTCGACACTTACGCAGAAGACGGCTTGCTGACCCGCGCCGGCAGCATGCAGGACGAATTTGCCCAAGCCGTGCACAGCCTGCGCGAAGAGCCGAACGTGATCGACGTGCGCAACATCGGTCTGGTGGCCGGCATCGAGCTGGCACCGCTGCCGGGCGAGCCTGCCAAACGGGCTTTCAATGTGTTTCTGGACTGCTATGACAAAGGCGTGATGCTGCGCACCACGGGCGACACGGTGGCACTGTCGCCGCCGCTGATCGTGGACAGCGAGCACATCCAAACGATGGTGGACACCTTGCGCGGCGCGATCCGCCGGGCTGCGTAAAACGTCTGCACAGGCACTAAAAAAGAGGCGCTTTTACAAGCGCCAACACAGCCGTCAGCATTGGCGCCACCAAGAGCGCCAAGATTGATCCGCACAACGGCTGCTTCGCCGTTCTGGGCCCCAGCAGTGCCGACGTTTGCCAACCAGTCATCGCTTTGGCGTGCCGACCGGGCGCTGAGCCAGGGCAACTACTACGAGGCCTCGGTGCAACGGCCGCCGGCACATCCGCCACTGCAGGGCGATCTGCGTTGTGATGTGGCCGTCGTCGGCGCCGGGTTGGCTGGGCTGAGCGCTGCGCTTGAGTTGCGCGCCCGCGGCTTGCAGGTCGTGCTGCTGGAAGCTCAGCGCATCGGCTCGGGCGCCAGCGGGCGCAACGGCGGCCAGGCCATTCACGGCCTGGCCTGTGAGCAAGCGCTGATCGAGTCGCAGCTCGGTTTGGACGCGGCCCGCCAGGTGTGGGACATGAGCATCGAAGCGCTGGACCTGCTGCGCCAGCGCGTGCAGCAGCACCCCATCGACTGCGAATGGCAAGACGGTTACCTCGGCGTGGCGACCAGCCCCGCCAAGGCCCGGGCGTTGTGGCAGTGGGCTGAGCGCATCGAAAAGGTCTACGGCTACAGCCTGCAGATACTTGACCCTGCCGCCACGTTGGCGCACGTGGCGAGCCCCCGCTACTACGGCGGCATCCGCGACCCCCGCAGTGGCCACCTGCACCCGTTGAAGTACACGCTGGGCCTGGCCCATGCGGCTGTGCAGGCGGGGGTGTCGATTCACGAACACACTGCTGTCACGCGCATCGACGCATTGGCCGGCCCCGCTGGCGCTGTCGTTGGCGCAACCGGAGGCGGCAGCTTGCTGCGCCTGAAGACCGCCCAAGGCACGGTATGCGCCGCGCAAGTGCTGCTGGCCGGCAATGTCCAACTGCCCGGCCTGGCACCTCAGTTTGCTGCCACACTCGGCCGACGCATCATGCCGGTGGGCACCTTCATCGCCTGCACCGAGCCACTGAGAAGCGATCTGGCGCGCAGCCTGATCCCGGGCCGCGAGGCGGTGTGCGACAGCAACTTCGTACTGGACTACTTTCGCACCACCGCTGATCAGCGCATGCTCTACGGTGGCCGTGTCAGCTACAGCACGCTGGCGCCGAGTGATCTGAAGCGCAGCATGCAGCGCCGGATGATCGCCACCTTTGCGCAGTTGCGCGGCCATGCCGTTGATTACGCCTGGGGTGGCTTCGTGGACATCACGATGAACCGGGCGCCAGACTTCGGGCGCGTGCCTTGGCAGGCGATCACTGATGGGCAGACCACCGGCAAAGCGGGCCAGGCGCAGGTCTACTATCTACAAGGCTTTTCAGGTCACGGCCTGGCGTTGACGGGGCTGGCCGGGCGCTTGGTGGCCGAAGCAATGGCAGGCGATGCTTCGCGATTCGATGTTTTTGCGCGACTGAGGCACCACAACTTTCCCGGCGGGCGCAGCTTGCGTACCCCTGCACTGGTGCTGGCCATGGCCTGGTACCGGCTGCGCGATATGCTCGGTTGAGCGGCAAGCTGCGCACTGCGACACCCGTGCGCTGGTTCAGCCCGACATGCAGCCCAACATGCAGCCCAACCAGCTGCCCAACCAGCTGCCAAACGTCGCTGATGCGACCCGCTTCTGTTTTGCTGCAACCGACCTCCTCTCCGTCAGCCTCATACCACCTCTGACACCATGCCACTCAACAAACCTCTGGTGCTGGTCACCAGCTGCAACCACATGATGGGCGAACATCCGTTCCACATCGTCGGCCAGAAATACATGGACGCCGTGCGGCTGGCCGGCGCCTTGCCGCTGATGGCGCCACCTTTCGGCGACGAAGATCTGGATCAGCTCCTGCAGCGGGTGGACGGCGTTTTGCTGACCGGCTCGCCCTCCAACGTGCATCCCTCGCACTATGGCGCAAAGGTCCACGACCCCGAGCTGCCGCAAGACCCCGCCCGCGATGCCTGGACCCTGCCGCTGGTGCGCAAGACGCTGGCCCTGGGCCTGCCGATGCTGGCCATCTGCAGAGGCACGCAAGAAGTCAACGTGGCACTTGGCGGCAGCTTGCACCAGGCGGTGCAAGAGCAGCCAGGGCTGAGCGACCACCGCGCCGACCCCGCAGGCAACGCCCAGCAACAGTACGCCCTTGCGCACACCGTGGAGGTGGTCCCGGGCGGCGTGCTGGACAATATCGTTCAAAGGCGGCGCATCGAAGTCAATTCGGTGCACGGTCAGGGCGTCGATCGCTTGGCCACTGGGCTGCGCGCAGAAGCCTATGCACCTGACGGCCTGGTCGAAGCTTTCTCGATACCTGATGCGCCAGGTTTCAACCTCTGCGTGCAATGGCATCCTGAATGGCGGGCGGCGGCGCATCCGGTGTCGGTCCAGCTGTTTGCGGCCTTTGGTGCAGCGTTGCGCGCCTGGCAGCAGCGGCCGATTTCTGCTTCAAAAACTGCGGCTGCTGCGATGTAAATCATGCGCTTTGCGCAATTAGAGTCTGCAAGGCTCCTTCTGCTTCTCAACCCTTTTTTCGGTCTTCCACCCCAATTCATGAGCACCCCAGCCTCCACATTCGCCGAACTCGAGCAGTGGCTCAACAACCATCGCGTCACCGAAATCGAATGCCTGGTGCCCGACCTCACTGGCGTGGCGCGCGGCAAGATCCTGCCGCGCGAGAAGTTCACCGAGGACCGCGGTATGCGACTGCCCGAGGCCGTGGTGGCGATGGGCGTGACCGGAGAGTTCCCTGAAGAAGGCGCCTACTACGACGTCATCGCACCCACCGACCGCGACATGCACTTGCGGCCAGACCCCTCGACCGTGCGCATCGTGCCCTGGGCCACCGACCCCACGGCGCAAGTGATCCACGATTGCTACAGCCGTGAAGGCGGCTTGGTTACTTTTGCGCCGCGCTCGGTATTGCGCCATGTCTGCAATCTGTTTGACGCGCAAGGCTGGGACCCGGTGGTCGCACCGGAGCTGGAGTTCTACCTGGTGGCGCGCAACACCGACCCCGACGTGCCACTCAAGCCGCCTGTGGGCCGCAGCGGGCGCAGCGAAACCGGCCGCCAGGCCTATTCGATCGACGCGGTCAACGAGTTCGACCCGCTGTTCGAGGACGTCTACGCCTATTGCGAGAAGATGAAGCTCAACGTCGACACCCTGATCCATGAGGTGGGCGCCGGGCAGATGGAGATCAACTTCTTCCACGCCCACCCGCTGGGCCTGGCCGACGAGGTCTTCTTGTTCAAGCGCACAGTGCGCGAGGCCGCGCTGCGCCACGACATGTTTGCCACCTTCATGGCCAAGCCGATCGCCGGCGAGCCCGGCAGTGCGATGCACATCCACCAAAGCCTGGTCTCCAAGGCCACCGGGCTGAACATCTTCAGCAACGAGGACGGCAGCCCGAGCAAAGAGTTCTTCTGGTACATCGGCGGTCTGCAGCGCTACACGCCGGCGGCCATGGCGCTGTTTGCCCCCTACGTCAACAGCTACAGGCGGCTGGTGCGCAGCAACGCTGCACCGATCAATATCCAATGGGGCACCGACAACCGCACCGTAGGCATTCGCAGTCCTATCGCCACGGCGTCTGCGCGCCGCATCGAGAACCGCGTCATCGGCGCCGATGCCAACCCTTATGTGGCTTTGGCGGCCACACTGGCCTGCGGTTATCTGGGCATCATGAACCGCATCGAGCCTGCGCCTGAATGCAAGGGCGATGCCTACCTCGGTGAATTCGGCCTGCCACGCTCGCTGGGTGAAGCCTTGTCTTTGCTGCGTGATGAAAAGGACCTGGCCGACGTGCTGGGCAAAGACTTCATCACCGTCTACACCGAGGTCAAGGAAATCGAATACGCCGAGTTCATGAAAGTCATTTCGCCGTGGGAGCGCGAGCACCTGTTGCTGCATGTTTAAGGAGTCCCCAGTCATGAACACCGTCACCTCGCCCTCCCTGCCAAGCGCCATCGGCAGCACCGCTGCCAGCCAGAACCGCAGCACAAAGGAATGGCAAGCTGCCGACAGCGCGCACTTTCTGCACCCTTTCACCGACTTTCAAGGCCTGGCCGCCAAGGGCGCGCGCGTCATCAGCAAAGCCGACAACATCTACCTGTGGGATACCGATGGCAAGAAGCTGCTCGACGCGATGAGTGGCCTGTGGTGCGTCAACGTGGGATATGGCCAGCAAGCACTGATCGACGCCGCCACCCAGCAGATGAAGGAGCTGCCGTTTTACAACGCCTTCTTCCAGACCTCCACGCCACCCGCCATCGCGTTGGCAGAGCTGCTGGCCGAGGTCAGCCCACCGCAATTTCAGCATGTGTTTTTTGCCGGCTCTGGCTCCGAAGGCAATGACACCATCGTGCGCATGGTGCGGCGCTACTGGGATTTGCTGGGCCAGCCGCAACGCACGGTGATCATCAGCCGCACCAACGCTTATCACGGCTCGACGATGGCTGGCGCCTCGCTCAGCGGCATGAGCGGCATGCACGCCCAAGGCGGTCTGCCGATTCCCGGCATCGTCCACATCGGGCAACCCTACTGGTGGGAGCACGGCCGCCCCAGGAATTTGAGCCGCGAAGACTTCGGCCTGCTGGCCGCCGGCTGGCTGGAAGAGCGCATCCTGAGCCTGGGCGCCGACCAGGTGGCGGCCTTCATCGGCGAGCCCATTCAGGGTGCCGGCGGCGTCATCATCCCGCCCAGCACCTATTGGCCCGAAGTGCAGCGCATCTGCGACAAGCACGGCGTCTTGCTGATCAGTGACGAGGTCATCTGCGGCTTTGGCCGCACCGGCAACTGGTTTGGCTGCGAAACCCTGGGTTTCAAGCCCGACCTGATGACTTTTGCCAAAGGAGTCAGCAGCGGCTACGTGCCGCTGGGCGGCGTGCTGGTGGGTGAGCGCGTGGCACGGGTGCTGATCGACAAGGGCGGAGAGTTCAACCACGGCTACACCTACTCAGGCCACCCGGTGGCCTGCGCGGTGGCGCTGGCCAACATCCAGCTGATTCAAGAGCTCGACTTGGTTCGCCATGTGCGTGAGGACGTCGGCCCCTACCTGGCCGAGCGTTTTGCCGCCCTCAACGACCACCCGCTGGTGGTCGACGCCGAGTCACTGGGCCTGATGGGCGGCATGATGTTGGTCAAGGACAAGGCCAAAGGCACACCCTTCCCCGGCGCGCTGAACATCGGCATGATCTGCCGCAGCCACTGCTTCGCGCAGGGCCTGGTGATGCGCGCCGTGGGCGACCGCATGATCATCGCGCCGCCGCTGGTCATCACGCGAGCGCAGATCGATGAGCTGATGGCCTTGATACAGCGGTGTCTGGACCTGACACTGGAAGACGCGCAGCGCAATGGCTGGCTGGTTTGACAGCAGCCCAAGGTGATGTTGCTGCAGCAACGCCCGACACCACGGAAGGCATCCATACTTTGTCTGCGCTCTTTGGCCCGCGATCTTTGCCATTAAACTGCCGTGCGGTCACGGGCCCGGATCGTGCTTGAAGGTCCACCGCATCGTGAAACCGCCGCCCCGCCCTACCCTTCTCTGCCCAGAATCTTCACCAGGAGTTGCTGCGTCATGAACCTCAAACGTCTGACCTTGTCGATTGCTGCAGCGGCGCTGACGCTGATCAGCGGCCCCGGCCATGCCCAGGAAGAAGAGAAGATCCTCAACATCTACAACTGGTCGGACTACATCTCCGAAGACACGCTGAGGAACTTCGAGAAAGAGACGGGCATCAAGGTCCGCTACGACAATTTCGACAACAACGAGATCGTGCACGCCAAACTGGTGGCAGGAAAGAGCGGCTACGACATCGTCATCCCCAGTTCGAACTGGGCCAAGCTGCAGATTGACGGTGGCCTGATTCGCCGGCTGGACAAGAGCCTGCTGCCCAACCTGCGCTTCATGGACCCGGCAGTGCAAGCGCAATTGGCCAGCATGGACCCCGGCAACGAGCATCTGGTGAACTGGCTGTGGGGCTTCACCACGGTAGGCATCAACGTCGACAAGGTCAAGGCCGCTTTAGGCGACTTGCCGATGCCGGCCAACGCCTGGGATCTGCTGTTCAAGCCCGAATACGTCAGCAGGCTGAAGAGCTGCGGGGTGTCTTTTCTGGATTCGGCCACCGAGGTCGTGCCCGCTGCGCTGCATTACCTGGGCAAGCCCGCGTACAGCAAGAACCCGAGCGACTATTCGCAAGCCGCCAATCTGTTGAAGTCGGTGCGCCAGCACATCACCCTCTTCAGCTCTTCGGGCTATATCAACGACCTGGCAGGTGGCGGCCTGTGCGTGGTGATGGGCTGGAGTGGCGACATCAACATCGCCAGGCAGCGCGCCATCGACGGCAAGACAGGCCAGAAGATCGAAGCGCTGATCCCGTCCACCGGTGGCCTGTTGTTCTTTGACGTGATGGTGATCCCCGCCGACGCAGCGCGCCCCGGCAACGCCCACAAATTCATCAACTATGTGATGCGCCCCGAGGTGCATGCGGCATTGACCAACAAGGTTTTTTACGCCAACCCGAACCTCGAGTCACGCAAGCTGGTCAGGCCCGAGGTGGCCAACAACCCCACGGTCTTTCTGGCCCCCGCTGTGCTGGCCAAGATGGTGCCGCCCCAAGCACTCAACAACGACCTGCGCCGGTTGATGACGCGTACCTTCACAGGCTTCAAGACCGGCTTTTGAGACCGGCTTCCAAGGCCGGCTTTCGAGACCGGCTTTGGAGACCTGTTCCTGAGGCCGCCCCCGCAGCGTTTCATCACATTTTGGCTTCCCCATGACTGAGCTCAGCGCCCAGCGAGCCACGCCGGTTTCGGCCCCGTCGACTGCTTTTGTGCAGGTCCAGAACGTCGTCAAAGACTTCAACGGCTTCAAGGCCGTCAACAACGTCAGCGTGGAGATCGCCAAGGGTGAGATCTTTGCGCTGCTGGGTTCCTCGGGTTGCGGCAAGAGCACTTTGTTGCGCATGCTGGCCGGTTTTGAAGTGCCCAGCTCAGGGCGCATCCTGCTGGGCGGCAAGAACCTGGCAGAGATGCCGGCCTACCGCCGTCCGATGAACATGATGTTCCAGAGTTATGCGCTGTTTCCGCACCTCACGGTGTGGGAGAACATCGCTTTTGGCTTGCAACGCGAGGGCCAGCCGCGCGAGCAGATCCAGCAGCGCGTGGAGGCCATGCTGAACCTGGTGCAACTGAGCAAGTTCGCACAGCGCAAGCCACATCAACTTTCAGGCGGCCAGCAGCAGCGCGTGGCGCTGGCGCGCAGCCTGGCCAAACAGCCGCTGTTGCTGCTGCTGGATGAGCCGCTGGGCGCGCTCGACAAGAAGCTGCGTGAAGAGACCCAGATCGAACTGGTCAACATCATCGAGTCAGTGGGCGTGACCTGTGTGATGGTGACGCACGACCAGGAAGAAGCGATGACGATGGCCGGGCGCATCGCCGTGATGAGCGAAGGCCGCTTTCTCCAAGTGGGTGCGCCTGGCGAGGTCTACGAGAACCCGGCCACGCGCTTTGTGGCTGACTTCATCGGCAACGTCAACCTGATGGACGGCAAGCTGACGGTGGACGAAGTCGATCACTGCGAAGTGCAGTGCCCTGATTGTGTGCACTACGTGGGGCACGGCATCACCGGCACCCTGGGCATGGCCGTCAGTGTGGCCGTACGCCCCGAAAAGGTGCGCCTGAGCCGCGACAAGCCCGAGGGCCGCTACAACCAGGTGCAGGGCAAGGTCAAGGAGCGTTCGTACTTTGGCGGCTTCAGCATCTACCACCTGCAATTGCCCAGCGGGACCATCGTGAAGTCCACGCAGGCCAACACGCAGCGCCACCAGGACGACAACTTCACCTGGGGCGATGAGGTCTGGGCACATTGGTCAGATTCCGCCCAGGTGGTGCTGCCGCCATGAACCCGAGCCTGGCGCTGGAATCCGCTGAGCGCAAGCCTTCATGGCTCGGACGGCTGTTCAGTGGCCGCCATCTGGTGATTGCGCTGCCCTTCGGTTTCTTGCTGCTCTTCTTCCTGCTGCCTTTTCTGATCGTCGCCAAGATCAGCGTCTCCGAAATGGAGATCGTCAGCTTCAAAGACCTGCTGACGTACCAGGACGGTGTGTTATCGATCAGCCTGAAGTTCAGCAACTATTTGTTCTTGCTGCAAGACTCGCTGTACGTCCGCACTTATCTGGCCAGCCTGCAATATGCAGCCGCGACCACGGTGCTGTGCTTGTTCATCGGCTACCCGTTTGCCTACTTCATGGCACGCGCCAAGAGCAGCCTACAACCCGCCCTGCTGATGCTGGTGATGCTGCCCTTCTGGACCAGCTTTCTGATCCGCGTCTACGCCTGGCGCGGCTTGCTGACCGAAGGTGGCTGGGTGGCCGACGCCATCGTTGGGCTGGGACTGGACCAACTGCTGTTGGCCATGGGGCTGATCAGCAGCCCAGGCAAGCTGATGCACACCCCATTTTCGCTGGTGCTGGGCATGACCTACACCTATCTGCCGTTCATGATTCTGCCGCTGTACGGCAATCTGGCCAAGATGGACCTGCGGCTGCTGGAGGCAGCTTCTGATCTGGGCGCCACACCCTGGGTCGCGTTCTGGAAAGTCACGGTGCCGCTGTCCAAGGCCGGCATCATCGCCGGCAGCATGTTGGTGTTCATCCCTTGCGTGGGCGAGTATGTGATCCCTGAATTGCTGGGCGGGCCCGAGACCTTGATGATCGGACGCGTGTTATGGGACGAGTTCTTCAGCAACAACGACTGGCCAATGGCCTCCAGCGTTGCTGTGGTGATGGTGCTGCTGATCTTGCTGCCGCTGGCGCTGTTCAACAAGTATCAGGCGCAGGCGCAGGAAAGGCGCTGACGGAGCAGCCATGAGCAGCGGCAATCAAAGCAACACCGCCCGTTGGTTTGGCCGCGGCTGGCTGGCGTTGGGCTTTGCTTTTCTGTACCTGCCGATTCTGGCGCTGGTCATCTACTCGTTCAACGACTCGCCGCTGCCCAATGTCTGGCGCGGCTTCACGCTGAAGTGGTACGCCTCGCTGGCCAGCGACACCGAACTGCTGGCCGGCTTGTGGCTGAGCCTGAAGATCGCCTTCATGACCGCCTGCGCATCGGTGGTGCTGGGCATGCTGGCGGCCTACGCGCTGGTCAAGTACAAACTCTTCACCGGCCGCACGCTGTTTGGCGGCATGGTCAACGCACCACTGGTGATGCCCGAGGTGGTGGTGGGCTTGTCGCTGCTGCTGATGCTGGTCAGTGTGCAGCGCGCTTTGGGGTTTCCCGAGCGCGGCATGATGACGATCTGGCTGGGCCACCTGCTGCTGGGCGTGGCCTATGCCACCGTGGTCATCCAGGCCAGGCTGCAGGACATGAACCCGCAGCTGGAAGAAGCCGCCATGGATCTGGGCGCCAGGCCGCACCAGGTGTTCTGGCTCGTCACGCTGCCGCTGATCGCGCAGAGCATGGTGTCGGCCTGGTTGCTGACTTTCACGCTCTCGCTGGACGATGTCGTGCTGTCGGCCTTTCTTTCCGGCCCCGGATCGACGACGATGCCGCTGGTGATTTTTTCGCGCGCGCGCTTGGGGTTGAACCCCAGTGTGAACGCTGTTGCCACCGTGATCATCGTCATCGTGGCCATCGGCGTCGTTCTCGCCAGCTATTTGATCGCGCGGGGCGAGCGCCAGCGCCAGCAAGAACTGGCAGCGGCAGGCCGCCACTGAAACCACCATTCCCAACACTCCCGGAGGCACCCATGAGCAGACAGCACATTGCACCCGTTACCGCACACCGTGTGTGGACAGCGCCCGTTTGGGCGCTGTTCGCTTGCACGCTGCTGGCGCACGGCCCCGTAACGGCGCAAAGCAACGACGAATTGCTGAAAGAGCTGCGCGCCCTGCGCGAGCGCGTCAATCAGCTTGAGCAAAGGTTGCAGCAAACTGCACCCGCGGCCGTACCAGCACCAGCACCCGTACCAGCCGCCGGCCAATGGGGCATGACCCCCGAGCAGGCCCGCGAGCTCAATCGCATCGCGGTCAAGACCGAAGCGCTGCAGGACAACTTCATCGACCAGGGCTTCAAGGGCTTGAAGATCAGCGGCCAGATCGACCCCACCTTCATCTACAACCGTGCGCTGGACAACGCCAGTTTTGTGCTGCTCAACGGCGGCGGCGCGCGTTACACCTACGACAACTCCTACTTCGGCATGGCGGTGCTGGACCTCGAGAAAGAGACCGACGGCGGCACGCGCTTCAAGCTGACGCTCGCGCCCGAACGAGGCACCGGGGCGCTGTTCAATGGCGGCAGCATCGTGCACGAGGCTTCGGTCAACATCCCGCTGGGTGATCTGCAAACCCGCATCTGGCTGGGCCAGATCCCCGACTGGACAGGTTACGAGATCACGCTGCCTGCGGGCAACAAGCTGATCACCCACAACCTGCTGTTCGACACCATGGCGCCCACGGCCTACACAGGCGCGGTGATGGACATCACGCGCGGCAAGTGGTGGCTGCGCGGCGGCATCGCCAACATCAACACCGCACGCACCCCCAACGGCAATACAGGGCAGGCCCTGGTCTACCGAGTGGACTACGCGCGTGGCGAGTTTGCAGGCTTCGGTTTTGGTGGCGTGCACGGCAAGGCCGCCAACTTTGCCGCCGACGGCACCTACTTCAGCCCCACGGGTGAACTGGATGAGCAAGGCAGCCCGCTGCTGGAAGAACTGGGCTTTGCCAGCGCCGGCAAGCTGAGCACCTTGCATCTGCTGGAGGCCGATGCCTACTTCGTGCGCGGCGACCTGTCGCTGTTCGGGCAGGTGAGCTACGGCCAACAGGCGGGTGCGGCGATCTTCAACAGCGACGGCCGCTTGCGCCAGGCGCGCTGGTGGGGGCTTTCGGGGCTGGTGGGCTACCAGCTTTCACCGAGGCTCGAAGCGATCCTGCGTGCCGATTACGTCAACAACACCCGCAATGGCGGCGGTTTGCTGGGCTACAGCTTCGACGATCCGATCAATGGCATCGGCCGTGGCCTGAACGCCGATGGCAGCTTTGCCAAAGGCGAGGCCAAGGGCGCCAACCGCTATGCCGTGTCGTTCGGTCTGAAGTACTTGCTGGACGAAAACGCCACCTTCAAGCTCGAATACCGCTACGACGGCGCAGACCAGCCGGTGTTTGCCACCCAGCGCGGGCTCAATGCCGCAGGCTACAAAAAGACCAACCATCTGCTGGGAGCTGCTATGGTGGTCAGCTTCTGAAGCCTGAGGGTTGCAGGCTGCAGGCTGCATTTGATTCACTTCAGTTTCACGATGCAGGGCCCTGCCCGAGATCTTCAGACCGATGCATGAAGAGCGGGCACCCAGCCCGCTCCGGAGTTCTTTGACAATGACCGCAACCACCACTGCCGCCGCCTCTGCCGCCGCCTCTACCGCCATCACCCCCGACGCCAACATCTCCCCCACCTCCTGGCACGAGCGCGCCGCCCAGCTCAACCCCGATGGCCGGGCGGTGATCGACGGCAGGCGCAGCGACGCAGCCGACGGCCAGATTTTTGAAAAGCTGTCGCCCATCAACGGCCAAGCGCTGGTGCAAGTTGCACGGGGCCAGTCAGCAGACATCGACACCGCAGTCAAAAGCGCACGAGCGGCATTTGAAGATGGCCGCTGGGCCGGCAAGCCACCGGCGGCGCGCAAGAAACTGTTGCAGCGTTTTGCCGAGAAGATCGTCGCCGCCAAGGAAGAACTGGCGCTGCTCGAAACCCTGGACATGGGCAAGCCGATCCAGTATTCGCTGTCGGTGGATGTGCCCAGCACCGCGCGTTGCATCCAGTGGTATGCCGAGGCGGTGGACAAGATCTACGACGAAATCGCCCCCACCGGCGGCAACGCTCTGGCCTTGATCACACGCGAGCCGATGGGCGTCATTGGCGTCATCGTGCCCTGGAACTACCCGATGATCATGGCCGCCTGGAAGCTGGGCCCAGCCCTGGCCGCAGGCAATTCGGTGGTACTGAAACCCAGCGAAAAAAGCCCACTGACGGCGCTGCGGCTGGCTGAACTGGCGGTCGAGGCCGGCATCCCGCCGGGCGTGTTCAACGTCGTGCCAGGCTACGGCCATGAAGCCGGCGAAGCGCTGGCGCTGCACATGGATGTGGACGCCATCGGCTTCACCGGCAGCACCCGTACCGGCAGGCGCATGCTGGAATACGCCGGGCGCAGCAACCTCAAGCGCGTTTACAACGAGCTGGGTGGCAAAAGCGCTTTTGTGGTTTTTGAAGACTGCTCGGAGGCCAAGCGCGCTGCCAAGACCGTGGCCGCCAGCATGTTCTTCAATCAGGGGGAAAGCTGCAACGCGCCGTCGCGCGTGCTGGTGCACGAAAGCTTTGCCGACGAGTTTGTGGCCACCGTGGTGGCGCAGGCGCCCAAATACATGCCCGGCGACCCGCTGGACCCGGCCACGGTGATGGGCGCGTTGGTCGACGACACCCAACTCAAAACCGTCATGAGCTTCATCGAAGCAGGCAAAGCCGAAGGCGCGCGCTGCTTGACGGGCGGCCAACAGGCGCTGCAGTCATCAGGCGGTTATTTTGTCGAGCCCACGGTGTTTGACGGCGTCAGCCCGGAGATGAAGATCGCCCGCGAAGAGATCTTCGGCCCTGTGCTGAGCGTGCTGCGCTTCAAGACCGAGGCCGAGGCGGTTGCCTTGGCCAATGCCAGCCCCTATGGTCTACAGGCCAGTGTGTGGACCGACAACGTGCACCGCGCCCACCGCGTGGCCCGTGCACTGCGCGCCGGCACTGTGCATGTCAACCAATACGACGAAGACGACATCACCGTGCCCTTTGGCGGCTGCAAACAAAGCGGCAACGGGCGTGACAAAAGCTTGCATGCCTTTGACAAATACACCGAATTGAAGACCACCTGGCTGCGCATCAACCCACAAGGAGATCAGCGATGAAACACGGCAAGAACGAACACCTGCTGGCGCGCAAGGCTGCTGCCACACCCCGCGGTGTGGGCGTGATGGCGCCCTTCTTTGCCGAGCGCGCCGAGGGCAGCGAACTGTGGGACATCGAAGGTCGCCGCTTCATCGACTTTGCCGGCGGCATCGCGGTGATGAACGTCGGCCACGGCCACCCCAAAATCAAGGCTGCGCTGATGGCGCAGGTCGAGCGCTTCACCCACACCTGCTACCAGGTGGTGCCGTATGAGAGCTACATCTCGCTGGCAGAAAAACTCAACCAGCTGACACCTGGCGATCATGCCAAGAAGACGGCGCTGTTTTCCACCGGCGCAGAAGCGATCGAAAACGCGGTCAAGATCGCGCGTGCACACACCAAGCGCTCCGGTGTGATCGCCTTTGGCGGCGCCTTCCATGGCCGCAGCATGTTTGCTGTGGCGATGACGGGCAAGGTGGCACCGTACAAGTTGGGATTTGGCCCCTTCCCGCCCGAGATCTACCATGCGCCTTTCCCTTGCCACTGCGCCAGTTTGGCTGAAGTCAAGAAGGCCATGCAGCACCTGTTCAAGGCCGACATCGAGCCCGCGCGTGTGGCCGCCATCATCTTCGAGCCCGTGCAAGGCGAAGGTGGCTTCAACGTCATCCAGGCTGAGGCCGTGCAGTGGCTGCGTGCGCTGTGCGACGAGCACGGCATCGTGCTGATCGCCGACGAGGTGCAGACCGGCTTTGGCCGCACCGGCAAGCTGTATGCGATGGCGCACTTTGGTGTCGTGCCCGACATCATCGTCACCGCCAAGAGTTTGGCCGCCGGCATGCCGCTGTCGGCTGTCACCGGCCGCGCCGAGATCATGGACGCACCGGCACCCGGCGGCCTGGGCGGCACCTACGCCGGCAATCCGATGGCAGTGGCCGCAGCGCATGCCGTGATCGACGTGATGGCCGAAGAAAGACTGCCTGAGCGCGGCGCCCGATTGGGCGACAAGCTGAAAGCCCGGCTGGAGGCCATGCGCCCCAAGGTGCCGCAGATCTTCGACGTGCGCGGGCTGGGCGCGATGGTGGCAGTGGAATTCAATCAACCTGGCACCGACCAGCCCGACGCCGATTTCACCAAGCGCGTGCAAGCCAAGGCCCTGGCCAGGAATCTGATCCTGCTGAGCTGCGGCGTCAACGCCAACGTGCTGCGCTTCCTGTTTCCGCTGACCACCTCCGACAAGATCTTCGATGAGGCGCTGGACATTCTGGAATCAGCGCTCAGAGAAGCCTGAACAGCTGCAGCCTTGGGCTGCAGGGCCTTCAGCGCATTCAGCGCGGCGGGATGCGCGTGGCCAACGGCTTGACCGAAGAGCCAGGCAAGAACCGGCACTCTTGGGCTGCCTTGCTGCTCATGTCTGCGCAGCGAAGGTCTGCACCAACTGCCCCGCTCGGCCCTGTGTCTGCATGCGCTGGCGCAAAGTGTCGGATCCTTCGACAAACACCGTCGAATCCCCGACACCATGGGTGCTGAGCACCGGCATCACAAAGCGCCCCTGGTGGTCGACATCGGCAGCAAAACTGCGCGCAGCGCGCGGGTCGGCCACAAAGCGCGGTACCGCCGCGTTCAACGCCGCATCGTCTGCAGAGCCGCCGTAGCGCACCCCCGCGTTGCCAAATGGGCTGGCGCCACCATGGCGCTGCACCACATCCCGCAGAGTGAAGGTGCCCCAGTTCAGATGCCCGATGACGGCACTCTCGGGGATGCGCACCACATCGACAATGGTCTTGAGCTTGCGCGCTTGCTCCGGCGTGCGCTGGGCTGCTGGCTTACGCACCCCCAGACACTCTTCGGCCCGCGCAGCCACATCGCCGGTGCTGAGCTTGGCGTCAGCCGGCAATCCAATGGCCAGCGAGTAGGCAGGCTCGTCAGGCTTGGGGTGGTTGCCGCACAGGTGCCGATAGATCGCACGCACGTCCAGCCTGAAGTCGTAGGTGGAGGGGCCGGCTACCACGCCGCTGGTCAACAGCATGCCGTCCCACGATTTGGGAAACAGCTCGGCCGCCCGGGTGGCCACCATCGCACCCCAGGACTGACCATGCAACAGTGTTCGCTTGGGCTGCACCACATGGCTCAGGAAGACGCAACCATGACCTTGAGCAGGGTCACCGCGCCGGGCGCAGCGCAGCTCAGCGCTGCGCCCGGCGCGGTGACCGACGCAGCGTGCTGCGCTCCGCGCTGTGCTGGTTGACGACAGGGAGGGGCACCGGCCACCGCCGCAGCGCAGCCCTGGAGCGCGACGGTTCGCGCCGCCGCAATCCGTGCGGCGCGCGCGAGCGCGCGAGCGCACGAGCGCACGAACGCGCGAGCGCTCTGCCTGGGCTGCAGCAGGCCCAGGCCTCGTTCGGCCCGGTCTCAGTGGTCGGGGTTCGTCAGCCGATGCTCGATCTCGCGCTCGGCGGCCAGCCAGTCGTCGAGTTCCTGGCAGGGGGTGAAGCTGCGCGCCTGGGCGATGAAGAACGCCGCTTCAGCGATCATGGCATGTCGTTGCGCCAGGTCGGTCGGCTCCGCGCTCGCCGACGAAGAGTCCGCCTCTGCCGGCAGCGGGACGGCGCGCGTTTCAGGGGTAGATTGCATGGGTGCAGCTGAGGCCATGGTGGTGTCTCCTGAGGGTGGAGTTACAAGGGTATCGCGCGCGTATGTCAGAGCTGCGACGCAGCATCGGTTCGTGAGCGTTTATTGATCGAGATCAACCTGGTCAAGGACTTCCCGACGCCGAAGACCCACGTTGCGATCGAGATCGGAATCGCGGGCGATGTGATCGTCAAGCGATCTCAGCTGGCGTAGACAGATGGTCGCCGCCATTGAGGACATTGACCGCCGGGACAGCCGTCGCGTCTTTTCCACGCTCGTGCGCCTGCTCGGCAGCTTGGACGCCGCCGAAGAGGCTTTGCATGACGCGTTCGTCGCCGCAGCCGAGCAGTGTCGCGCGCAAGGCGTGCCAGCCAACCCGGAGTCTTGGCTGGTGTCGGCCGGCCGTTTCAAGGCCATCGACAAAATCCGCCGCCAGTCGCGCTTCGTTTCCTGGGACGCTGCACCCGAAGTGGCCGAAGCCGCCGCAGCGGTACCCGATGAGCAAGCACCCACCGCGTTGCCCGACTACCACCTGGCACCTGCCGGGATGGCCGACCTGTGCCGACGCGCCGGCCGCATCGGGGCTGCGCGCGCGCACTACCGCACCGCCGCAGCGCTGGCGCAGCAGGAGCCCGAGCGGCGCTTTATGCTGCGACGTCTGGCCGAACTCGGCGGTGACCTCGGCGGTTGAAGAATTTTTCGGCTGGCGTGTCGAAAGCTGTCGAAGCCGTTCGAGTATTCCTTGCCTGCAGATCGCAAGCTCATGCTCATCAACCGACCCCACTGGAGAACCTCATGCCCAAGCTCACCGCCTATCTTGGCTTCGACGGCAACTGCGCCGAGGCCATGCACTTCTACGAAAAGGCCCTTGGCGGCACGGTCGAATTGCTGACCTTCGCGCAAGCGCCAGCGTCGGAAGGGATCGCCGCCGAACTCGGCCACCGCATCATGCATGCGGCGCTCATGCTGCCCGGAGGCGGCATGCTGTACGCATCAGATATGCCGCAGGGCGTGCCGTTCATGGGGATTCAGGGCGTCGGTCTGACGCTGGATTACGACAGTGTCGAACACGCCGAGCAGGCCTTCAACGCCCTGGCCGCAGGTGGTACGGTCACGATGCCATTGGCGCCCAGCTTCTGGATCGAGCGCTTCGGCATGCTCACCGACCGCTTCGGCGTCGGTTGGATGGTCAACGGCGGTGCGTTCAAGATGTAGTCCCCCGATGTGCCGACAGCAAGAAGAATCGCCATGTCGCCCCGCACCGCCGGGGCGACGACGTGCCCGAAGGCAAGGTGACGGACTTCAGGCGCGCCGTGGGCGCCAAGTCCGGCGAAACGGTGGTCTTCTCATGGATCGAGTGGCCTTCGAAGGAAGTCCGCCACACCGCGAACAAGAAGATGAGAGAGGACCCCAGGTGAAGGACATGGACATGCCGTTCGACGGCAAGCGCATGATCTTCGGCGGCTTCCTGCCCATCTTCGACACGGCGCCACCCAAGGGCTGAGCGGCCCCGAAATGAGCATCCCGGCGTTTTCCGACAACCTCAGCTGTTCCCTGAACCTGAACCGAAAACCCGGCCGCGGAACCGACCGCGCATCTGCGCCCGACAATGCCACCCGGCGCTTGTGCGAAGCTCTGGTTGTCCGATCACCCGAGACAGCGCTCTGGGCACAGGCAGAATGGCTGACCAGCGTGCGCATGACCCACACTGTTGAAAGGAATCCCCAATGACATCGTCGCGCGACTTGCAGGACTTTGAATCGACGCAGATCAGCCGCCTCCGGGAAGACCTGGCGCTGGCGCTGCGGGCGGCCGCCCACCACGGGCTTTCCGAAGGCGTCTGCAATCACTTCAGCATCGAGCTGCCTGATCGCTCAGGCCGCTTCCTGCTGAACCCGCGGGGCCTGTTGTGGCGTGAAGTCCGCCCCAGCGACATCGTGATGGTCGACGGCGAAGGACGCCGGCTCGCGGGTCAGCACGAAGTGGAATCGACGGCCATGTTCATCCACGCAGCGATTCACCGCCTCGCAGGGAAGGTCTGCGTGCTGCACACCCACATGCCTTATGCCACCGCGTTGACCTTGACCGCAGACAGGGCATTGGATCCGAACCTGTCGCAGACCGCGATGCGTTTTCACGGGCGCATCGGTGTGGACAAGCACTACAACGGGCTGGCGCTGGACAGCTCGGAGGGTGAGCGCATCGCTGCAGCGATGAAAGGCGCCGACGTCGCGTTTCTGGGCAACCATGGCGTGGTGGTGTGCGGGTCGCGAATCGATCACGCCTACGACGATTTGTATTATCTGGAGCGTGCCTGTATGACACAGGTTCTGGCTCAATCAACGGGTCGGCCGTTGGTACCTGTCGAGTCGACGCTGGCTCGAAGCGTCTGTGAGCAAACCTTGGGCGAGCGGCTGCAATCGGAGCTGTTTTTCGAGGCGCTGCGGCGAACGATCTGATCGCTGCCGATTGACTGCTTTCAGGCTTCAGGAGCGGCGAGGGCACCCGATGCTCCACCCACGCCATCAATCGAATCAGCTGGCCATCAGCCGTCAGGCTTGTTGTCTGTGCAGCAGAGAGACAGGGACATCGAAGTGCCGGCCGCCCGACTGGCCGCCCGTTGGCCATGTCGCTGTCGAATCGCCGGGGTCCATCGATGTTGATCTGGCCCGACCGCTTGCCGTGGAAATGGTTGCTGCTGTCGGCGGGCTGGATGGCGATTGCGCCGATCACACCCGAGCCTCATGTGATCGAGAAACTGCGCCTTCTGGACCACATGGCACGGGTAGGGCCGCTCGATATCTTCGACTTGGCCCTGCATGCGACGCCGTTGTTGTTGGTGGTCCTCAAACTGTGGCGACAGTGGCGCCTGCTCCGGCGCTGACGCGCCGCGTATTCGGAGCAGATCGCCGCCATCCAGGCAGCTCGCTACCGCGCCGTTCAGGAACCGTACTTTTCATCGCATCAACTCGTGCACACTGTGGACAGGGTTCGTGGCGCTTGCACATCCAAGTCCTCGTCGGCGCTTGCGCGCCGGAGCAACGCATCAGGCGCCCGACGGGCGTTTTCGATGCAGCCCTTGAACAGAACACCGGAGCCAACTTGATCACCGTCCATCACCTCAACGAATCACGCTCGCAGCGTGTGCTGTGGTTGCTCGAAGAGCTGGCCGTGCCTTACGAGATCAAACATTACGCGCGTGACGCCAGCACGCGGCTGGCGCCGCCCGAGTTGCAGGCCGTGCATGCGCTGGGCAAATCCCCGGTGCTGGAAGATGGCAGCATCAAGATCATCGAATCCGGCGCCATCGTCGACTACCTGATTCGTCACCACGGCCAGGGCCAGCTGCAGCCTCTCGTTGATTCACCCGACTACGAGCCTTATGTGCAATGGCTGCACTATGCTGAAGGCTCGGCGATGTTGCCGCTGCTGCTCAAGCTCTATGTTTCACGCCTGGGCGACGCCGGCAAGCCCTTGTGGCCGCGCATCGACAGCGAGTTGAAGAACCACCTGGGCTACCTGGAGAGCGCATTGCAAGGCCGCGACTGGCTGATTGGCGACGCCTTGAGTGGTGCCGACATCCAGATGAGTTTTGTGGCCGAAGCGGCGCGAGGCCTGCGAGTGGACTATCCGGCGATGGATGCCTGGGTCAAGCGCTTTCAGCAGCGGCCGGCCTACCAGCGGGCACTTGAGCGTGGTGGGCCTTACTCGATGGCCAGCTGAGCGTCAAAACAGCTTGCACCACGCTGCCCTGCGTGGTGCGCCCTGAAAGTGTCTTTGGCCAGCCGCGCCAGACCCGAGGGCCTTCGCAGACGCGAAGAAAAAAACGCCGAAACCCGAAGGTGACGGCGTTTTTTTTCCCGGCAGCACCGGGCTTGTGTTGACGCTGATCAGCGGCTGGCTTGAGCCATGCGCACCGTCACGCTGTAACTGGGGCCCAGGCGGCCGGCGAAGCTGTTGTCATCGGCACCCACCCAACGGGCCGACCCGTCGGCCACGGCAACAATTGCCTGGCCGCGGACCTCAGCGCGGCTGAACAGGGTCGCGCTCTGCTGCACCGGCAGTACAGAAGCTTCGCTGGACCAGGCCAGGCTTTGGGCCCGGTTGGCCAGCAGCTCGGCCATCACGTCGGCACGGCTGGTTTGGGAGGTGATCGGCTGCGGCAACTCATAGGTAGCGCCGTCTGCCAAAGCGGCAGTGCTGGCCAGTGCGGAGACGAGAGCGATGGCGATCAGGGCGTTGGATTTCATGGTCGGTTCCTTCGGTGTAATGTGTGAAAGGTCAGTGAAGCGCGTCTGCGGCATTGCGGGTGGGCTGTGTTGAAGCCGACCCTGAACTGAAGTTTGTTCAGTCAACCGATCAACCACCCCACGGCCAGATGACAAGTTCGTCATCCCGGAGCGCCATCAATACCGACAAGTCACTTTACGCACCGATCGGTAATTCGGATGCACAGGTGGCAGGCTCAGCGCCCGGAGGGGTTGCCGGGACGGGCGAGCGGCGGGCCTGGCTGCAGGGCAGCAAAATGCTGCTGTTGAAGATCCGAGTCGAGCAAGCCATTTGGAACAAGTGCAATGCGTGGTGGTGGGTGCGGGCGTGGTGGGCCTGGCAGTGGCGCGCGCTTTGGCCCAGGCCGGCAAAGAGGTGTGGATCCTGGAGTCCGAGTCGTGGACCGGCAGCGCCACCAGTTCCCGCAACAGCGAGGTGATCCACGCCGGGCTGTACTACCCACCCGGTTCTTTAAAGGCGCGCTTCTGCGTCCAGGGCAAGGCCGCGCTTTACGCCTACGCCGAGCAGCGCGGCATCGCGCACCGGCGCTGCGGCAAGCTGATCGTGGCCACCTCGCCCGACCAGGAGGCGGGGCTGCACGACATCCTGCAACGCGGCGCGGCTTGTGGTGTCCATGACTTGCAGCTGCTCAGCGGGGCCCAGGCACGGGCGCTGGAGCCGGCGGTGCGCTGCACACAAGCCTTGCTGTCACCTTCTTCGGGCATCATCGACAGCCATGCGCTGATGCTGGCGCTGCAGGGTGACGCCGAGGCGGCCGGCGCCATGCTGGTGCTGCGCAGCCCCGTGTTGCAGGGACAGA
>Ga0105046_10002998_pt1 | contig 26720 bp, 18 predicted proteins | sample MAT03_FD_78385 | JGI IMG/M metagenome (GOLD analysis project Ga0105046, IMG submission 78385) | Freshwater microbial communities from Lake Fryxell liftoff mats and glacier meltwater in Antarctica - MAT-03 (megahit assembly) | ecosystem: Environmental > Aquatic > Freshwater > Ice > Liftoff...
GTTGGATGGTTAATTTTCTGATATTGGCTTTAAATCCGTACCTTTGCACCCGCTAATCTCCAAATTGGCCTCGTAGCTCAGTGGATAGAGCATCTGCCTTCTAAGCAGAGGGTCGCAGGTTCGAATCTTGCCGAGGTCACTTAAAAATTCACATTGCGCATTCCGCTTTTTGGCGGAAGGGTCGCAGGTTCCTGACAACTGAAGCTAATGAATTAGCAAATCTTAAGGCCACTTAAAAAAATTGTGATTTTACTACTCTACATTTTTATTTTCGAAGTAAATCAAATTCAAATCTAAAGGATAATATTTGCATTCATCATGCCTATTCGTACATTACTCATGTGTGACAAAAGTTAATTTATTTAAACTTACAATTACTTAAAATCTCATATAAGAAACCGTTAATTTACGTAACTATTTATATGTTGGTTGCAACTAAGTGTTAAACCCAAATTATTGATGGCAACGCATTTGCCAAAACCAATTTAATAGCGTTAGGCATGAATGGATGTGGAACATTTGGTGCTGAAGGCATACCAATCGATTTTGTTAATTCAACCGATTCATTTAGAAGCATCATTTGCGACTACGACCTTAATGGGTGGGATGTTGTATCACCACCGTTTTTCGGGGACCTGATAACCGCTGCTTTTTACGAGGGATTTTACTTTCAACGAGGTGCTGGCGCAAGCAATTACAGCAGTTTAAATCGCGATTGCACTTGCACAGACAATGATATTCTAGGTGAATTGACCAACTTTTTTAATTATGGAGATAGTATTAGCATAATCTGGGAAAGCGATTTTGGAAATACTCAAATAACACAAACTACAACTTTTTACGAAAATAAAAGATACATCATTAATAACGTTACTTTAACCAATACATCCTCAAAACCCAATCAGGATATATTCTATGTGCGCGATGTATTACCATCTCCAGGGCTGTACATCAGCGAAGACTACCGGTCTGTAGTTGCTATTGTTGCTAATTACATTGACGACAATTATTCGCTAATTACGTCTACTGGGCTTGGTTACAACTCATACTTCGCAATTGGCTCTAACAGCCCTCGTGCATTTTGCGGATTTTACCTGCCGTGGCTTAGCTTAACTGGTGATACAGATTTTGAATTGTTTAATAATTCTATGAATTACTTTGATTCAGGTTCGGACTCAGGTTACATAGCAATGAACCTTGGATTCAAACAACCTCAACTTATGAAAGATGAAAGTGTAACCTTTAGTTTTGCTTATATATTTTCTCCAGACGAAGTTGATCAAGCCCTTGCAAAAACTAATAACCCCGTTGTATATGAAAATTGCATATATCCTCCAATTGAAATTTTCAATATTTTTATTGGCGCAATAGAACTGTCAAGCGAATATGGTGCTGGGATGGAGTACGAGTTAGCATACAAATTACCAGGCACAGGTACTTACACTTTTGTTGAAGCTACTGATTATGAGGAACTTAATTGGCTAGTAGGCTTCCTAGTACCTTGCACCGAATATGACTTTAGGCTAAGTGCGATTGGTGAATTGGATACCTGTATTACAGAAATTTATAATACAAAAACTCAATGCCCTAATTATATTGCGCTAACTAACAACAGCATTTGAGAGATTTTTCCTAATCCAACCACTTCTTCATTCACTATACAAACAAATGGTGCATTTGTTAATCAAGCATCAATAATTATAACAGATACTAAAGGCCGTGTATTAAATAACACACAAATAAATGCACAACAAAAGCAAATCGAAATAAATACTGTAAATTTTAGTGCCGGTATTTACTTGGTAACGTTAGTTACAAGTCAAGGTGTTTTTTCAAAGCCACTTGTTATTATTGATAAATAACTTTATGTGAAATTATACAACTGGTAATACAATTAATTTATTATAACAATGAAACAATTGCTGTGAAGCGTTGCATTATATTATAGCAATAAATTTATTACAATGCAGCCAATCCGTTGAGAATATTCTTTTCGATTACTGCTGCATTATTCGAAACAGGAACAAATTTCATTCCAGTTACATGCTCATATAATTCAATATATCTATCAGAAATTGTTTTTATCCATTCGTCACTCATTTCAGGAACAACTTGACCTTCTTTACCCATAAAGTGATTCGCAATTAACCATTCACGTACAAATTCCTTCGACAATTGTTGCTGATGTTCTCCAACTTCTTGCCGCTCTGCGTATCCGGTTAAATAAAAATAACGTGATGAATCAGGGGTATGAATTTCATCCATCAACACAACCTTCCCATCAAGTAATCCGAATTCATATTTTGTATCAACAAGAATCAATCCTTGCTTTGCAGCCATTTCAGTTCCGCGGGCAAATAATTGTCGGGTATAATCTTCCATTTGTAAATAATGAGATTCACTCACCAGGCCTTGTCGCAAAATTTCCTCTCTTGAAATATCCTCGTCATGACCAGCAGCAGCTTTTGTAGTTGGTGTAATAATAGGCTCAGGAAATTTATCATTTTCTTTCAAGCCTTCAGGCAGTGCAACGCCACAAATCACCCTTCTGCCAGCACTATATTCTCTGGCAGCATGTCCACTCATATAACCGCGTATAACCATCTCAACCTTTACAGGTTCACATTTATAACCAATTGCAACTCGTGAATCTGGCGTAGAAATCAACCAATTTGGCACTACATCAAGCGTAGCATTTAAAAAGTAAGCGGCGAGCTGATTTAAAACTTGCCCTTTAAATGGAATTATCCTTGGTAAAATAACATCAAATGCCGAAATTCTATCACTTGCCACCATAACAAGATATGTATCATTAATTGTGTAAACATCACGAACTTTTCCATGGTAAACTGAAGTGGCACCAGGTAAAATAAAATCTGTTGATTGAATGGACATACAATTGAATTATAGTTGCAAATTTACAATTATGCTATTGAATGCGGTATGCTAAAACCGTATTGCCATCAACAGTTATTAGCATTTTATCCCCACTGCGGGTAAGATCATCTACAACAATGTTTTTGCCACCTCTAACTGGAAATCCTGGAAGCATTTCTCCTTTTGCATCATACAAATAGAGCGCGTTAGCACTTGTTACATACCCAAAATAATTTGTTCCTTCAAAAGAGGTATTCACTAATCCAGAAAAAAGAGGATCCGGCTCAAGAATAAATATTGTGTTACCACTTAATTCGCGCGCTTTAATATACTTATCCTCAAATACTAAAACATCTGCAGTATCAATTCCAGATATTTCTGTTAGCAAACCTGCAATAAAATTTTCTCCTGGAGGTTGTTGGCTTGATTGAAGTGAATTCGTGATTGAAATAACTGCTCCTATTTGGTCCATAGCATAGAGCGAATTATTACTTTGAAAAATTGAAATAATACTTTGCTTGATTGTAAAACTTGCAGCATTAGTGCCGTTTGTTTTTCGTAAAATAATATTCGATGCGTTGGCAAAACCTATACACTTTCCTTTTTCACTTTTAAATTCAAAAAGAGGCAATGTAACATTACCGGAATTTTTCTGCGGATTCCAACCTGCAATAGGTTTACCATCCTTATAATAACCATAAATATTATTATTGCTGCAAGCCACATACATACTATAATCATTTTCTGTATTCTTTATAACAGCAATTCCATTTGTGATAGTTGTTGTCAGCGAAATTGGGAATCCTTCTACGGGCTCACCTGTTGCATCAACTAAGTGTATTGCGTTTGCAGTATTAAATAAATATTGTGTTTTATCGTTACCATAAAAATCAACCTCGTGAATTGTGCTTTGTATTCTAGAACTCAATTGACGTTTCCACAACACATCGCCATTTGCAGAAATCAAATAAAGTTGATGTGCTGTATCCTGCACCACAATTTGTTCTTGCTCGGCACTTTGGTTGTAAATAGTGAAAGGACCAGCAGCAATTGGCTGATCAACACTCACATTCCAGAGCAATCCGCTTTTTCGTTTTGGGTCAGCATCAAATTGAATAAAACCGTTTACAATATAAATATCCTTATTATCGCTGAACTGAAGTTCCAGTTTACTGAATTGTTGTAATAAACCGAAATTAGCCTCAACCGAATCAATATGTTTGTCTGAAACAAAATATTGAATTATTTGTCTGCTTTTAGATAGGTCAATATAAATGGAATTATTAAACGATGCAGAAACTTCTTGCTTAAATGTATTATAATCTCCATCTGCCGACAATGTAGTTCTATTTACAATTGCATCAATCATATTAGTTAGCTGCGATTTGTCAACTGTAATTATTAATGCATTATTACTCCATGCGCCAAAACAATACTGAGGCAATTGCATACCTGAAATAGCGCCAATCATTTCACCACAATTTAATTCTAGAATTTGATAATCGCGATAGGTAAGTGTATCAGTAACTATTGCACTTTTAATTTTGCTCGTCGCTAATTTTTTATCAGTAGCAGGAATAATTACATAACTTCTTGCCGTAAAATTTTTATCCAACGATTCTGAAAATCCAATTAACAAATGCTGCGAAATCCAAGGTGCCCAATAATCAAAATAATCGCGACTTGTTACTTCAGACTTAAACTTGCTTGCAATATTTTCGCTTAATTGCTCGGCATTTATACGATAAAGCACAACAGTATTTCCTGGAACTGATTCATGCATATCAGTTGCAAACTGGCCTGTGTAGCTGCCTAGTGCCAAGGTTTCACCTTTCCCGCGCGCAGAAGCATATCCATTTAACAATATTCCATTCGATTTAATTTCTGGCTGTATGCCAACCCAACTAGCATACTGTTGCATCTGTAATATTGATGCCGCTGCTTTATTGCCTGCATATAGCGAAAAATAATCAGCAAGTTGTGCAACATTCATATAAAAAGTATATCCTTCTTGGGATTTCATTTTATCATAAACATCGTTGAATCCACTATTTTCTGTTACAGGAGTGCCTTTTTTTAACTGCAGAATAGCATTCTCTACCAATACAGCAGATGTGCTATAAATGAATATTCCATTTACTATTGAAAATGATAAATTATAGTTTAAGTTTGAATATTTTAACTCATATATATCGGCGCGTTCAAAAATATGTTTTGTAATATTTGGTGTTTGCCCATTTAATTCAGGATGTAAGTTTTTCAAATTAAACGATTTCGCCTCTTTCAATTGGAGTAAAATTAAATAATCAACTGAAGTTTTACCTGATGTAAATGCGCCGGCAATTAAATTATGCTGTTGTAAGTCACTTAACAATTTGGGTTCTGTTGCTAACAAAGTGATATATTCGTTTAGGTCTACTTGCAATTCGCCAATCAGTTGTGTTTTGCCTAAAGCGCCAAAAATTTCATCGCTGTTGAGCAGAATAGAAAATTCGTTATTCGCTTTTACATCAAAAAAGCATAACACATCGGCCGGCATGGCATCAAGCACACTTGCATTGCGCTTGTTAAAAACCAATAAATATATTGCAATCAAGCCTATAGTTATGGTTGTTACAATTATGACTAACGTTTTCTTATTTCTCATATACTCCTTACTTACCTTTGCAAAGCTAAGGGCAAAAGTCTGATATGACTATTAACGTTTACACATCAAAATTATAACTATGAATCAAAAGCAAATTATTCGGTTAGCGGCAATTAGTGGTGCCTTATCGGTAGCTATAGGTGCCTTTGGGGCACATGGACTTGAAGATCTCGTAGAGGCTGGCAAAATGAAGGCTGATGACATCCGCATTTTTGAAACTGGTGTTAAATATCAATTTTATCATTCGTTAGCCTTATTAGCTTTGGGCTTAGGGTTTGCTCAATTAAATGCTAAACATGCGGCAAATGCTTGCAAAAGTTTTATTGGAGGCATAATATTATTTAGTGGAAGCTTGTATTTACTTTCCATATCGGAGGCCTTATTTGGTACCCGAATGAGTTGGTTAGGTGCAATTACACCCTTCGGGGGATTACTATTCATTGCCGGCTGGTTGCTACTGTTTTTCGCAGCAAGTAAAAAGTCATAATTTCAATTGAAGCTTATTTAGCTTACATACAAAATTAAAAAAGCCACCCTTTTTATTTCGGATGGCTTTTTGTATTTCAGTATTTTTATTATTTACATTTAAACTTCGCTTTTGCAGCATCGAATTCGCATCCGCCTTTTTCAGCAACCTTAACACCAACAATTAAATTTTGTGTGCTGTTTAAGTTGATTTTACAATCTACGTTTGTTAAGGTTACATCACCAATTTGCAATGTTTTAATTATAAAGATATCGCCTTTAACAATTGTTCCGTTGCCGAGGTCAGTAGGTTTTTCATTTTTGAAATCTGCATCTGCTACAGCACCAGAATCCCATAATCTAATGAAATAATCACGACCAACCATTGCAACAATAATTTGCGGGCTTAGGTTAAGAATATATTTTGTTTGCTCTTTACCGTTAACTGATGCATTACCTTCGAACATGTTACCTTTTTTGGTAAGTGTTGCATCTAAAGCACCTGCACTAGCAGCTGTTGTAGTAGTTTTACCTTTATTTCCAGTGTTTGTATTAGTATTGGTATTCGTGTTTGTTTTTACTTCGCCAGCGTCAGGAGTATCCGTTTCGTCAACTTGCTGTAAATCCTGTAATTGCTTATTACGTTTATTTTCCTCTTCACGCTTACGCGCTTCGTTTGCTTCAATTGTTGCTTCATCATATTTAATGATAGCATTAGGAATTACACCGATAATAGTAAATTCAGTTCTTCTGTTGAGTTGGTGCAAATATTCATAATCTTCACCTTTGTATTTTTGAATAAATGATTCGACTAAAACAGTATTTGATGGCACAACAGTTCCACCAGGCAATTTAATTTCAGAAGACACTGTTTTTGGTGTTGTTTCACCATAACCTTTAGCTACTAAACGGCCAGGATCTATACCTCTTGAAATCAAATAATTTACAACGGTATCGGCACGATTTTGAGAAAGGATATTATTCTTCTCATCGCTGTCGCGTGCATCTGTATGCGAACCAATTTCAACCTTCAACTGAGGGCTTAAGCTCAATACATTATAAATTGAATCTAGTGCTTTGAAAGATTCAGGACGTAAATCCCATTTACCTAATGTGTAGTAAATGTTTTTTACTTCTATAGGTTTCATTTCTATAATTGGTTCCATTAAGATGTCGATATACATGGTATCGTTTTCTTTTAAACCAACAGTTGATGTTGTGGCCTTGCCGTTTTTATATTTATCTGCATAAGAAGTAAGTTCAAACTTATCTTGGGCAGTGCCTACAAAGAAATCTTCATAAGTGTTAGCAGTTTTAGTAACTGAAGAGTCCATTTTAGCACCTGAACGCATTAAGTCAATTGAAGCACCATATATTGGTAATTTTGTAATTTCATCGATTGCTCTTGCCATTATTACAAATTCTGGTGGGTATTTGTAAGCATAAATATCATCGCAACAAGTTTCACTTTTAACAGAGAAGCCTCCTTTGCGGTTGGAAACAAAAAATCCTTTTTTACCAGACACGTTAGTTGAATAATAAAAATCATCAACAGAGCTGTTAAAGGGTAATCCCAAATTTTGTGGTGAATCAAATGATTTCATACCACCTTTAGCGCTATAAATATCAAAACCACCAATATTAATTTGACCATTGGAGCTGAAATAGAATAATTCTTGTTCAACGTTGTAGAATGGCGTTATTTCATCACCACTAGTATTAATTTTTGTTCCGCAATTCATTGGGTTAGTATGATTCTTGCCCTTGCTTTGCACTTCACTATACCATAAGTCCATTCCGCCGCGGCCGCCGTTTCTGTTTGAAGTAAAGTAGAGGTATTCTTTACCTTTAAATGTTCCAACAGCAGGGTGAGTTGAAGTGAAATCTGACTCATTAATTTGGCTAACTTCTTTACCATTTTGCCATTCACCAGCTTCCCATTCGCTCATAAATATCTTACAAATCATAACGAGTGAATCGTTAGGGCGACATTCTGTGTAATAAAATCTTTTACCATCAGGAGAAAACGATCCGTTGCCTGTATGCGAATCTCCTTTATTAAATGGTGCAGACATTTCTTTAGATTGCCCCCATGAATCGCCATCAGCCTTTGATTCAAATATTCTTGCACGTAATTCTGTTTTCTGGGTTGTTCCCATTTCAATTACGTTTTCAGAAACCAATGATGCAAAAGTTAAGTTATTGTCTGGATCGTATTTCGGTGAAAAATCAGTATAATTATTATTCACCTTAGTACCTAAATGTTCCACATTTACATCAGCCGGTTTTTTACCTAATTCCAATGCAAGGTCACAACCTTTATCTTCATTTTTTGCTTGGCGCTTTAAATCTGTTCCTGTTGTTCCTTTTAATTTGCTATTTTTTGAAACTGCCTTAAATGCTTCTTTGGCTTCAGCATATTTACCATTATATTTTAAGCTCATAGCATAGTAAAATCCTGCTTCAGGATATGCGTCCTTCGATTTACCGGCATCAACGGTAGTTTTATACCACTTTTCAGCATCTTTATAATTACGTGCTAAATAATATGCTCTAGCAAGCTTGAAAGCAGCTTCTTGCGTTGCATCGTCATCGTAAGCTAGCTTGTATACATCTTGTGCATTATAATAACTTCCGGCAGACATCAATACATCAGCATACATCATCTTGCGGGTGTAATTCATTTTGTCTAATCCTGGATCAGCGGTTTGTGCTTGCATTGAAGCTGCAAACAAAACGATCGTGAGCATTGCGAATATTTTTTTCATGCTTTATTGTTCTTTATCTGTTGAAAATTTGATTAGGTTCACTATTCTTAATAACGTGGACAAGGCATTACATAATTACTAGGAATTACAGGCAAGATACAACCTGTATACACTAATGATAATTCGAATCCACCTTTTCCTGCACTTGCATCTTGTAATGTTGATGTATTAATATCATAGCTTGCTCCAAAACGGAAATTTTTATAATCCATTCCAACAGAAGCAATAACAGCATCATCTAAGCGATAAGCGCCACCAAGGAAAAATGTTGCCGGGAAATTCGAATTATTTAAGAAATAACCAAATTCACTTCCAACAATTATTTCTTGTGCACCTGACTGTGTTTGGAATAATACTGATGGAATTATACCAAACTGTCCGCCTAATGTAATACCTGCTTTTAAGTGAGCAACAGTGCGCGCGCCCAATTTATTTGTTTCATCGTTTAAGAAACTTTCTTTTGGAGAAATCAAGTTGAACATTGCTGCTCCACCTGTTATATTAAATTTCTTAGATACTTCGTTGTGATAGACTAACCCTGTACTCATATTTAATTTTAAAACGTTTCCTGCATAATCATCTTCACCAGAAGGCAAGTCGACATTAAATTCATCACCATCCCATTGACCTGGCCATTTTAATGCATTAAAATCTAATGACTTCTGCATCATACCTGCTTGAAGGCCTATTGAAAGGTTATGATTATCACGACCACCTAATCCTAAAACAAAAGCAGTTGAAGCCATTACCGAAAGGTTACTTAAATTACCATCACCAGATACATCATTATAGAGCAATAAGCCGGCAGTTAGTTTGCTAGCTGCGCCAATATTTTTAATAACTGGTGCATCAAAAAACGCTTCGTAGGTTACATAAGGAGTTGTAACACTATTCCACTGGTTGCGGTAAGTAAGTCCTGCTCTCCAATCACAGGAATTAACGCCCGTTAAAGCAGGGTTCAATGCTAAAGGAGCTGCATTGTACTGGGAGAAGTGAATGTCCTGCGCTTTGAGTACACCCACAGCCATGAAAGCTGCTAAAAACGTGATTTTGTAAATCTTCATCATTGGTTACTTTTTAAATTTTTTACTGAGTAATGTATTGTTGGTTATTGGTTTATTTGTTTGCTTGCAGGCTAATTTGTCTGCACATTTTATTCTTAAGGGTTAAAAATACTAAATCCATTTTAATCTGCAATATTCTATTACTTGATATTTAAAACAATAACAAGATAGCATTGCTTATTTCACAAGAATTACTGATCCCTGCTGCACAAAGTTTACATTGTTTAAATCCTTGTAATTCAGCACCCAAACGTATGTTCCCATCGGTTGCAGCTCATTGTTAAATGAACCATTCCATGAATTTTCAAAATTTTCTGTTTCAAATACCATCTCTCCCCAGCGGTTATAAATTTGTAAATGGTAAGTTGACAACAAGCCTCTAACAATTATGGTAAACCCGTCGTTAAAGGTATCTCCGTTTGGTGAAAATGCATTCGGCACGCCAACTAAGGCATCAGAGCTTACAGTTACAGTTACCTGATCAGTAAATACGCATCCATTTTCAGTTGTAACTGTTACAGTGTAAGTTGTTGTGGTTTCGGGCGCTGCTGTTGGATTTTCGCTATTTGCATCGCTTAAACCTGTGCTTGGCGACCAGCTATATTCGACTCCACCATCTGCATCGAGCAAAGCAGTTTCACCATAAAAAATGGTTGTATCAGCTCCTGCATCAGCAGTAGGTTCTTGAATGCTAACCTCAACTTCGGCAGTATTTACACAGCCAGCCAAAGTGCCTTCAACGGTATAAACAGTATTAACGCCTGGTGATGCATCCGTAACCGCTTCGTCGGGATTACTCAACGTTTCCACTGGAGTCCACGAGTAGGAAGCTGCACCTGAGGCCGTTAGCGTAGCCTCAGAACCTGGACAAATTAACGTATCGGCAGAAACTGTTAAAGGAATGGCATCGTAAACATAAATGACTAAGCTATCTCCAACCCCTGCAATACAGCCCAAATCAACTGTAATTATAATAGTTTCAAACCCTTCATCCAGCCCATCCTCATCAGCAATAATTGGAATTTGAATTAAAGTATCTCCTGGATAAAAAACTAATGTTTCTGGAATTGTCGTATAATCTGTACCGCCGTCTGCTGTGCCCGTAACATCAAGTGTTATCGTAAATGTATCTGATGGTGCAAACGACAATTCAAAAGTTAACAAACCATCATTACATCCTTCAATAACATATGGATATCCCTCAATAGTTGTCTCGTAAAGTAGCGTAACACCTGGACTAGAAAGCGAACCTGCTTCAATAAATACACCTGAATCTAATGCATCATCAAGGTCATCAGCTATAGCAATTTTTAAGTGATAGGTTTCACAAGGGATTACATTCCTCTTAGCTTCTAAAACTGTAGTAAAACCATCGTATTGTATGTAATAATCATCAGTATTAAATGGCGCATTAAACCCTGTGCCATTGATATTATAAAACTCACTATTGGTAACATCGTTTACATTATTAATCGAAACAATTGTTGCAGTTCCAGGAATTAATGCAAGATTCTCAATCCCAACAATACCTGGCCCACTGATATAAAATGCAAATACATCATTAAATGAACCTACATATTCTAAATATTCTTCTGAGCCAAATGAATAATTGAATCTAATGGTATCAGATGTAACCGTAAGGTCAAACTCCAACACACAGGCATCATTTGTGCCCAAAACTCCTGGAATATCGTCCAAATCAGGGTCTCCAGGTGCAAAATTTGAAGTAGAAGAACTACTAGTGTTATTTGGACCTACAGCATTAGAAACACTGCCACTTGTTAAAAGTATACCATTAGTAATTCCAACGTTGCAATCAACACAATCAAAAAAACCATACGCCCCATCAGGACAATCCATTGTTACGTCAGATATGGTAACGCCCTCGCCAACAAGTGATGTAGCAAGTTCCAAGGGTGTTGCAGATGCGTCAACTTCTAATTGCGCATACAGTGAATTAGGGATAAAAAATATAGTAGAAGCTGTGCACGCAGCGAGGAGATAATTGCGTAAAATAGGTTTCATTTAAATCGTATTTAAGGTTTTTCCATTAATTCACTTTCAAATTTACAAAAAAATTTGGTTAATCTGATAAAATTTCAGGAATGTGCAATAATTGAAAATGACTCAAAAATGACCTTCAGAGCAGATTCAGCATGTGTTGCAGTGGGATTTTACTATACTTTTTGTGTGCGTTTTGACATTCGCCACAACACGAACATCATTCCCAGCCCGAAGCTAATGAATATTATTGAGATAAAGGTAGCCTGTGTTGCATGAATGCCCATAAATTCCAAAACATTGTTCACCCTTATTTTTTCTATAAGGTATCGCTCTATTCCCGCAAACACCACATAAAGCGCCAATAACATCCCTGGAATCTTTAATTTTTTTCTCAAGTACCACAAAATTCCAAATATGATTAGCGACATAAAAACTTCATATATTGGTGTCGGGAAAACAGCAACGGGCAGCTGTCCACACCAATCGCCTTGACAACCTTCTATATAAGCGCCTTCGCTATTTACATTATACGCATAATTCTGCGCAAAAAGTGATCTTGGCAAAAATGAGGGTCCTTCGAAGTAGATTGAAGGCACATTGCTTAACGAATCAAATTCGCCTTCGTAATAATTAGCATTAATTGATAATATTTTTTCAAATTCGCCAGGGGCAGCCGCTGCAACTGTTCCATCTGCTTGCGAAATATAAGCGCTATTTAATATGCCCCAATCGCCATCGCCAGAAACTTGACACCCTAATCTTCCAACTGCATAAGCAAGAATTAACGTTGGCGCAACCGCATCTCCTAAATGCAAAACATTTATTTTTTTGCTTCGTGCAAATAAAATAACTGCCAACGCTCCCAATAATAATCCTCCATAAATAGTTAAGCCATTAAAGAAATTACCCAATGGATCTTCAATAAAATCTTTCCATCCATTTGGTTCTTCGAAATTGGAAAATATTTTTGCACCTAGTATACCAAATACCGCTGCAATCATAACAATATCGCCTAACCTATCGTGAGGAAAAACATCAATAGTTTTTTCTTTTGGTTGAGGTAACTTTTCTTTATTCTTTTCTCTGAATTTTTGATATGCCAATAATATACCACCTAATAATCCAATTAATATATTGCCTTCCCCCGAAAATACAAATGATTGAGGATTTTCATTAAATGTATCCCAATTCAAAATCATTCCACCAATTTTAAAGAAGATGACAAACCCCAACAAACCGTTCGAAATTAACTCGATAGTTGAAGCGGGCATTCCAACCATTATTTTTTGCTTAGTTGGCTTAAATACACCTTCCTTTTCTTTGCGAATTAATTCCTTATATAATACCCATCCGGCAACTAAAAATGCCATACCTACAAAAAAGCCAAAACTAAAAATCGGAAATTGCCAATTCGTATTAAATAAATCGTTAAATAATTCTGCAATCGTTGCGTAAGAGCGAAGTAGTACCATTATTCTTTATTTGGAATTAATTTGTAACCTTTGTTCATTTAAAAATTGGAATGATACATGTTGTAATTCGTCTACAACTGGCATTCCAAGCATATTTCCATCAGGGCTCACCTGGTTTAAAAGCACCGTAACCACTTCATTTACTAGCAGTGGGTCGTAATGTGTTTTTACTTTAATATAATTATCTGTAAACCCAAACATCCATTCGCCATCTGTTTCTTCTTCAAACAACACTGCTCGAGTCGTTCCAACAAATTGACTATAAAAACGCCTGCGTTTCTTTTCACTTAAACTGCGCAATTGTGTTGTTCTTTCATCGCGTATTTTTTGCGGCACTGCGTTTGGCAGGCCTATGGCAAATGTATTTGGTCGCTCACTATATGTAAATACATGCAAATAGCTAATATCTAATTCGTTTAAAAAATGATACGTTTCTAAAAAGTCGTCATGCGTTTCGCCGGGAAATCCGGTAATTACATCAACACCAATGCACGCATGTGGCATTTTTAGTTTAATAAATGATACACGAGAAACATACAATTCACGTTGATATCTTCTACGCATTAAACGCAATATTTTATTGCTGCCACTTTGTAAAGGAATATGAAAATGAGGAACAAATTTTTGCGATGCAGCAACAAAATTAATAATTGATTCTGTTAATAAATTCGGCTCAATAGACGATATGCGATATCTTGAAATAGTTGTTTTATCTAACGATTGAATTAAGTCATAAAATGATTCTTCGTTTTCGGCCCCATTATCATGCCCAAAATCGCCGAGATTTACGCCGGTTAAAACAATTTCTGCTACCTCTTGTGTGGCAATTTGTTTTACATTTTCCAATACATTTGCTATAGTATTACTTCGGCTTTTTCCTCTTGCTAGTGGTATGGTACAAAATGAACAAGTGTAATCACATCCATCTTGTACTTTTAAAAAAGTTCTAGTTCTTTCGCCAAAAGACCAGGCAGAATTAAAAATATTAACCTCATTAATATCTCCAACAACATATTTGCCTTTACCTTGATGAGTTGATTGTTGTAACGATAAAACATGTGCGACAAGATTAAACTTTTCTGCTGCACCTAAAACCAAATCTACACCGGGAATGGAAGCAATTTCTGCTGGTTTTAATTGAGCATAACATCCCACAATAATAACGCCTGCGTTCGGCGATGTTTTAAGCGCTTGTTTTACAATTTTTCGACATTTTTTATCAGCATGGTCAGTTACCGAGCAGGTATTAATCACATACACATCGGCGGCCTCGTGAAAAGGCTTTATTGCAAACCCTGCATCTTCCATCTGCCGGCCCAACGCCGAAGACTCCGAATAGTTGAGTTTACAGCCTAAAGTATATAAAGCAACGGATTTACCTGACATGTTGCGGTAAAATTAAGCATTTCGGCTGTATAGCGCCTACAAATGCGGTAAAGCAAGCAGTTTTACCCTTAAACGGCACTTTTCGTGGATTAACCATATACCCAGAATAAGCAATAGAAATCGTATCATGGTATATTATGTAATAAAATCAGATGTTTGCTTCCTATAATATACCATTTTCAAATTGTTTGCTATTCGGGTTAAACTCAACTAAAGCAATAGTTTGATTAATTTGTTAATGTCTATTGCTTAATTTGGAATAAATTTGACCTGCCGAAACCTTAAACTAGATTATATAATGGAATTAATACCATCTTATGTTTTGTAATAAAATCAAATGTTTTAAGCCAAAAAAATGCTCTTTTCAAATTGTTTGCTTAAAAATTAAAACCCATCTGAGTGCATAGCTTAGTTGATTTACTGCTTGCTATTGATTAATTCAGGTTAAAAAAATTGCAAAAAATGCTCATCCAGTTAAAAAACTATCAATTTGACCTTCGAAAACCGCTCGATATCTCAATTTCCTTGCATGATGGCGAGCAGGTAAATTGTTATTTTGCACCTCCGTTTAGCACAAAAGCGGTCGAAATGGGCAATTTTATCGGCGACACTAATCGTGGTGGATTGCTTAACTATAAAAATGTTAGCCTAAGTCCTCATGGAAACGGCACACATACAGAATGTGTCGGACATATATCTAACAGTGGACACACCATTAACAAAGCATTGCAGCAATTTCATTTCATAGCCCAGCTTGTTACAATTACTCCTGAAAATGCACCAAATGGTGACCTAGTAATATCTCGCCATCAAATACAGCAAATATTGGCGGTCGATGTTGAAGCATTAATTATTCGCACCTTGCCAAATACAGTTGACAAGAAGATTAGAAATTATAATCAAACCAATCCGCCATACTTAACCGTCGAAGCCACTAAATTGATTGTTGAGCAAGGCATACAGCACTTATTAGTTGATTTACCTTCTTTGGATAAAGAGGAAGATGAGGGCCGATTAGCCGCACATAAGGCCTTTTGGCAATTTCCCGACAACATCAGAATGGGTGCTACAATTACAGAGTTAATTTTTGTTGATGACTCAATTTCTGATGGCATTTATTTGCTCAACTTGCAAATAGCTTCATTCGATATGGATGCAGCCCCTTCAAAACCGATACTATTTGCACCTTTAAAGCCATGATTTAGTAACATAATTTTGACTATTTCATAACGATAAGCTTAACATTTTCGACAACAAATAAAGGGTATCTTTGACCCTTCAACTATTTTATGAAAAAACAAATACTCACCATCTCCCTTTTAATGGGTTTTCAAAGTCTAATTATTGCGCAAATTACAATTGCAGAAGCTAGAGCTTTGCCGGCAGGTAGCTCAGTAACTGTTAAAGGCCTCGTGCTAAATGGCGCTGAACTAGGCGACATCCGTTATATTCAAGACAACACAGGCAATATTGCCGTTTATGGCGCAACCTTGTTAGATGGCATTTTACGTGGCGATTCGATTGAAACAACAGGACCACTTTTTAATTATAATGCCTTATTAGAAATTTCACCAGTAAGTAGTGTTACCTTATTAAATTCAGGCAATGCATTGCCAGCGCCTATTGATGTTACAACAGTTTCAGGTTTTATTGAAGGATATGAAGCTAAACTCGTAAGAGTAAACAGCGCTTTGTTTGTAGATGCTGGAACATTTTCTACAGCAGGCTCAGGAACGAATTACGATATTACCGATGCAACAGGCACTAGTGAAGCACGTGTTTTAACTGCAACAAATATAGATGGCACACCTATACCTGTTGATGAGGTTGCTGTTACAGGTATTATGAGTCAATATGCTCCTGGCGGAACAGGCGGATACCAATTATTGCCTAGAGATTTAAGTGATATTGCAACTGGTGGAAATCCGCCTATTATTTCAACCGCATTAACGCAAACAAATATTACCACATCGTCATTTACGGTTAACTTTAACACAATTAACCCAGGCTCTACAATTATATATTACGGCACTACCACTGCATTAGGATTAACATCAACAGATGCAGCATTAGTTACTGCCCATGCATTTAATTTAAGTGGCCTAACCGCTGGCACAGTGTATTATATTCAAGCAGCAAGTGTGAGTGCAACAAACGACACCTCTTTTTCAGCAATCGCTGCAATGGCAACTGCATCAAATTCAACTGGACAAATAAAAGTTTGGTTCAATAGCAGCGTTGACAATAGTGTTTCAACTGGCACAAATGCAATTTTTGTTAATGGAACAATGGACGATACTATTATTTGGTATTTAGACCAAGCGCAATACAGTGTCGATTTTGCTATTTACAATATTGACAATGTAAACAATATAATTACTGCCATTAATGATGCCTATGCACGCGGTGTTGATGTGCGCGTAATTTGCGACAGCGGGGTTGATGATTTTAATTATAATTTAATAACTGTAGGTCCAGGTAAAAAGAAAAAATCACCTGCCGATGGCACAACAAATGCTGACGGTGCTTTTTATGGCATTATGCATAATAAATTTATTTTAATAGATGACGTATCAACTGACCCTAATGACGCATGGGTTATTACTGGTTCAATGAACTTCACCGACAATCAAATTAAGGTTGACAAACAAAATATTATAGCCATTCAAGACCAAAGCTTGGCACGTGGGTTTAAAGTGGAATTTGATGAAATGTTTAGCGGAAAATTCGGTCCGGATAAAACCAATAATACGCCGCATGAATTTGTAATAAATGGCAAACGCGTTGAACTACTTTTTTCACCAAGTGACGAAGTTGAAACTAAAATGCTTGAAAAAATAAACACTGCCGATTATGATTTACATTTTGCGGTATTTTCATTAACGAGGTTCAGTATTAGTTATGAAATTGAAGATGCTGTAACAGAACGTGGCGTTTTCGCAGCTGGTATATACGATCAAACAGATGCTGCCGACCCAACCGCAATTGATGTTTTAGAAGGCGCGCTTGGCGATAGATTTTTTTCTTACACGGGCAGTAATTTGTTACACCATAAATATTTAATTATTGATGCCAATTGCACGCAGTCGGATCCATTGGTATGGACAGGCTCTCACAATTGGAGTTCAAGTGCAAACTCTCGCAACGATGAAAACACTATTGTTGTACATGACTCCACTATAGCCAATATTTACTACCAAGAATTTATGCAACGTTATAAAGACGAAAGTGCAACAGAATTTTTAACAGAGAAATGTGATTTTGTTGGAGTAGATAACATCAATCCTGTTAGCGAAATATATGTATATCCTAATCCGGCAACAAGCCAATTATCAGTATATGCTGCTTTCTTAAACGAAGCAGATTTTGTATACATCTATGACTTATCTGGCAAGAAATTAATTGCTGAACCAATAAGCAATCAGCAACAAATAACAATAAATATTGCTGATTTAAGTGCTGGGATATATTTTATAGTTGTTCAGAATGGAAATGTTTTAAGCACGGAGCAGTTTGTAAAAAAATAATGCTATAATGCAAATAAAATAATAACCCATGAAAATGAAACGCACGCTTTTTATTGTTAGTGGTTTAATATTCACATTTTATTTAAATGGCCAAGTATGTGAACCCACAGTTGCATTTAATTTTAATGGCACTACAATTGATGTTTCTGGCAATGGAAATGACGCGGTATTATTTAATGGTGCTACTACCGCGGCCAACTATCTTGAAATTGGATATAACCATGATGACAGAGCTGAGGTACCTGCTATAACATTAGATGGTGTTTCAGATTTTACAATAACATTTGAATTCTATTTAAACGGGCTTAATTTATCCGGTGTATCTCCAACAAACACATTTATTGCTGGTGCAAGCTCATTTAACGAATCAGAATTCGCCATTTCTTATCAAGCAGATATTGAAGCAATTGTTGTTGCTCTAAAGGGCAGTGGAGATATATTTCCAATCTCTTTGTTGTTAGAAAGCTGGTATTGCTTAACTGTTAAGCGCAACGGCAGTAACGTAACTGTGTTGGTAGATGGAATGGAGGTTACTACAATCGATATGACTTCGAGCCCACTTAGCATCGAATTTCTAGAAATAGGTCAAGAATTGGATTGTGTAGATGGATGTTATGCTACCAATCAAAGCTTGAATGGAAGAATTGAAAACTTTAAAATTTATCCTTGTGCCGAACCAAACGTAGGTTGCCAGCCCTTTGAAGTTGCTTGTGATACGTTACTTAATTACAAGTTTGATGGCAATGTTATTGACTATGGCACATTTGGCAATAATGGAACACTTAATGCGGGTGCATCAGTTATTTCAAATATTCTTAAAATAGGTTACAATAACGACGACTATATTGATGTGCCGGTTGCGGCAGCTGATGGATTAGTTGATTTTGCAATTTCTTTTAATTTTTATCTCAACGAATTAAACATAGATGGGTCATCACCAACCAACACGTTTATAGCAGGAACTGATGGGACGAACATGCACGAATTAGCACTTTCTTATGAAGCAAGTTCCAATGCATTTGAAGTGGCAATTCATGAAGTGGGAGGAATGATACCGGCTTCAATTGCTGCTAATGTATGGTATTGTGTTACTTTTTATCGCAGTTTCGATAGTGTTTGGATTGAATTGGACGGTGTGTTGTTGCCAACAGTATTGTTATTACCTGAAGGCGCTTTGTCTATTTCATTTCTTGAAATTGGACAAGAGTTAGATTGTGCTGATGGCTGTTTCGCTGAAAACCAATCGTTAAATGGTAAAATGGATAATCTAATTTTCCAAAATTGTACGAATCAAATACTTTGCAGTGAAGTGAGTGTTGGAATTGAAACCATTAAATTAGATGCCATTTCGATATTTCCAAATCCGGTGAGCGATATGCTTTACATTGAATTCCCTAAAGCGCTTTCAATCAATAATATCTCTATTATTTCGTTAACCGGCCAGCAAGTGAATGCAATAATTACACCTAAATCTAACCTGACTTATGAAATTGACATGTGCAACCTTATGCCAGGTATTTACTTTTTGCAATTGAGGGATAGAGAAAAGGTGTGGAGCAAGAAAATAGTAGTATCACATTGAGGAGATTGGATATACCTTGATATTAGTTTGGTGTTTTAATAATATTTTTTATATTTATCTATTGCTGAATTAGTATTTTTTTTGTTTAACTGACTAAAAAAAATTAACAAGTGTTAATTACATGATACTTTTACATGGTGGAATTAAATTACCTATTTTATTCTTTTGAGATACCCATTTGGATTAAAAGTCATGTAGAATTTTTCTTTCGATTTGTCGACAATGAAATTGTTTTGATTCGGCAGAAATTTTTCAATTGCCTCAAAAGGCCCAGGACCAAACTCAGGGTAGACAGGGTGTCCTTTAATATTTGAATCTTCCACTAATAAATAGCTATTAAGGCTTACATATCTTGAGTAAATGTGTAGTTCTTTGAATACATGATCACAAGTATGATCGTCATCTAAAATAACCAAAATTTTTTCCATCCCTTTCGCTTCTTTATCTATTAATTCAATAATTTCTGGTGCAATTGTGGACCCTAAAAGATATTTTATTCTATGATGAATTGGTTTATTAGGATGGTCTTCAATATCAATTGTAACAATCGTGCCTTTATTCATTAAATCACATAATGTGGCAAGGTAATATGCACTACCACCTTTGTATGTGCCGCACTCAATTATCAAATCAGGTTTACTTCATAAAGCAATTCTTGATACATCCAAGTGTCAAACGGGCATTTTTTAATATGTGTTCCCAGCCAAGTTGATTCGCCCCATGTTTTATTAAAAAGAAATGAATCATAAAATAACGAATGGAACTCATCCACAACATTCTTTTCCTTTTTTTTATTTATATATAATCTTCTATAGATTAAACTTCTCAAACTTAATATTTCCGCTTTCAATCCCATGAATATTATTTAGTTTTTATTGCAAGTAATTGAAATGCTTTCTGAGGCTTATTCTTTACGAATAGTGTAGTAATATCAGAAATAAAGCTCCAAAAAAAAATAGGCTTCAGTTTAACTTTTGCAAATTCGCCTCTCATCGATTTAATTCCATTTACACCAAGCACTTTGTAACCTCGACTTATGAATTCTTCAGTTGTCCAACCTGAGAGATGCACTTGCCAAGGGTTGCTTTCCCTATCCCCTTGTTCCAAAAATCCATTCGGAGTATAAATAAATATTTTCTTAACCGCTATTTGATCTAACATATCAAGAAGCTTATTGCCGTCTACTTTAGTTAAATGTTCAATTAAATCAAGTGCTGCTACAGCATCAAAACTTTGCGAACCAAAATGATTTTGAATTTGCATTACATCTAGTTTGATATACTCATTATGAATGCCTTTAGCAATACTTCTATCTATACTCGGTTGAAAAGCATCAACCCCAACACAATACAAATTCTTATTAAATGTTTGAACCGGCGAATTTGAGCCACAACCAACGTCAAGAAGAGTTTTGCAATTTTTAACTTCCCGTTCAAGGACTACATCATACTTTGAAAATATTGATTTATAGGAGTACCTATATGACTTCCTAAGTAATTTGGTTAACAACCACATATCTTAATTTAAATAAAATTTGTTATCAAACACCCCTTTGATGCCATCATTTACAGCTTTGCGAAAACGCTTAAATGCCCCCATTCTAAATGTAAAGATAGCAATTAGGAGTAAAATTAAGGTATATAAAGATTTATTTACCCAGAAATAAAACTGATTTGTAACTAGATTTTGCTTTTGAAAATATACGAAGTTGCGAACAGCAATGTAGGTTAGATTATTTTCGGGGAATAAAAATTTAGGCCTGAAGACAGACTCACTAGACCGTGCCTGCCAGCTTTCTTCAATGTCACTAATTTTTCCATTTGGTATTAAAAAAATCCCCCCCCCCGATTTTGAAATCCTATAGGTAAACTCGAAATCATCCGCATAAACAAAGAACCGCTCATCTGGAAGTCCTATTTTTTTAATAAGATTTTTATGAAAAAAGAGCCCGCCATAAGGTGCGCATGGAATCCTAATGCCACGTTTTATTGCAGTTGAATTAGTTTTTCCTATTAAAAATTTATTTCTTACTTGCCGTATCCCAAATCCTAAAAACTCATTTGCTTGGGGAAAATGGCTTTCTACTGAAGCACCCGCTGCTACTGCTGTTAAATAATTACGTTGCAATCTTATAGCCATTAGCGCAAATCCATCAAAGCTATAATGTGAACTATATTGAGTAAAGTTATCAGTTAAAATTTTTATTGCGTCTGGTGCAATTAAATTATCATCATCCAATAAAAAAATCAAATCACTTCTATCAGTGTTTAATACAGACTGAATGCCAACCTTAAAAGCCCATGCTGACCCGCGATTAGATGAAGAATTAATAATTTCTAAGCTGGAAAACTTATACTTAGACAAGTTCTTCGACAAATCAACATCCCCCCCGTTATTCACGACTACAACTGAGCTATCTGGTGCACAGTTCTCAAGTTGAGTCAAGTTAGTGTTTAAATAATCCCAGCGATTATTATAGGTAACTATTACAATATGTAAGGCAAATGGCTTCAAATTTCTATAAAATAATTTAATAAATTTATGGAATTCAATTTACGGTTCGAAGTTAATTATAATTTAGGTTCTGTAAGGGTTTGGCTAGGAAATTAATAAAAATTACTACCTTTGAAAAAAAACTCATGACTAGAATATTCCACTTATTTTGTTGTTTATTCATTTATACTGTAGCGAAGGGCCAGTCTATAATTGAATATCAAAGCGCTTCCGAATTAGATGTAACCTTCAATGCGGTGAAGTCGTACGGCCAAAATTGCATTGTTGGTGGAAATGAGGGTAATAAATTACTCTTTTGCGAAATTAACCTAGACGGAACTGTTGTTAATAGCAAAACAGTAATTTTGGGCGACGAAAGCACCTATCCTATTATCATGTCCATGATTCTTGATTCAGATAACAACATTGTGGTAACGGGATATCGTGAAAATACCCCATCAACAGCTACTGGATTTGTCTTAAAATACGATTTTTTGGCAAATGAAGTTAAATGGGTAAAATCTTTTGACAATGCTGGAAGTTATTTTCATTGTATAATTGAACCAATCGCAGGGGGAGATTATGTAGTAAGTGGACAAGATTTTATTGATGATAATGGACAAGAGGCTATAATTTTTAAGATTAATAGAACTACAGGGCTGTTTACTACAATTACGAATATAAACAATGGATCAAATTCCGAAACTTTCTATTCAATTGCTTATCGCGATGGATCATATCAGGTAAGTTCAAGGTTAACCGTAAACGAAGGAACCTCCAAAATGCGTGCATGCAAACTAACTTTGAATGATTTAGGAGAAATCACTTCAAACCAGACATATCTTGCTGACCCCGATTCTGAATCAGCAAGGTTATATGGCTTTAACGTTAAGTACGTTAATGAAAATATTTTAATGGCGGTACATGGAGATGCAATAGGCACTATCACAAATAAAGATTTGTTTATAGTAAATACAGAATTAGATGGTGAAATAAATTGGATAAATAAATACGACTTGCTTAATTATGAATTTGATGGATCCTGGAATTCAATTGTATCAGATGGTGCAAATATTTTTTATTTTGGAAATCTAAAAGATGGAAGTGTTGATGAGAAAGGGAATATTTTTATCATGAAAGCCGACGTTAATGGAAACATTATTTGGGCTAACTCTTATAACCTTGAAACTAACTATGCATATAACCATCCTGATGCCCTTCTAGCAAAATCTAGTAAACTGTTTGCAGTTGGGGCCAAATATAATGAAGTTACAAATGCGTATGACGGCGTTATTTTAATTACAAATCAAGAAGATGGTTTGATGGAAGAAGGTTGTTTTACAATAGAGCCATTAGATTACAACTCAGAAATTTTAACTAGTTACAATGTAATTAGTTTTGCTGCAGAAAATACTTTTCCAATTTCCAATCCTGCTACAACACCAGAAGACGCCGCTTTTTTAGCTGAATCAATTACATGCCAGTACGTTGATATAAACAATTCAAACTTATCATCCATATTTAATATTTACCCAAACCCTTCGCACAATCAATTAACAATCCCATTAGCAAAAAACATTACCAAAACATCTGATGTTGAAATTGTTAATACCAGCGGGTTGAAGATTCCAATTTCAAATGGATTAATCAATTTTTTCAATAATATTTTAATCATTGATTTAAACAAAATAGATTTGCCAGCGGGATTCTACTTAATAAAACTAAATACTAATATCGGGTCAATGACTTATAAATTCGAGCACCTTTAAAGACAAGTGCCGCCATTATTAGGTAATTAGTTGCTATGGCTTCAATCTCCCGTATACGGACCAATATATAATTAACCCAGAATAAGCATTAGCAATCGTAACATCTTATATTATATAATAAAATCAGATGTTTGCTTCCAATAACATTTGCTTATCAAATTATTTACTATTCGAGTTAAACCCATTTAAAGCAATAATTTGATTGATTTGCTAATATATATTGCTTAATTTGGGATTAATTAAAAATGGCTACCTAAAATTACAATTTTGGGTAGCCATTTTTAATTATAAAATTATATCACTGTTTAACAACTTTAACATTATCTTGCGCGCCACTTTCACCATCAACAATTGAAACTAAGTAAATTCCATTCGCAAATGATTGTAAATTTAATACAAATTGTGCTTCAGTAGATTTATAGGTTTGAATTAAGGCGCCTGAAACATCTAGCAAATTAATTTTCATTAACTGCCCTGCATCATTAGGATTTTTAATTAACACAAGTCCTGTTGTTGGGTTTGGATACACTGTTGCAACCTGTTCCATTAATTCCGACTTAAAATCTAAATTATCTTCAACCAACAAATCGCTATTAGTTGATTCCATTCCCAATCCATTTGCGGCACAGGTAGTTTCTGAATTAAACGTATGCTTACTTCTGGTAGGAGCTGATGCTGTAAATGTAACAGCTGATGAAACTTGACTCAGTGTTTGCACCGCATCATAATTATCCAATAAACTTGTTACAGTACAAATAATATCGGTTCCACATTCTCCAACTTCACCAGAAGCCACCGGGGTTTTCATAAATACACCCTTCATTGTTCCGTCCAACTGACGCTTTTCCCCAACTTGGAATATATGTTCTCCAACAATAGCCATTGAGCTAGAATTGTATAATCCAGTAGTTGGCGTTCGTGTGCTAAATGGATATGATTTAGCCCAAACAATGCTTCCTGATTGATCAAGATTAAACAAGAAGATATCAGAAAATTTACTTCCGTTGTGCAATGAACCATACACAATATATCCATCATTGTGTTTTTTTATCGCTGAAAATAAGCCGTCATTAGTTACACCAGTTATATCATACTTATTAGTTAAAAAAGCATTGCCATCCATATCAGTTTTAATGAGCCATAAATATCTTATTGAATTAGTTCCGGCATCATCACCAGCACCTACAATAATGAGTGTATCACCATCTTGCATTAAATCTTCAGAATAATATCTGCCTGTTGTTGCAGTGCTTTCAATATACGACCGAGTAAAATTGACTGTTCCATCTGTATTTAAGTTCGACAAACAAATCCTAAACTTAGATGCACCGGATAATAACTCATAACGGCCTGTTGTATAAATTGATGCAGAGTTTTCATCGTATACCAATGCTTCAACACTTTCATTAATATTTTTATTCAAACTGCTAATTGTTGTCATTGTGCCAGTATTTCTATTTGCGATAACTGTAATGTCATCCGTCTGATTACCAGCGCCAGTGCCAGTTTCCTGACCACCAATAACATAATCACCCCCATCAGCCATTTCCGCAATATCCCAAAAGAAACTATTTACAGTAGATTTTTGATACCACATTAGATTTTTAGAAAATGGATTAAATTTTAAAGCGAATGCCTTACCAAAATCACCATTAATTGAAGCACCAACAATCACTAAATGACCATTGCTATCTTCAATCAATTGATTAATGGTAATACTAGTATCGGCAACGTTTATTTTCCTAGCCCAAATAGGATCTCCCGCTTGATTAAATTCCCCAATAAAAACATAAGTGCCATAATTTCCGGCAACATATAAATTGCTCGTTGGCGTTTCATCTACAGGAATAATAGCCGCGAATCGCACATTTTGTCCAGGCAATTTAGAATACTCTCTAATAAATTGAGCGTGATTCTGTTGCATTAATCCTAAGGTAAGGAGCGCAAGCATTAATAGTTTAGTTTTCATAATGATATTTTATTTAATTTGTTTTATAATTATTGTTGATTGGTATCTTTTTAGATTGTTTTCTATAACTAATAAATAAGCATCATCAAGCAAATCTGATAAATCAAATTCTGAATATGACCCTTCAATATCCAAAGATAATACAACTTCGCCAAAAATGTTGAAAATCTTAACAACCCCACTAAAAGGCTCAGAAACCCCTGAAATATTAAGGTTCAATTGTCCTAAAACAGGGCTAGGATAAGCATGCATATAGGCATATCCCGTTGTAAAACTATCTGCATCATTCATTATACCATGATTTTACCGAACTAAAACACGCTGACAAAACATTAATACTTAATTAAAAAAATAGACACCAAAACTTTGTTTCATAAAATTATAGCATAAAAAAAATAGCCAGATTGCAGATTTTCAAAGTAAACCACTCATTTTCGTTCTCAAACGTATATGCATTTTAAAAAACTGAGTAAATATTTGTTTCCCGATAACCCACGCATGTATTTCAGAAATACACAAAATAAAATCGCACTATTACAAGGTGCTATTGCTTTTCCCTTTCCGCATTAATTCAGGCAACTGCCTCAATTCATTTCTATATATACCAAGAATGAGCACAACGGCAAGAATTAATTGGGCTAATCCAAACGCCAACTCGGTTAATACATTTAACTCCTGTAACCCAACTACTGCTAAA
>Ga0105046_10003000_pt1 | contig 26715 bp, 20 predicted proteins | sample MAT03_FD_78385 | JGI IMG/M metagenome (GOLD analysis project Ga0105046, IMG submission 78385) | Freshwater microbial communities from Lake Fryxell liftoff mats and glacier meltwater in Antarctica - MAT-03 (megahit assembly) | ecosystem: Environmental > Aquatic > Freshwater > Ice > Liftoff...
CAATTACTACACAGGAGGATCTGTTTACAGAAAGAATTACCTATCCGGGAATCAATGGAGATATGCAGGCTTACGTGGCGAGGCCAAAAGCAGAAAAAAAATATGCGGCTGTGGTAGTGATACATGAAAACCGTGGCCTTAATGCACATATTGAAGATGTGGCCCGGCGGGCAGCCAAAGCAGGATTTCTTGCTATTGCCCCCAATGCTTTATCATCACTTGGTGGCACACCGGAGAATGAAGACGAAGCAAGAACAAAGTTTCAACAATTAAAAGCAGAAGATAGCCTGCAGAATTTTATAAAAGTGTTTGATTACTTACCCGGCAGAAAAGACTGCAACGGTAAATTTGGCTGTTTAGGTTTTTGCTGGGGCGGTGCTATGGCCAATAACCTCGCAGTAAATATTCCTTCATTGAAAGCAGCTGTTCCATTTTACGGTCGTCAGCCTGCGGCAGAAGATGTTCCAAAAATAAAAGCGGCCCTTCAATTTCACTATGGTGGATTAGATGAAAGAGTAAATGCAGGCATCACAGCTTATGAAGATGCTTTGAAAAAAAATAATATTAGTTACGAATCATATACTTATGAAGGTGCACAACATGCATTTCATAATGACAATGCCCCAACAAGATATAATGAAGCCGCTGCCAAACAAGCCTGGCAGCGGACGATCAATTTTTTTAATAAATATTTGAAATAGTACACTACGCTGTATCAAATCTTTTTTGCACTACTTTCCAATCCACTACATTCCACCAGGCAGTAATGTAGTCGGGTCTGCGGTTCTGGTATTTCAGATAATAGGCATGTTCCCACACATCAAGCCCTAACAACGGTGTTCCTTTTACTTCACTTATATCCATCAAAGGATTATCCTGGTTGGGTGTTGAATAAACGACCAATTTTTTATCCGCTGTTTTCACCAACCATGCCCAGCCACTTCCAAACCTGTTTTTCCCGGCATCTGTAAATTGAGTTTTAAAAGCATCAAAAGAACCAAAGTCTTTGATGATAGAATTTTGTACGGAGCCATCCGGTGCATTGCTACTGACAGAAGCTCTCATACTCTTCCAAAAAAACTCATGGTTATAATGTCCGCCACCATTGTTTCTCATCTTTGGCGAATACTTCGAAATTTTTCCGAGCAATGAAGTCAGTTTGTCTTTTCCTGTATCTACATTCTCTGCTTTCAGTGCATCCGCCAGATTCTTCGCATATGTTGCTGCATGTTTTGAATAATGTATTTCCATTGTCATAGCATCAATCACCGGTTCCAGTGCTGTATATGCGTATGGAAGTGGTTGCTGCTCGTAAGGTATTTCTTCTCCGGTTACGCTGCCAACCACAGCGGTTTTACCCGTTGCACATGCCCATGATGGGATGATGCTGGCTGCTATTCCCGCCGCAATACCGGCTCTTCCTGTTTTTATTAAAAACTCACGTCGGTTATTTTTATTTATATCGGGCATGATGAATAAATTTTATTTGATTAAAAAAAATTGGTCTTCTAAAATTAGTTCTATTTGAAGGAAGAAAGGCGGTTTGAATGTACATACTTTGTAAAAAATTGATAAAAGGCAGAAAATACCCAATACTTAACTTCGCAAACATTCATGCACCTAAAAGATTATTATAGCATACTGCAACTGGAGCCTTCGGCCACATTGCCGGAGATAAAAAAAGCGTACCGGAAACTTGCTTTGCAATATCACCCCGACAAAAATCAAAATGACCCTTATTCATTAGCACAGTTTACTGAAATAAAAGAGGCTTATGAAATACTTACCAATCCTGCTAAAAAAGAATATTACCTGCAACAAAGATGGTACAACCAGAGTGTTGGCAAAAGAAAGAGCCAGGATGTTATTACACCTGTTACCATATTGAAGCAGGCATTGGAACTGGAAAAATATGTTTTTGCTCTGGACACATTCAGAATGGATAAGGAGGGCTTAAAAGAATACATTCTTGGCTTGCTGCCAGACTCCGCCATTGACCAACTTAAAAAATTCAATGAACCGGAAACAATCCGGCAAATCATTATTACTATCATTAAAGCAATGAATCCTTTGCCACAGGCATATACCGGAACAGTTATAACACAGCTTGAAAAATTATCTTCGGGTGATAAGTTAGCCAGGTCAGCATTAACCATTTTTACCAAAAAAATTGCAAAAAAAAGTCGCCGGGAAAAATATTCCCTGATCATCATCATTGCTGCTACCATTATTCTTTGCCTTCTTATCTGGCTTGCGGGTCGTTAGGGTTACTTGTGCAACGAAGCTCAATCATTTTTTTCTTTCATGCAGATGTAAGCAAATACAAAAAAGAAACCAAACTGCGGAGTAGTATCTTTGCACCATGCACTACGTTTCAGTTGAGGGATTGACCAAGAGTTACGGCATTCAGCCATTATTTGAAAACATTTCGTTTAATATAGAAGAAGGCGATAAAATTGCCCTGGTGGCCAGAAATGGTACCGGAAAATCCACTTTATTAAGAATATTGGCCGGTACAGAAATTGGTGACGAAGGCAAGGTCTGGGTCAATAAAGATGTTGATGTTGTATTGTTGGAACAAGAGCCTTCTTTCGTTGAAGAGAAGTCTGTGCTGGATAATATCTTTTTTCACAACCATCCTGTCATCAATGCCATCAAAGAATATGAATTGATGGAAGAAGAAGGCGACCCCGATAAACTGAGTGAGGCCATTATGAAGATGGATGATCTTGGGGCCTGGGATTTTGATGCCAAAGTAAAACAGGTGTTGAGTAAATTAAATATTCACCACTTACAACAACCCGTCAACAAGCTAAGCGGCGGACAACGTAAAAGAGTGGCCCTGGCAAAAACATTGATTGACATTGGCTTTGAACACAAGCATGTATTGTTGATAATGGATGAACCGACCAACCATCTCGACGTTGAAATGGTGGAGTGGCTGGAACATTATTTCGACAAAGAAAATATAACACTGCTGCTGGTAACCCACGACCGCTATTTCTTAGATGCTGCCTGCACGGAGATATGGGAGATGGAAGGCAGTAATATCTATGTACACAAAGGCGACTATCAGAATTACTTAGAAAAAAAAACGGCCCGTATAGAAAATGATATGGCCAGTATTGATAAAGCAAAAAATACTTATCGCCGGGAACTGGAATGGATGAGGAAGCAGCCAAAAGCCAGAACGACAAAAAGTAAAAGTCGCCAGGATAATTTTTATGTGGTAGAGAAAAAAGCCAAACAACAAATTGTTGACGAACAGGTTCAGTTAGACATGAAGATGAACCGCCTTGGCGGAAAAGTAGCAGAGCTAAAGAAATTGTACAAAAGCTATGGAGAAAAAGTTTTGTTGAAAGGGTTTGATTATACATTTAAAAAAGGAGAACGAATCGGCGTAGCAGGAAAAAACGGTGCGGGCAAATCCACTTTCATCAATATTTTGCAAGGCATAGAAAAGCCTGACAGCGGTAAAGTAAATATTGGCGATACGGTCATCTTTGGTAATTATTCCCAGCAGGGCCTGGTAGTAAAAGAAGATATGCGGGTTATTGAATTTGTAAAAGATATTGCCGAACATTTTCCGCTGGCCAGTGGCGGCACATTAAGTGCAGCTCAATTTCTCCAGTTATTTTTATTTGATCCCGATAAACAATACACCTACATCAGCAAATTAAGTGGTGGTGAAAGAAGAAGGCTGCATTTGCTATCAATTCTTTTTCGCAATCCAAATTTTTTGATACTTGATGAACCGACCAATGATCTGGACCTTCCTACATTGGGAGTATTAGAAAACTTTCTGAGTGAATTTCCGGGTTGTTTGCTTATCGTATCACATGACCGTTATTTTATGGACCGCCTGGTAGATCACTTATTTATTTTTGAAGGTGATGGGGTAATCAGGGATTTTCCGGGGAATTATTCGCAGTACAGGCAAGCAATGGCAAATGGTATGCAGTCGGGAATAGGTAGTGTAATGTCTGGAAATGAAAAGGCTGTAACAAATAACGGGCAAACTGAAGTCAATAACCAGCAGCCAACATCTGGTAACAAGCGACAACTCTCCTATAAAGAGAAAAGAGAATTTGAGCTGTTAGAAAAAGAAATTGCCTCACTGGCAAAAGAAAAAGAAACCGTTACCGATAAACTAAATAACGGCAATACCCCTTTTGATGAACTACAACAACTATCCCACCGCATTGGGGAGGTAACCAGGCTAATTGATGAAAAAGAACTAAGATGGCTGGAACTGAGTGAAATACAGTAAACTATTTTTCGCCTTATAAAATTGGTAAAATGATTCAAAAATCATAGTTTCAATTTCCTTTCCGTCCCCTTCCAGACTTCAGGATAATCTCCCTGATTATTTTTAACCAAACTAAAAAAAATTACATGAAAAAGAATTTTCTGTTTGCAGCCTGCTGCATGTTGTTACTCGCCTGTAATAATGAAAAAAAAGATGATGGGAAAATGGACGATGGGAAAAAAGATACCATGTCCTCAGGTGACAAAAAGCCTGCCTCCGAATTGCTGGATTTAAGTGCCGCTGACCCTATTAAAAAATCATTTGCTGCATTCGCAAAAGGGGATGTAGATGGCATGGTAGCAGATTTTGATGATAATATCCGTTACACCTGGTCAGGTGGCGACAGTGTCATTGGCAAACAAGCTGTTAAAGATTATTATACAGGCCGTTTGAAATTGATTCAGTCAATTAGTTATTCCAATGAAATCGTACTTTCATTACAGGTAAATGAAAGCCAGTCACCGGCTGCTCCAACAGGAAAGTGGGTACTTTACTGGACTATGGCAGATGTAACCTACAAAAACGGAAAAAATTTAAAATTCTGGATGCATAATGCTAACCATTTCAACGATGCGGGCAAAGTTGACTTTGTGGGTCAGTACATGGATCGTCATCCTATTATGGAAGCCACCAAAGATCTGATGAAATAGTTTTTCTTATAAAACCTTCATGCAAAAGCGATTTGCCTCCGGCAAATCGCTTTTTTAATATAATGCCGGAGATTATTAACCTTAGTTGCAAAAAAGTAAAGTTCCATTATGTATCGTTTTACTTTAGTATTCATTATTGCTATGATTTTTATGAAGGCTTCCATAGCCAGGCAACCTGTAGAAAAAATACTGGCAGAGAAAATCCTTCTGGTAACAATTGATGAAATTGGGATTATTACAATTGGCCGGGATACGGTAGGTTCTGCTGAACTGACACGGTACACCCGGGAGAGACTTTTTAAAAGCTACCTGGGCACCGGGCAAATGCATAACATAATAAAACTTCAGAATCTCAATCCAAATGTTCCTGACCTTGTTAGTGCAGCAGTTGAAAAAGAAATAAAGGATGCGCAAAAAATGCCTTAACAGAAATTTGTGTTCAAAAATACAACCGGAAGTTTGATGATCTTGAAAAAAGAAGACAGGATAAAATAAAAAAAAGTTTCCGGTGTTGTTTCAAACTGATTATTTATAATTTTCCGAAGTATATGAGAAGACCGCTGACATTTATTTGATAGCCTTTTCAATATTTATTTTCCTGCCGGGTTACAAATTTTCTTAAAAAATTATTCAATTAAATCAGTATAGGCACGGTCAGCATAATACCTGTATTTTTTTGAATCCCGTTTCGTACCGCATAAAACCGAATGAATAAAACCATTCAGCTCCACTTGCTGTGTGTGATAAATACCCCTGTCGGTATTTATTTTAAAAAAGAATTGAATATAATTGCCTGCACTTTTATAAATGATAAGGCTATCAGTCGTTGATTTCGAAAAAGTAAAATCATTCTGTAAATGTTTCAAAAGCAAATGACTTTTGTACCAGGTTCCGCCTGTTGCAGACACCACAGGCTTTCCGTTATAAAGAGCAACACTGTCGTTATAGGCAAATACATTCAAAGCAGCACCGTTAACAGCATGTAGCCAGCTTTTCAGCTTTGGATAAAAGCTGCTGTCATAACCATAATCGCTATCTAAAAAACTGATGCGTTTTATCCATGGCGGTATTTGCGCCACCCCTGCGAGGTAACCAAAAATAAAACTGCCACCACCGCTATGGCCATTCAGGTAAATAATTTTATTCTTTGTAGCAATTACATCAGACAATGAATCCACTAAGTGAGGGATTATATTTTTAAAATCCGGATGTTTCTGTTTCCAGGAGGGCCAGCTCTTATACGTATTTTCCAAATAGATGGTAACAAAATTCTTGTATGACAATTGCTGCCGTATAAAATGTGTTTGTGCCTGAATATGCTGAATATCGTAATGCCAGTCATCACCCGGTTGCATTTTTTTTCCCATGGTTTGCTCGGTGGAGTTTCCATTAGGCAGGGAAAAAAAGGTAACGAAAGTTTTTTTACCTCTTGTAAAATGGGCAGGCCTGTCAATAGTAACTTTTATATCTCCGTGAATCCAGAATGAGTCTATACTATTATATGCGACCAGAGATTTGACAGTTACTTGCTGGTAACTAATAGTGGGGCAACAGGCAAGCAGGAAGCAGCTAAGTATAACTGGTTGAAAGACAGAAGGCATATTATGAAATTACAATCTTGTTTTGAATACCCGAATGCCGGACTAATCGTAGTTTTCCTATCAATACTTAATATTACAAAAAAGCTGCCATTAGCTTGCAATTAAGGTTTTCGTTAATTAGATTTGCACCTCTGATATTTCCCCCTATCCTTACTGATTACCTGCATTCGCCATATCCTGGAAAACCTGGTTATTATTCATTTATTAAAAAAATCAGGTATGAAGAAAATTCGACTCATTGCAAAAAATGAAAATGTACAGGCCGGTTTGCTGGCAGGTTTTATTGTTATCTGCGTTGTACTGGCAATGCTTTATATGGGTAAGTAAAATTTGTGCGGCATTGTGTCTGTCATTTCACGACAAAAACATTTCAGGTGCTCCGGATTGGGTTATAGTTTTTGCATAGCTCTCTCCAGGAGTTCCGGGGATGAAATTTTTTCCATGCACTTAAAGTGACCTAACGGGCATTTATCATATCCGATTTTGGAGCAAGGGCGGCACCAGAGTTTATTCGTTTGTAAAATATCGAATGATTGTACATCTGTAAACTTATTGCCATAATACGGATACATTCCAAAAGAAGGAACTGTATTTCCCCAAAGAGAAATGATCGGTCGTTTAAATGCAGCAGCTATATGCATGAGGCCGGTATCATTGCTGATGACGAGTTTTGCTTTTCTTACAAGGTCAGCACTTTCATTCAGTTTGAATTTACCACAGGCATTATATACTCTTACTGAATCAACAGCGGCAATCTCATCGCCGTTTACTTTGTCCTCCGGCCCCCCTAATAAAATAATTGGATGCTCCATTGCTTTGCAAAATTCTTTCCATTTATGGATCGGCCACCGTTTGGTAAAATGGGCAGCACCGATTACACAGGCAATATATCCTGCATGATGAGAAGCAGGAATGTCTTCCCGTTTTGTTTGTTCTTCTTTTGAGATAAAATAATCCAACCCAGCTCCATCATTCTTTACACCAAATGACTCCACTGTTTTTAAATAGCGGTCAACAATATGCACTTTCGGCAGCATATTTAGTTTAAACGCCGTGTAGAAATATTTTTTAATATTGAGCTTGTAAAAAGAAAATGATTTTTTCCTTCCCCCGGATCCTGCGGATAATGCATTCTTTACCCGCAGTGTTTTTGTATTGTGATGCAGGTCAATGATATAATCATATTCTTCCGTCTTTAATTCTTCAATCATCAACTCCCAGCTATGTGCCAGCACATGTATTTTATCTATGTACGGATTATGCTCCACCACTGAACGAAACGAATCCTTTACCAAAAAATGGACTTCCGCATCCGGCACTTGTTTTTTTAAACAACGGATAACAGGTGTGGTGAGAACAATATCACCGATGGAAGAGAAACGTATGAGGAGGAATTTCAGTCCTTTCTTTTCATTTCTGTCAGGAACAGAAATTGGGTTAGTATATTCAACTTCATTTGACAATGGAAGTAAATTTTGAATTATTTTTTGGGTTCATCATGGAAAACGGAACTCTGCTCCGCCCGCCAAATAACGGAACAGCGTTCCGTAGTCCGTTATTCTTCTACGTAATCTAAGTCTTTGTGAAAAGTTTCCTCCGTAAAGTATGCTGCTACTAATGTAATTGCCATCACAATAATTCCTGTTATCATAGCACTTTTTACAAACGACCAGCCAATGTTTTTCTGAAACAAGTTAACAAACATCAGGTTGATTAGCGGTAAGGAGCCTCTCACAAAATTAGGGATAGTGGTGGCGGCAGTTGCACGCAGATTAGTACCAAACTGCTCTGCTCCCATCGTTACAAATATGGCCCAGAACCCCGTACTAAAACCGAGCATAGCACAAGCGATATACATTGAGGTATCATTGTGAATACTGCCGCTAAAAAAATAAATGCCGGACACTATTGCGAAAAAATAAAACAGGTACAATGCCTTTTTCCTGCTTTTGAAATATTGACTGACAAGCCCAACCAAAATGTCGCCAATTGCAATAGCTGCATAAGCATACATAATAGCACGGCCCGATTCAATAGCATTTTTTCCATAAAACTCCGTAGCAAACCGATTGCTGAAATTTACAAGAATGCCAATTACAAACCAGGTAGGCATGCCAATAAGAATAGCCAGAAAATATTTTTTAAAGCGTTTGCTGTTATTAAAGAACATAAAGAAGTTGCCTCTTGAAACTCCCTGTTGTTTTACTTCTTTGAACATTCCACTTTCAGCAACCTTTATCCGCAGAAATAATAATAGCACTCCCATGCCTGCGCCAATCTTGTAGCATAACCGCCAATCATTACCCGTAAACTTGAAAGTGAAATAAGCGGCCACCGCACCAAATAACCCGATGCCTGCCACTAACGAAGTACCGATGCCTCTTTTAGTTTTGGGAAGCAATTCACTTACTAAGGTAATGCCGGCACCCAACTCACCTGCAAGTCCAATGCCTGCTGCAAATCTTGCGTAAGCATACTGATCTACGTTTTGAACAAATCCTGTAATAAAATTTGCAATTGAATAAAGTATAATAGAACCAAACAGCACACTTAATCTTCCTTTTTTATCACCCATCACTCCCCAGATGATGCCGCCAATCAGCAAGCCCCACATTTGCCAGTTGATAACTTTAGTGCTGGCTGCTATTACTTCCTGCTTTACCGTAAGGTCAACACCGAGGGCTGCAAGACTTGGCTCCCTGACAATTGTAAACAACAACAAATCATATATATCAACGAAATATCCGAGTGCCGCAACAATAACTGCTATATTGAAAATAGAAACTGATTTTTGCTGATTCATAAGCTATGACTTCTTTGAATCATTAATGGAAGGCGGTGCATTCCCCGGGTTCTTTTTTTTAGAAACCATTTTGATAAGTACCGGTGCCGTAGTTATTAATACAATTCCCAATACTATAAATTCCAAATGTTCTTTAAGGTCAAACTTGAATAAATCCCAAATCCATTTTTGTAAAAAATAACCGCCAAAAATCATAGTAAAAACCCAGGCTAAACAACCTATTATATTATAAAAATGAAATTTCTTTCTGTCCATTTGCACTATACCCGCCACAATTGGTGCAAAGGTTCTGATGAAAGGAAGAAACCTTGCTCCAATAACTGCCAGCCCTCCATGCTTTTCATAAAACTCTTTTGCCTGGTATAAATATTTTTTTTTGAAAAGGAAACGATCCCTCCAGTTGAACATAGCCGGACCTACTTTTCGTCCCGTCCAGTAGCCAACGGCATTGCCCCAGATACCTGCCACGGAGATTAATGCTACCAGTACAAATAAATCCACAAGAGGAGAATAGTTGTAATCCATCCCCAATAATTCCAGAAACTGGTAACCAAGCCCCGGTTTTGTTCCTCCACCTTTGATTGGAATTTCATGGGCAAAAATTCCGGCAACAAATAATAATGAATCGCCGGGCAGAAAAAACCCAACGAACAAACCCGTTTCTGCAAATACTACAAACAATAATAACCAGAGACCACCATTTTCAATATAAAATTGTGGTTGTAATAACTGGCCCCAGTGGAAACTATCCAATAAATACATCAACTCCATAGCTTATTCACTTTTATTTTTTCTGATTAACCAACAACGGCATCCGCTGTTTTTTCGTTAAAGGCCAATGCCTTTGCATCGTCAAACTCACCTTCCCATCTTGCAATTACGCAACTGGCCAGGGTATTACCAATTACATTTACCGAAGTTCTTGCCATATCCATCAGTTCATCTATACCATAAATGGCCATGATAGGCCAGAGTGGAAAGTGGAAGGTGGCAGCTGTGGCAATCAATATTACCAATGATGCTCTGGGTACCGCTGCTACACCCTTACTCGTCAGCATCAGGGTAAGGCCAATCATTAATTGCTCACCAAATGACAAATCAATACCGGCTGCCTGTGCTACAAATACAGATGCCAGTGATAAATACAATGTTGTTCCATCAAGATTGAACGTGTAGCCTGTTGGAATAACAAACGAAACGATTTTCCTGGGCACACCAAATTTTTCCATATTCTCTAACGCCTTTGGCAAAGCAGAATCTGAACTTGTAGTAGCAAATGCTATTGATACCGGCTCCCGTATTGCCTGTATGAATTTTCGTATCGGAACTTTTGCCACCCAAATTGCAACAGGCAATAAAACCAATAAGATAAATGCAATCAATGCGAGATATAGCGTAATAAGCAGTAATGCAAGATTTTTTAAAATATCTACTCCCAAATGCCCGACGGTAACGGCGATGGCAGCACCCACACCAAATGGGGCAAAGTACATGATGATGTTAGTGAATTTGAACATCGTTTCCGACAGGCTTTCAGCAAACTCCAGCATCGGCTTTTTCTTCTTTTCATTTAGCAATGCCAAAGCAATTCCAAAGATGACACTAAAGAAAACTATCGGCAGCACATTGCCTTCGTAAATTGATTTGATAATATTCTCTGGAAAAATATCAATGATATGATCCTGCCATCCTTTTGGTGGTGCATCCGGCAACCGGTTTAAAAGACCTTCAGGCACCTGCACCCCGGCACTGTCTAATATACCAATCACTTTAGACTGTAATTGTCTTTCGGATGATTTCGGAAGTTCTTTTAATAATTCCTGTGGTATATTAATTCCTTTTCCGGCACCGGTTAAATTGATGGCGGCTAATCCGATTATCAAAGCAATAGTCGTTACAATTTCAAAATACACCAGCGATTTCCAGCCCATCCTTCCTACTTGCTTCAGGTTGGCATGACTGGCAATACCAACTACCAATGTTGCAAAAAGCAGTGGTGCTACAATTGTCTTTACTAAACGCAGGAATATTTTACTGAGAAAGGAAAGTTGCTGGGAAAAATCTTTGAAGTCAACCCCAATTTCTATACCGATGGCCATGGAAACCAATATCCAGGTAGTGAGTGATTTTTTATATATAGCAAACAGCACAAGACTGGCTACAAATGCCCATCGTATCGCCATCAATGTCGTGTCAGAAAAAGTTGCCCATTTTTGCCCATCTATAAAATGGATAAGAGCAACAATGGTAAAAAGCACAAGGGAAAGCAGTCCGGCTTTTCGTTTATTCATAATTATAAACAGTAAGGTTTCAAAACTAAAGGTTTACTTCCAGATTTCGGCAAATTCCGGCGAACCACCCTACTTACCGGCAGTGGATAATTTTGCCCCCTCCTGTTAAATAATTAATTACTTTACGCAACTGAAATATATTGTTGCCAACAAAACCAATCTGCATGTTTAAAAAAATCAACCGGGCCATTGCCCTACTGGCTTTTATTGTTATTCCTGCCCTCAGTTTTTCGCAGGATGCACCTCCCGAAACAAAAAAGGGGCTTGATCAACGCATCAACGAAGCTTTTCAACCCGTTACAGATGCTACCTCCAATATAGTTTTCTATTCCATTAATATCGGTGGCGTTTCAATTCCGCTTATAGTAATGCTTTTGGCACTTGGGGCACTGTTTTTTACGCTGGCCTTCAGGTTTGTCAACATCCGCCTTTTTGGCCTTGCCATAAAAGTAGTAAGAGGAAAATATGACGACCTTGAAAAAGATGCCACACCAGTTAGCAGTTCTGCGGTGAATGTGGCAAATGGAGACATAGTAGATACAATAAAAAATGAATCGCATCACGGAGAAGTTAACCATTTCCAGGCATTGGCAACTGCCGTGTCAGGTACAGTGGGCCTCGGAAATATTGCTGGTGTAGCCGTAGCAATAGCTATTGGTGGACCCGGCGCAACATTCTGGATGATTGTTTGTGGGTTGATTGGAATGAGCAGCAAATTTGTAGAATGTACCCTCGGTGTAAAATATCGTGACATAGATAAAAATGGTGTGGTATATGGCGGACCGATGTATTACCTGAAAAAAGGGTTTGCAGAAAAAAATCTGGCTGGTCTTGGAAAAGTTTTAGCTGGTTTATTTGCTATTCTTTGTGTAGGAGGATCATTTGGCGGTGGCAATGCCTTTCAGAGCAACCAAGCTGCACAGCAAATTGTATCTATGACAGGTATGACAGGCTCTTCTGCTGGTTTTATTATTGGCGTTATACTGGCTATTATTACCGGAATAGTAATCATCGGAGGTATTAAAAAAATTGCTACTGTTACCGAAAAGATTGTTCCGTTCATGGCCATTTTATATATCGTTGCTTCATTAATTATCATTTTTGCCAACTTCAGTTATATAGATGATGCCTTCCGGATGATATTTACTGAAGCCTTTTCGCCCCGTGCCGGTCTGGGTGGCTTGATGGGTGTATTAATTATTGGATTCAGAAGAGCCGCCTTCTCCAACGAAGCCGGGGCTGGCTCTGCTTCTATTGCACACTCTGCTGTAAAAACAAAATATCCCGCTTCAGAAGGTGTGGTCTCACTATTGGAACCGTTTATTGATACCGTAGTTATTTGCACTATGACAGCGTTGGTGATAATAATTTTCAATAAAGACGGCGTTATGTTCCCGTATGGTGGAGATGGCAGAGGGGCTGTTATATTAAATGAAAACGGCGCATCTGTTAGTGGAGTAGATTTAACTTCCATAGCATACAATCAGGTGATACCCCATTTTTCTTATGTGCTGACTATTGCCATTGTATTATTTGCCTTTTCTACCATGATAAGCTGGAGCTATTATGGCCTGCAGGCTTGGAAATATTTATTTGGCAGAAGCAAAGCTGCTGATTTAAGCTATAAAATTTTGTTCTTGCTTTTTGTTGTAATCGGAGCTTCTGTATCGCTGACCGCAGTAACAGATTTTTCTGATGCAATGATATTAGCAATGGTATTTCCAAATATGATAGGATTGCTGTTTCTGTTTCCCCGTGTTCGGGAAGAGCTAAAACGTTATCTTACGGCCATCAAAAATTTTAAGAAGTAAATTTTATCAACCATTGTAAAACTAACATATGAGTTTATTTGTCAGAAAACCGATGGATGCTTTAATGAATGAAGCAGCCGAAACCGGAACACATACACTGAAAAGAACTTTGGGTGCCAAGGGTTTGATTGCCTTAGGCATTGGTGCTATCATTGGTGCTGGTCTGTTTTCCATTACAGGTATGGCGGCTGCTAACCATGCAGGTCCTGCTATTACCCTCTCCTTTGTAGTGGCAGGTTTGGGTTGTTTGTTTGCAGGATTGTGCTATGCAGAATTTGCCAGTATGATACCTGTGGCCGGAAGTGCTTATACCTATTCTTATGCTACAATGGGTGAGTTTATCGCCTGGATTATTGGTTGGGATTTGGTGCTGGAATATGCAGTAGGCGCTGCAACGGTCGGTATCAGTTGGAGCGGCTATTTAGTTAAATTTTTAGCTGGCTTAAATATTCATTTACCTAATGAAATAACTGCTGGCCCATGGGATGGCGGAATTATTAATCTTCCTGCTGTTTTCATTATTGTTTTAATGAGTTTGCTCTTGATAAGAGGTACTAAAGAAAGTGCTTTTGTAAATGCTATTATTGTTGGCCTAAAAGTAACAGTAGTTTTAGTATTTATTATTCTTGGCTGGCAGTATATCAATACTGGTAATTATGACCCATACCTGATACCCTCTACGGAACCAGGCCATGAAGGATTCTTTAATCATGGATTTGGGGGAATTATAAGGGCAGCAGCCATTGTATTTTTTGCCTATATCGGGTTTGATGCAGTAAGTACCGCTGCACAGGAAACAATAAACCCAAAGAAAAACATGCCGATTGGCATTTTGGGATCTCTCGCCATTTGCACTGTATTATACATTCTTTTCGCCCATGTAATGACAGGTGTTGCCAATTACAAAGAATTCTTAGGAACCGATCCCCAAGATAAGATTGCCCCTGTTTATGTTGCAATTGAACATATGGGTAGTACTACAAATGCTGAGGGAGTTATACAGCCAGACTATCCTTGGCTAAACAGGGCCATCGTTGTTGCTATTCTTGCAGGTTATGCTTCGGTTATATTAGTAATGCTGATGGGTCAAAGCCGTGTATTCTTCAGTATGAGTAAGGATGGGTTGATACCTAAAATCTTTTCCAGTGTAAATCCAAAAACACAAACTCCGGCAAAAAGTAATTTGCTGTTCATGCTTTTTGTAAGTGCTTTTGCTGCATTCGTTCCGGCAAGAGTAGTAGGTGAAATGACAAGTATTGGAACATTGTTTGCATTCATCCTGGTATGTATCGGTGTGTGGGTGATGCGTAAGAAAATGCCAGATTTGCCAAGAGCATTTAAAACACCAATGGTTCCTTTAGTTCCCATTCTCGGCATTGTTGTTTGTTTATTCATGATGGTGTTCCTGCCAATGGATACCTGGATTCGTTTACTGGTGTGGATGCTTATTGGTCTTGACATTTATCTTGTGTATGGCGCCAAAAACAGTCATCTTGGTAATGGAACTGATAAAAGAAAAGGAATGAAGATGGCCCGTTTAACTGGTATAGCATTAGCCGTACTTTTAGCGATCGTTGGTTTCTTACATCAAAATTCAGTTGGTTTTGAGGCTGACAAGACTTTACTTTATATTTCTCTTGCCTTCGCAGTCATCCATGCAGGATTGTATGCAAGTAAACTGGGCAGGGCTGAAGATAAAAACTGATTTATAGTCAAATAGTTGGTCAAACCGTCCCGCTTGTGCGGGGCGGTTTTTCATTTATTATCACTGTCATTGATTTTGTTTTTCGCTGATACGTTTCGAACTAAAAAAATATTTTTATTGATTTTCAATATTTTATCTTCATTTTTTTATGTAAATCGGGAGTTGTAGTCCGGATTTACATAAACTATTTTTTATGCCACCTTGCAGTGTTCAATAATTACTACTACATTTGTTTATGCAAATCAGGAGTTGCAGTCCGGATTTACATAAATTTATTTTTATGCTTTTACACCGTTCCATGTCTGCCATTGCAGCTCACCTGCTGAGAAAATATCCTGTTCTCACCATTACCGGCCCCAGGCAATCTGGTAAATCCACCTTTGCCAAAATGCTGAAACCCGATTTTGAATATGTAAACCTGGAAGATGTAGAAAACAGAAGGTTTGCACAACGAGACCCAAAAGGTTTTTTACAACGCTACCCAAAGAATTGCATTATTGATGAAGTACAAAATGTACCTGAACTGCTTTCGCAATTGCAGGTGGAGGTGGATGCAGCAGGAAAAAATGGAATGTATATTCTTACCGGTTCGCAAAACCTGCAGTTATCACCTAAAATAAGCCAGTCATTATCCGGAAGAACAGCACTATGTACTTTATTGCCTTTCAGTATGGATGAACTGAATACAAAGAAGCCTGTCCGTCGTGGCGGGAAAATAACAAATCCTAAAGCTTTCGCATGGGAAGAACTTTGCTGGAAAGGAATGTATCCACGTCTGCATCATCAAAAAATAAAGCCATCACTTTTTTACCCGGATTATATCACCACCTATATTGAAAGGGACACCAGGCAACTGATGAATATAAAAGACCTGGCCCTGTTCAGAAACTTTCTTTCAATGTGTGCAGGACGTACTGGTCAGATTTTAAATCTACAGGATATTGGCAACAGCCTGGGTATTGATGCCAAAACGGTAAAGCAATGGCTGGGTATGCTACAAACCAGTTATATCATTTACCTGCTGCAGCCTTTTTATAATAATTTCAGCAAGCGGATTGTTAAAGCTCCGAAATTATATTTTTATGATACCGGCATTGCATCCTTTTTGCTGAATATCCGTAGCCAGGCAGATTTGAAAAATCATTTCGCAAAAGGGGCCTTATATGAAAACTTTATTATTAACGAACTGATGAAAAACTGTTACAATAAAAGAGTGCAGCCAAATTTTTATTATTTCAGGGATAGTAATGGCAATGAAGTGGATTTACTTATTGATCAGTCCAATTATATGTATGCAGCCGAAATCAAATCATCCCGGACAATGAATGACAGTTTTTTCAAAGGGTTGAATTATTTCAGTGCCGTAGCTGATAAAAAGGTAAAAACTGTCTGTATTTATGGTGGCGAGGATAACTATACCTATAAAGGACACTTAGTTACCGGCTGGAATGGCCTTAACAACATCCTGATCAAATAAATAAAGCTTATTATTAAAGGCATCGGGTTTTCTCACATTGCCTTAAATTTGCTTCCCGTCATAGATAAAACTGCCGACTGTCAGAAAAGCCTTCGGCGAGCAAGACCCAATTAACTACTTAACCCTTTAACTAATTAACAATAATCATGGGAAGAATATTTGAAGTTCGTAAGTCCTCTATGTTTGCCCGCTGGGATAAGATGGCAAAAAACTTTACCCGTATCGGTAAAGAGATAATTATTGCTGTAAAAGCTGGCGGACCAGACCCAAATCAAAATGCCGCCCTTCGCCGTTGTTTTCAGAATGCAAGAAGTGTGGGCATGCCGAAAGACCGAGTAGAAGCTGCTATTAAAAGGGCGCAGGGTAAAGAATTGGTAAACTATGATGAGATACTCTATGAAGGCTATGCACCACATGGTGTAGCAATACTGGTAGAAACGGCTACCGATAATCATGTAAGAACAGTGGCAAATGTAAAATCATGTTTTACAAAAGGGCATGGTGCGTTGGGCAATAGTGGTAGTGTAGCTTTCCAGTTTAAAAAAATGGGTTGCTTCAAATTAAAACCAGAAGGGTTGAATGCAGAAGATATGGAGCTGGAGCTGATTGATTTTGGCCTGGAAGAACTCGGAGAAAGCACCGGCGAAAATGGAGAAGACATATTAGTCATTCGCTGTGCCTTTGCTGACTTTGGCAATATGCAAAAGGCACTTGAAGAAAAAAAGATAATCCCTACAAGTGCAGAACTGGAATGGATACCAACTGTTACGGTTCCCATGTCTGATGAACAGGCAGAAGATGTAAGTAAACTGATTGACCGTTTAGAGCAGGATGAAGATGTACAGAAGGTGTTTCATAATATGGGGTGATAACCGGAGTCTACATTATTATATTATAAAAAAATGTTGGGTTCACTATAACATGTACCACTAACGGATCTTATTCTTCAGATGCTTTTCTTCTAAATTAAACTCTGCTTCCCCGTTAATAAGTCTAACCGGTTCGATATCATATTCTGCATTTTCATAAAATGCACGGCCTGTGATAGTGATCGTTACCGGGTCTTTACTGCTCTTGGGGATCACGAGCAAGTAAGTGCTGCCAAGTGTATTGGCCGAAGACAATTGAACTTTTTTGCTGTAGGTTTTGCCTGCAATTTCATAGCTGGCTATTATCTGAACATATTGAAGATACCCTGTAGAATCGAGGGCAGTGGGAGCAATATGATTTTCAAAAAAAAGCTCCTGGGTTAGTTTATCACTGTTATCGATCTGTTCGAAATAGTTTCCAAATTTCTCGGGGTTGAGTTTAAACGATATTGCATCGGAAGGAATAGAAACAAATTTGTCAGCGCCAACATACGCTTCCGGGTATGATCCTGCTGAATCGATCTGTAAAGCAGGAGATAATTCCATAAGATATTTTTTATCCAGCATGTAAAATTCTACATTAGCCGGTATGGATGACCTGTTAAAGATCGTTCTTGCCTTCCATTCAAGTGGTGGATTATATTGTTTTGTAAAGCTAAGCGGCACCTTCATATCTCCGGTAATCGAAGAATTCCTGTTAGACCATTTGCCCGTTAAATAAATATCGGAGCTGATAGTAGAAAATAAACGGTTGAACAATAATATGCTCCCATTGGTCACTGCCAGCCGCACATTAAATCCGTTATTGCTCAATAACGTGACCTTTGTCTGGTTAGGTATCACATCAGGTCCGCTTACAGTCAGGTTAGTGAATTGCATTTCTTCAAAACCATTACTAATTGTTTCTTTATATCCCAGGTACTGCGACTGGATCTTATTTTTTAATCTTGTATCCGATGATAATATGATATCAAAATCAAGGATTGAAACGTTGGGCTGCGTTTCGTCAAATACATGATAACCTGAGATCGTTTTACCATTCACAACGGAAGCATTAATTAGTGAAAAGCTGGGTTGTAAATAATAAACAAGCCCACTTTCCGTAACGGCCCCCATTAATTTGATGTTCCTGCCCCCTACTGCAACAATTCTTTCAAATTGAAAACCATCCTTGAATACCTGGGCCCTGTAAGGACTGATCTTTTCTATCCACTGTGTACATTGCGCTTTAGAGGCAGGTTCCAGTTGATTATAATTGTTCAATGCGATAAACTGGATGAAATCTTTTACTGCCGGCATCTTATCGAAACCATTAACGTCCCTGATGATCTTTGTATACAGATCTTGGTAGGAAGAAGCTACCCAGCGGGAGAAAAAATTATAGAACCCCTCGTTTTTTTCGATCATCGTGGGGAGGAAACCCACAGTAGCACAGAAGGGGTCAAACACTGTACTCACAAATTTATAGCCCGGCTGTGGTTGAACACCCGGCGGCCAATTAGTGGGAGGCGGTTCTCCGGCACGTAATCTTTCCCAATGACCGCTATTGAATTTCTGAACGCTGAAACCACCCGCAAGCGCATTTGTTTCACTTGGCGGCTTTTGTCCCTTGAGTAAAACCTGTTCAGTAAAAAAATAAAATTTCCGGTATTTACCTTGTTCAGGTTTTCCCAGATTGATATTGAGCCTGGCACTGTTGATGTTCAATACACGACAAGCTATCATCAAGAAACCATTCTGATTTTTTATGTTGCTTGAAAAGTCTAGGTTAAATAAACCGTCCAGCTGCAGTGTGTCAGCATAAAAAAGTATTTCTTTTTTACTGTCCTCCGCAGTAGTGTAGAGAGACCCATTTCCAAATACCAGTTTATTACAAAAGAAAACCTGATAAGGGCTATTTGCTAATCCGCCCCATCCATTCCCTTTAAAACTGATCTCCTGCCGGTATTGGGGATCAACGCTGAAACTATTCAATGCAACCGGAATTTCATCTGTGTCCGGCCCGGGTGTTATTGTTCTTGGAGGCCGGGTGACGGGAACCCATTTTGTTTTATCCTTCCGGTGATCACGGATAGTTATTTGGGCAGCTGCAAAAATCCCCGAACATAGAAACACAAGGACAAGTACAAGCTTGCTTTTGTTTCGCATAATTAATTATTGTCCTGTTAAATAATCGGCGTCCTGTAATATTATCTCATAACTCATTCCAGGTTCATTAAGTTTTTTACCATTGCCTTTCCAATTAACTTTTGTACCATCCGTAAGTGTAAACACGATATTCGGAACAACCGGGCTGCCAGCATCACTCTTCGGCAACAACCAGTAAAAAGGTCTTGGTGAGGTTGCAACCCCGTTAATGATCTTTGGTTTGATACTTCCGTTCACCTGGCTGGTACCATTGGTCAAATTCACTGTTATAAAAGCAAGTTTGGCGTCTGGAGTAAGAGATTTGAATGTAAGGAGTTCCGGGTCCACTTTTACTATATCAACAAGTGAAAGAGGTAAAGCAATATTGTTTTCGCTGTTGCCGGCAGATGTTTGTTCTTTGATCTTCAATACAGAATTTCCGGCATTGATCGTTGCATCTATTTCAAATGTTTTATCACTCATTTCCGGGTCATCCCTAGCCAGTTCGATAAGAGGAAAAGCTGCCACTGCACGTTCCTTTCCATTCTTATCGGTCCATTTCTTTTCTTTGGTCCAGTTAAAGACCTGGCTGGAATACAATTTCCCTTTATTCATAAGCCGGAGCTCCATCGCAATTCGTTTAACACCTATATCATCGTCGTCGGAGATGGGTGGTAAAACAAAATAGGCACTTTCCCATTTACCATTCGCGATGAGTATCTGCAATTTTTTTCTAACTGCTTCTGAATAGGCACCCAAGCCAACAAATCCGCCGGCTACACTCTTCCTTTCAACCAGTTGTTTTATACTAAAGGAGATCGTATCCTCAATTTTGCTTATAAGGCGAAAGTCTTTAACAGCGACCGACATGTGTGCATTTGCTTTTAAAAAAGCGAAGAAGGCGTTACCCTTATCAGATCCACCGGGCTTGGTTGTATCAGGAGTCAGTGCCATTGCAGTAAGAAAACTGTCCATTTTTTGTCCAAACTGACTTGCCTCCAGGAGTTGCGTATTTATCCGCGCCAAAATCGGGTCCATGTATTTAACAATCTTATCGTCTCCAAATTGCTCCCCGGCTGTCACCTTAACTCTGATAGCACTTTCTTGACGAAGTTCCTGGGTCATTTTTTGTTTTTCGCTGGCATAAGACGCAGATCCTCCAAGCCATTTCCAGGCCCCTGCAATGGAGGCCATTTTTTTCTCATGCTTTGAAAAATATTCATGGGTTTTTTGCCAATTTACATAGATTTCGAATCCGGCCGGGGGTGTCAGGCCATTATAGGTAAACTGAACAGAAACTCCCATCCCGGTATTACTTTTTGTCAGCGCATCATACACATCGGTACCTATCCTTGTCAGGGCAACAGAGAAAACCATTTTTGAATTGGCCAATACCGGCGCAATACCCTCTACCGTACTTCCTTCAGCAATAAAATCGCCTTTAGGAGTTACCAGGTTAACATGTGCTGTTTTCAATGGCAGTGAGGATAAGCGGACATTTGGATTATTTGTTTTTTGGGTAATGAATGCACGCAATGCCTGCATGGCAGTAGCATCCGGTGACATGACCAATGAAAACTGGATAATGCCTCCTTCCAGCAATTCGCCGGGGTTTGCCGGATTATTATACTGGAACTTTATTAAGTTAAATTCCGGTTCAGTTTCATTGGATCCCACGGGTTTGATCTCATATAACCGGGCCTGTGCCGGCATATAATACCATTGTTCCCGTTGGATCGCATCCCTTATAAGGGTATAGCTTACCTCCATACCGGCAGTATTTTTAACTACCACCTCTTCGATCATATCTTCAGCCGCCAGACTGGCCTGGGCATAATTCTTCTGGCAGCTTGCTACGATGAGTAACGCTATTAATATTGATCTTACTTTATATGTCATGTTTCTGTTTTTAAATATTCAGGTCTAAAAAAATTGCCGGGAAACTTTAAAGTCCGTTCAAGTCAAGCAGGTAGATCTTTCTTTTACCTGGTTTCTCTTCCATAACACCGGTATCCTTGTTCTTTTCATACCATTTTACATTGGTTTTGGTCCGCATAACAACCATCTTGTTTTTCATCAGTTCTTTTGCTTTTTCAAAAGATTCCGCTGGTTCGAACCGTTGTCTTAACCAGCAATACAGGGCCTGGAAGGATCCGTCCGGGTGTGCATTTTCATCAATAAAACCATTTGATTTTACGCTATTGATCACCGAATGCGAAACGATTCCGCTTTCAAAGTCTTTAAACCGGGATGGATCCATATAATTATAAGCATTGGTAAAAATGAAATAGCGTTTTACGGCCTTCCCGGCATCTGAAGCAGGAATTTTGGCAGCATCAGCAAATTCCCAGACAGACTTGACATCATCATAAGAAACATATTGCAGCCAGGTATTATTAATAGAAGGAAAACCAGGATCCAGTTTCCGCACCAATCGTTTTACCAAACCATTCAATGCTTCAAGCTGATCAGCATCGGGCAGGTAATAAACATTATAACCATCCCCCCAGAATGTCCAGACATACCCTTTTGATTCTGCATAGGTTGATTTTTGTGCTGCAGTCATGGAGACTTCATAGGCGGGAATTCCTTTGTTCACCATCCATGACTGATTAACGAATTCGACTCCAATTCCCGCATTGTTGAACTGGAAAGCATGATATTGGACCTGGGCCATATCATTGAATTGCAGAATATCCCCGTTCCTCAATACAGAGAAGTGAGCCGTGTTTGGTGGACGAAATCCAAAACCATTGTCCGGACCCGCCGATTCATGAAGCACCAGGAATTTAATATCTCCGGGTTTTCTCAGCGTCCGCAGATCCCTGTTATGAAGGACCGATGAGTTGGTTTTCCATCCTTTATAATTTTTAAAAGAAGAGAGATCCGAGTTAAATTCTCTCGTATTGAATACAAGTGTTGTTTGATCCGCAGGATCAAACTGGTTAACCTGGCTGGCTGTTTGTGCACAGGCAAGGGAAGGTACAAGGAAAGTACTGATGAGAATCCTAGTGAATGTACTGTTCATGTCAATTAATTTTAATAGTTAGATCGGCGTGGTATTTCCCCCAATTCAATTGCTTTTAATAGCCTCAGCTACTTTATCAACGTTCAATGCACCATAATTAAATGTGTGCTTTGAACCATCAGTTAATGTAACAACGGCTTTCTTAGCGAGGAAACTTTTTTCCACCAGCACTTCTTTTATATCAGCTTTGTCAATTTCCAGATAGCCTTCGCTACCCCATTTAATAAACATGGCTTCGGACAGAAGTCCTTTGGCCGATACATCAAATTTTGCATCGTACAAAAGTCTTTTATTGGTGATGGTCAGTTTCCCATTATATTTTCCGCCATTGGGAGGAATATATAATATGGTCCAAGTGTCAATTTTTGTTTCGTATGGCTGTAGTTCAATTTTCATATTAAGATTGTATTTTAAACTAGTTTATTTTATTGCAATTGATCGTTTTGGGTTTGCGAAGCTCAACAAGTGAATTATACACACTCAGGTTACCGTAAATTCCTTCTCCAAGATATTTTTGCGCTAATTGTACGTTATCAACAAAACATTTATCTTCTTTTTTATACGCTATGTATAACCTGGGGACCAGGATTTTCCGACTGATTTCACCATACTTATCTTTCTCAATTTTCCACAATGAGTCCTTGTAAGATCCCAGCGCAAACTTTATAACAGCCAGGTGAGTTATATCCTTTTTAAGTATAGCTGAGAGTTTTTCAGCGTTAAGATTTGGATCTGTTATTTTAGCCGGGCTGTCAAATGCTTCCGGAAGCTTGCCCAGGTCAAACAAAGTTTCCCGGATTATCGCATCCGCTTCCTTTTCATTCTTCTTAATCTGCGCAACATCTTCCCTCTTGAAATTGAAATTGAAATTACCTTCGATACTTGTCCACTTTGCTTGCGGTTCTGCCTTCCCGGATGAATCATAAGTTTGTAAAGACAGGTTCACCACGACCCTGTAGTCTCCATTTTCTTTGAAACTGGCGGTGTCGATCATGCGATAAAAAGGGACTGTGTTTCTGCTGGAATTAAATTTTTCAGAACTCATCAATATAGTACTTGCTTTAGCCGGTTCGGGTAGTACGTCAAAATTCACCCAGCGGTTTTGTTTCTCCATCTCTGGCAGCAATATTTTTCTTGGGGACCCGATTAAATTGGACCTAATTTCGCTGCCCTTAAAGAAAATGGTAACTGTATAAAAAAGAAAACTATGGGCAGACCCAACGTTTTTATCAGAGATTTTGAACGCCTCCTTAACCGTCTGGCCATCCAGTTCCAGCCTGCCATAGATGAATTCTCCGGAACTAAAGTTCGTTTTGCTGCCTGCATTCCCGGTAGCAAAAGGCTGGTTGGAAAAAAATATTTTACCAGTTGCCGGGCTTACTTTCACTTTTGATTCGTACAAGAAAGAGGTAAAAACCAAAAAAGTAAAAGAAAAAAAAAATAAATTTTTCATATTGCTCTTATTAATAACTTAAAAAATTTTAAGAAAAATTGACATGGTTTCTGAACCCTGATTCTTAAAACTATTACGACTTTCTGAAGATTGAACTCGGGTTTTCACTAACGGCAGGGTTGATTGTATTTGCGGCTTCGCTTTTCTGAATTATCCCTTTAACTTCAATCTCTAGTTGTTGTTCATATATACTGGAATTGATTTATGCGTAAAATATTTCCATTCATCCTACTATTCCTTTTCGTTCATACTGCAAAGGCACAGTACCAGGAGACCGACTTTGTCCGCTATACAGTAAAGAATGGTTTAAGTGAAAATTATATTACCTGTATTGCCCAGGATGAGTGGGGCTATATATGGATAGGCACTGATATAGGATTAAATCGTTTTGATGGTCATTCCTTTAAAAACTTTTTCCAGGGTACAAAAACATTGCCGCTGCTGTCTAGTTCGATAAGGAATTTAAAACCATTCGGCACAAAACAATTGGGGATTTTAAATCATGGCGGATTCCAATTACTCAATACAAATGACCTGTCGCTAAAAAATTATACCATCCCGGATACTACTGCGTTTTCCATCTACCGGAATGCAGCATGGGATGCTGTAGAATTACCCGGAAAATCTTATGGCGTTACTACTTCTTCGGGCTTTTATGTAATTGACGCAGCGGGAAAGTTGAATTTCCGTTATGATGCTTATCAATTGAAAGATATTGGTCAAAAAAGGATTTTATATGGCCGTGATATTTTTCCACTGAATGATAAAGAACTTCTTCTTTTTGTAAATGCAGATGGATTGGCCTATTATAATAATGCTGAAAAAAAATTCACTGAAATATCAGCAGATGAAAAAAATCCGGTTATTAGCAAATGGGCTGATCTTTATCCGCTAGTACCTGCAATGGATAGAGGTCATATCAGTTATTGTCAGTTAAGTAAAGATGAATTTATTTTCTGTCATTTAAAGCGTAATAATTTAGTGTATTATAACCGGGTTTTGAATAAACCCGTTATAACTCCAATATCTTTTCCTTCAACAGAATTTACCTGGGAAACTAAAATTACCCGGCTGAATGACAGCAGTTTTTTTATGAACGGCGGTTACTCGGGTTTTTATCTTTTTACTATTAATAAGAATAGCGGAAACATAATTGCGAAGCCGAAAAAATTTTTACCTGGTCATAAAATTCAATGCCTGTACCTGGATAAAGAAAAACGTCTTTGGGCGGGTACATCAAAAGGTTTGCTACAGCAAAAATTGACAGCACCGGTTTTCAAATCATTTTCTTATGGACCACTTGCTTCTGATTCACTTACCGGGGGTCTTAATTGCAGCTACCTATACAAGGACAAACTATATCTCGGACGATTTTCACGGTCTAAGGGTCTGGTGATTAGAGATACTGCTAAAGGTAAGCCAGAAAAGCAGATTGATTTTTATGGAAAAAATAATCCCTGGAATGAAATCCTTTCAATACAAATGTATCATTTAGACACTTTATGGATTGGTACAAATGCAGGCCTACTTTGGTTTGACACAAAGACACACCAATACGGGAAAGTATTAAGTGAAACAAAATATGGGAATAACCCACATATCATAAACATACTGGCACCTCCAGGTAAAGACGGATATGCGTGGATGTGTAGCCATTTAAATGGATTGGCAGTTCGCTATCATATTGCATCCCGAACTTTTACTTTCTTTTCTTCAACAACCCTGCCTGCACTTCCTTTTAACAGGATAAAAGGTATTGCTTACGATTCGTTTGGTGATGTATGGATTAGTGGCCATTCACTGACACGGTGGAATACTAAAAAACAAATATTCGATACATTGATCTCCGTTTACGGTGGTGCCAATAAATATGAGGATGACATCTTAACTCTTGTAGCCGATAACAAAGGGTCACTTTGGATGCATAATGCGTTTAACGGATTGCTTGAATACCGCATTAAAGAAAAAAGATTTGTGAGTTACACTATGAAGGACGGCTTACCCTCCGATGTTTTTTACGGATTTAGCCAGGTTATCAACGACCATCTATGGATGACAAGCCATAATCAACTTACAGATTTCAATACGGTTACAAAAAAAATAGTAGTATATGATTATGAAGACGGCCTACCAGACGATAAGCCGAGTGGCCGCTATTTATATTATGATTCGTTAAAAAATATTTTGTACCTTTTTAATCAGAATACACTCTCTAAAATATCTTTATCGGAAGAGGAAAGTTCGTATTCCAGTAATGAACTGATGTTAGAAGAACTTATAGTAAATAATAAAGAGCATTATTTTTATCCTTCTGGGAGTATGCATTTAAAGTCCAACCAAAACAACCTTTCGATTTATTTTGGTATTATTGATTATGAGTCGGAAAATAAGTACCAGTTTGCTTATAAATTAAATGACTCAGATAATTGGACAGACCTGGCCGGACAAAGGAATATAAATTTAACTGCCTTATCACCTGGCAACTATACTATCTGGCTAAAAGGAACAGGTAAATCTGGAGTACAAAAAAGTCAACATTTTTCTTTTATCATCACACCCCCCTTCTGGAAAACCAAATGGTTCCTTTTTAC
>Ga0105046_10003003_pt1 | contig 26700 bp, 24 predicted proteins | sample MAT03_FD_78385 | JGI IMG/M metagenome (GOLD analysis project Ga0105046, IMG submission 78385) | Freshwater microbial communities from Lake Fryxell liftoff mats and glacier meltwater in Antarctica - MAT-03 (megahit assembly) | ecosystem: Environmental > Aquatic > Freshwater > Ice > Liftoff...
ATCGCGGCGCCGCCTGACGTGCCTGGCGGCGGAGCGGCGTCTGGATCGAACCTCGCCAACCTCTCGGGCTTCCCGGACCTGATCGTGCCGGCGGGTTTCACGAGCGATCGCCTACCCGTCGGCATCTCGTTCGTGGGCACGGCCTTCAGCGAGGGCAAGCTGCTGGGCCTGGGCTACGCCTTCGAGCAGGCCACCAAGGCACGCCGCCGTCCGGTACACACGCCGGCGCTGCCGGGCGAGACGCTGAAGTAGCGTCCGGTGCGATGTTTCAGCGCGCCACCCACGGCGCGCGGATGAGCTGTTTCGGATCGGCGCCCGCCTTCGGCACGAACTTCTGCGTGCGCCCGTACTGGTTGTCGCCGCCGTAGAGGTTGCCGGCCGAATCGACCGAGAACGTGTGCACCTCGAGATAGCCATCGGGCAGCGTGCTCGGCACGAGCCACGTGTAGAGATGCTTGCCGGTGAAGTCGAGCTTCACGAAGCGCAGCGGCTTCAGGTCGGTGATCCACAGGCTGTCGTCGTTCACGATGAGGTCGAGCGGCAGCGAGAAGCCGGGGAAGGCGGCCACGAACTCCACTTTCTTGGGATCCGGCGTGGTCGTGAACACGTTGATGCGGCCGCCGCTGCGATCCAGCGCGAAGATGCGTCCACCGGGGCCCACGGCCACGGCATGCACGCCGTTGAACTGGCCGGGGCCCGAGCCCTTGCCGCCGAACTCGCCCAGGTAGTTCACGTCCTTGTCCATGATCATCACGCGATGGTTGTCGAGACCGTCGGCGATGAGGATGCGGCCATCGGGCAGGAAGGCCACGTCCTGCGGCTTGGCGAAGTGGGTGGCGTCGCTGCCCGGCACGTTCTTCTCGCCGAGCGTCTTTAGCAGCTGCTTGCCGTCGTTCGAGAAGACGTAGATGGTGTGGAACGTCTCGTTCACGACCCACACGCGCTTGGCTGGGTCGTAGGGACTGATGCGCACGCGGTGCGGGCCGGGGCCGGGCGAGCCCACACACAGCGAATCCCACTGGGTCCAGCGCTCCTTCACCATGCCGTTCTTGTCGAGCGTGTAGAGGCAGTTCTTCCACACGCGGCGATCGGCCAGCGTGAGCACGTTCATCTTGAGCGAGCCGGCAAACCCGCTGAACTCCGGCGGCACCGGCGTGGGTAGGCGGAACTCACCGCGCTGCGCAATCAGGATGCGGTCGGGCGATTCGGCGAACACACCCGAGTTGCCGCCGAAGGCGAAGCCGGGGTCGGCAAACGGTTTGTGCCAGCCGCGCACGATGTCGTACGGGCTCGGGCCGACCGGCCCCTCGAGCACGGCCTGGGCTGCGGGCGCAGCGGGCTGGGCAGGTGCGGCCGTTTGCGCGCGCATCACGGGCGCGGCGAGGAACAGCGACAGCAGAGCGGCCGAGAGAACAGCCGAGGAAGCAACGGGGCGCATCGACATGGTGCGCTGAGTGGACTCTGAGGAGCGGCCGCGAGTCAACTCAATCTGCATGACGGGGAAGAACAGTCGTCGGGACCTAGATCAGCTCGAGTCCCGGGATGTCGTCGAAGTCCTTGCGGTTGAGGGTCCACAGGGCGGCGTCGTGCGCGAGAGCACATGCGGCAATCGCCAAGTCGAGGTCGCGACCGCGGGGACGACGGACCGACTGATAGAGTCGCGCGGCGAGGGCGGCTTCGTCTGGGCCAAACAGAATGACCGCGCCCGCCGGCAGAAGATCTGCCTGTGACCTGAGCTCTCGCTCCGTTCTGGGTCCACGCAGCCACTCGTACAACGCAATGGTGGAGACGGCGAGGCGGTGATCGCCATGAATCAGTTCAGCGAGGCGGCCGTAGCCACGTCGTTCACCGGCCACGGCCTCGATGAGGGCTGAAGTATCGAGATGGACGATCATCGCACTGGCCGTCGAAGGCCGGCGGCCCGGCGTGAGGCGCGGATTTCCGCGATCTCACGGTCGACATCGGCGGAGGTTCCCTCTATAGGGGACTGCCGGAGGCGCTCGAGCGCTTCGAGCATCCGCGCCTTCTCGTCCGGCGTGAGCATGTCGCTCTTGGCCGCGTAGTCCGCGACCGCCTCGCGCACGACCCAGCTCTGGGGCTTGTTGTGCCGCTCGGCCGTGCGGCGTAGTTTCAGAACGGTCTGGTCATCCAGCGTGAAGGTCATCTTGACCATACCGCCAGCCTACCATACCGCCATATGCCATACCGCAGCGCCACCCTCGTGAGGCATGGCCTCGTCCATGTCTACGCCGGTGCCATCGCCTTGGCGACCGCAAGCGCGATGACTTCGTCCGCTGGCAGCTCCGATGCCAGCACGCACACGAGCTCGCCCTCCTGCCAGAAGACGAGCGTGACCGCACCACGGGTGTAGATCTGGAAGCGAAAGCCGTTCTGTTCGCGGACATCACCGGGCGGCGGAAGATCCGCCAGCCGGCCCTCGTACATCTGGCAGACCAGACGCGCCCCTGACGGCGTGCGATAGCTGTAGAGCGCGCTCTGGCGGCCGTCGAGCGTGTGCCGCACGCCACCCTCGAGCACGATGTTCATCATGGCGAGGTCGATGACCCGCACGCGCGGGCCGGCAGACGCGGCGAAGTAGCGCTCGAGGGCGGCCGCATCGCTCACCTGCGCGTCGAGTGGCAGCGTGCGCGACCCGACGGCCTCGAGATCGCGGGCGGCCTGGGCGGGCAGGTCGAGCACGACATCGCGCGGGCCGAGCAGCACGAACGCCAGGACCACCGCGGCCGCAGTGGCGCCGGCCCAGAGCGGCCAGCGGACGCGCGCGCGCGGCCTCGTCAGGTCGCGCGTCGACGTCAGGTCGCGCGGCGGCGCAGTGACCCTGGTCGGCGCGGCCTCGGCATCGAGCGCCCGGGTCACCGAAGCGAGCAGGTCGGCGGGCATCGCTACGCCCACGCGCAGACGCACGGCCGCGGATTGCGCCGCCACGAGATCGGCGTGGATCGCACGACAGGCGTCGCACGCCGCGAGGTGCCCGCGGATGGTGGACGCCGCGCCCTCGTCGAGCCGGCCGTCCACGAAGTCCACGAGCTGTTCGCCGGGATGCGCCGATGTGCTCATGGCGCCTCCGACTTGGTGATTACGCGCCGCTGCGCCGGGGCCAGTGCGCGCAGCGAAGCCCCCAGCAGCCGGCGCGCGCGGAACAGCCTCGATCGCACCGTGCCCACCGCGCAGTCCATCACGACGGCCGCCTCCTCGTAGCTGAGCTCCTCCACGTCCACCAGCAGCACCGCGGTCCTGAAGTCGTCGGGCAGGGCGTCGAGCGCCTCGCGGACCGCAGGTTCGGTCCAGCCCTCGGGCTGCCATGGATCGGGCACGGGCGCGGCCGGAGAGACCGGTTCGAATCCGTGCTGCATCTCGAGCGCCTCGATCGACTGCGTCGCTGGCGCGCGCCGATCGCGATGGTAGTCGTTGACGAAGATGCTGTAGACGATCCTCAACAACCACGCACGCGCATTCGTTCCCGGCGTGTAGGTGCCGAACGCGCGCCACGCCCGCAGCATCGCATCCTGCGACAGGTCGCGCGCCCGGTCGGCATCCCGCGTCAGGCGATAGGCGGCGCCGTAGACCGCGCCCAGATGCACGAGGGCCTCGGTGTCGAAGCGCGCGCGGCGCTCGTCGGTCACGCCCGCATCATACGACGTCGCTGACCTTCGGGCCCACGAGCGTGCCAGCCACGGCGCGGGAACTTTCCAGCGCTCGCGGCTGTTCACCTATGCGGCCCGCCATTCCCGGCGGCCGAACGAGGAGCACAACACATGAAAACTGTCATCGGCGCCACGCTCGTGGCGCTCCTGGGCGGCCTGTCGCCAGCACACGCACAGCAGACGCAGCCAGCGTCGCCGGCAACCCCGCGCTACCGCACCTCGGTCGTGGCGAGCGGTCTGCAGCGGCCCACCGGTATTGCCATTCGTGGCAGCGACGAGCTGTACTTCACCGAGCTGCCCACGCCCGGCGTGCCTGGTCCGGCCGGCGGACGCAACCGCGTCTCGCGCCTCGATCTCGAGAGCGGCGAGATCGAGAACATCACCACCGGCGAACCGGAGCCGACGAACCTGGCCATCGCCTCGGACGGCGACGTCTACTGGACGTGCAAGTCGGCCGGCGTGATCCTGCGTTTGATGGAGGAGGGCGGCGTGTCGCTCTTCGCCTCGAACCTGAACCGGCCGTCGGGCATCACCGTGTTCCGTCGCAATACCGTCGTCTACACCGAAGTGCCGACGCCCGGTGTAAGCGGTTCGCAGGGCGGCACCAACAACGTGTCCGTGATTCACGGGCTCGGCAAGTTCGTGATCCACGCCGGCGATCCTGAGCCGGTGGACGTCGTGGTGTCGCGGCGTGGCGACCTCTACTGGACCTGCAAGTCGGCGGGCGTGATTCTGAAGCGGTCGAGCGACACGGGCGTGGTCACGCCGCTGCTGACCGGGCTCGCGTCGCCGATGGGCATCGCACTCGACCACAAGGGCGAGACGCTGGTCTTCACCGAGGTGCCGACACCCGGTGTGCCCGGGTCGCAGGGTGGTAGGAATCGCGTGCGCGCGCTGAACCTGCGCACCGGGGCCGTCCGCTCGATCAACGACGGCGACCCCGAACCCACCGATGTGGCCGTGGCCCGCAACGGCAGCATCTATTGGACCTGCACGATCGCTGGCGTCATCGTGGAAGCCAGGCCCGTGGGACGCCGCTCCAACTAGGCGGCTACTTCTTCAGCTTCGCGCCGGTGAGCTGCGCCACGCCCGAGAGCGTGGTCTGCGCGGCATTCAGGCCGAGCATGAAGTCCTTGTCCGAGAACGTGGCGTAGACGTCGGTGGGCTGGTGCCAGTGCGGATCCCAGCCGCTGCCCACGTGCACGCCGCGTTCGTTCTCGCGCAGACTCACCGCGGCCACTTCGTCCATGAACGGCGTGGAGTCGGTGTTGGTCATGTGCGGCCCGACCTGCGCCGGATAGTCGGTGGCGTACTCGGCATTGGCCGCGTGCAGGAACCAGGCGAGCTTCTGCGACTCGGCCGCCATGCGCGAGTTGCTCTGGAACTCGATGTTCACGTCGGCCTCGGGGCGCTGCTCCGGGTTCATGGTGCCGTCGGCCCGCGGCATGCCGTGATCGAAGAGCATCATGTCGTGCTGCAGCATGCCGAGCCAGCGCGGCTCGGGGTAGCGGCCCGATCCGGGCGGGTCTTCCTTGCCCTGCAGGCCCTTGCGCTGGGCCACGTAGGCCGCAGCGCCGTTCAGTCCGGTTTCCTCGTTGTTCCAGAGCGCGAAGCGAATCGTGCGCTCGGTCTGCACGTCGGGGCTGCTGAAGACGCGCGCCAGCTCCATGACGAGCGCGGTGCCCGAGCCGTCGTCGTTGGCTGCTTCGCCCCAGCCGTGGCCGTCCATGTGCGCGCCCACGATGTACATCTCGTCGGGACGCGAGGTGCCCACCTTGGTGCAGTAGACGAGCTCGCGCGCGCCGGGCGTGGTTGGCTCGCTGTTGAGCGCGCGCAGTTTCTCGTCGGGCTGTTTCAGCGGATCGTTGTTCACGCCAGTCGGCGTGCGCCGGCCGCGCGGACGTCCGCCACCCACAGCGCGGGCGACAGGATTCACCGGGGGACGCGGGGTCTGCGCCGCCGCCGGATCTGGCGCCGGCGGATTGAACTCGTACTCGAGGCGCTCGGTGGGGCAGCCGTAGCTCTTGAGCTGCGCCTCGATCCAGTCGACGGCCTTGCGGTTGCGCTCGGTGCCCTGCCGCCGATCGCCAAACTGCGTGAGCCCCTTGATCGTGGCCTTGTAGCGTTCGAGCTCGAGCCGCGACACCAGCGTCCGCGCGGAATCAGCCGCCGGCGCGGCCGGCGCTTGTGATAGCGCCCAAGGCGCTCCGCTCGCGCCCATCGCCAGCGCTCCGCCAATCAGCCAAGCCGTTCCACGCATCGCGTCTCCTCCGCTCGAAAGCGCAGGCAGTCTACACGATCCGGCCAGCCTCTTCGGCCGGGCCGGATCGCGTGATGATGCATCGCGTGGTCGCCGCTACGGAACGGTGACCGTGCGCACGGCCGTTGGCGAACTGCTGCCACAGGCGTTCGTGGCGACGACGCTGAAGTTGTAGGTGCCCGCCGGCACCGGCGCGGTGATCGCGCGCGCTCCAGTCGGCACGGCGCCGACGAAGGCGCCGGACACGTTGAGCAGGTAGCCCGTGGGGGCCGGTCCACTCGCCGCTGTGTCCCAGGCGAGGAACAGCGTCGCGCCGACGTTGTAGGCCACGAAGTTGGCCGGCGACTGTGGAGCGCCGCTGCACGCCGCCGGGAACGTCAGCGTCAGCGGATTCGACGCCGCGCTGCTGCCGGCCGCGTTGGTGGCGCGCGCGGTGATCGTGTAGGTGCCGGGCGGCACGCCCGCCGCGCCGAAGGCCTCGACCGGACCCACCGGGGCCGAGCCGGTCACCGCACCCGTGATGTCGAGAATCACGTTGGTGGGGGCCCCGCCGCCGAACGTATTGGTCCACGCCAGATTGAGCGTGTTGCCCACCACGAGCCCGAGCAGATTCGCGGGCGGCGACGGCGCCACCGGCACGCTCACGTTGGCCACAACCTCGTTCGAGGCCGCGCTCGTGACGCCTGCCGCCAACGTGCGCACGCGCAGGTAGAACGACCCGGCCGGCAACGCGAACGTCACCGATGGCGCGGTACCGAGCGGCAGCGCGCCCGCCACCCCGCCCGGGGCCAGGCCCCCTTCGATCACGTAGCCTTCGGGCGCCGCACCAGACGCAGGCGGCAACCAGCTGAAGGTCACCGTGCCGCCCACAATTGCCGTCACGCGCAAGTTCAAGGGCGGTTGCGGTCCGGTCGGCGTACCGCCGCCGCCCCCTGCGAGGGTGGGCACGCGCCAGGCACCGCGCCCGTGCGTGAAGGCGAAGAGCTGATACGGCGCGCTGTCGGTGACGCGCAGTGCCTCCACCGGGGTGTTCGCGAATCCGCTGTTCTCCACCATCCAGCTGGCGCCGCCATCCACTGACGTGAACACGCCCAGGTCGGTGCCCACGAACACGTGCTGCGGATTGGCCGGATTCACGGCCACGCTCAGTGCCGGAATCTGCGGTAGCGCGGTGGCGCCTGCACCGACGCTGGACGTCCAGTTCGCGCCGCCGTTGACCGTCTTCAACAGGTTCGTCACGCCGAAGTTCGACACGGTGGCGTAGGCGACGTTGAGGTTGGTCGGGTCCCAGGCCACCCACGAGATGTATCCCGACGCGATGAACCCGCCCCCTGGCCAGAAGCCGGTGTTCGGCGCCGAAAGCGCGGCGTGGTTGTAGTGGTAGCAGCCGTCGGACATGCCGACGATCACGCGGTTCGAATCCAGCGGGTGCGTGGCGATGGCCGACACCGACCCGCCGCCGCAGGTGCCGTTGTTGCCGGTGGCGCGGGCCCAGGAGGTGGCCTGGTTGGTCGTGCGCCAGATGTCGGCGCCGCCGGTCCACAGGTGCTGCCTGAAGGACTGATTCATCGCAAACGGCGCGATGAACAGGAACTTGCCGCCGGTGATGCCGGTGTTGGCAGGCGTGAACGTGGCGCCGCCATCCACCGACTTCCTCATGGAGTTGCTGGTGTTCTCGAGGAAGAGCACGTCGTTCGACGGATTGGCATCGCCGAGCGTGTCAACCGCCACATGACCACCGTCGCCGCCGGCCAGAATCGACCAGTTCGGGCTGCCCGAGCCGCCGCGCTGGGTGCCGTTGTCCTGCAGGCCGCCGAAGTAGGTCTGAGCGTCGGGGTAGACGGCGCCGTCGTAGAACTGCGTGGTGATGTAGCCGTTGTTCCGGTCGATCCATGCCGAGCCGCCGGCGATGGGCGAGCCGCACATCTGTGCCAGGGTCGTGTTGACCGGCGCGCGCGCGTTGTCGAGCCGGTCGACGCCGCCGTCGCTTGCCGAGAACATGATGCGGTTGCTCGTGCCGTTGTACTGCGGATGGAACACGAGGGCGTGCTGGTCGGCGTGGTGATACTCGGGGTTGGTGCCCTGGGTCTTCCACCAATAGCTGGCCGCGCCCCACGTGAGGCCGCCGTCGTCGGAGCGGAAGAGATCGATGCCGCCGGCCCACACGCGGGCGGGATCGACCGGGTCCACCGCAATCACGTTGTCGTACCACCCCTGATTGAAGAACTGCGACGTGCCCTGGCCGCACTCGGTGGCCAGCCCGAAGATCGGGTTGGTGAGCAGCAGGCGGTTGATCTTCTGCTGGGTGGTCGAGGGCGTGATCGTGCCGTTGACCATCGTGAAGAACGAACCGGCGTCGCCACTGGCGGTCGAACGGAAGACGCCGAGCAGCGAATCCTGGCCGTAGCCGCCGAGGTTCGAGGCCTGCGCCGACATGACGTAGAGCACGTTCTCGGCCGACGGGGCGACGGCGATGGAACTGAGGCCCTGCCCGGTGATGGCGAGGATGGCGATGGCGCCAGAGCCGCCGTCGTCGGGCACGCGGTAAATCGCGGCACCGCTATTAGTGTTGGTGCCGCACGCCACGAACAGGTAGCCGTTGGCGCCGTTGCGCTGCAGGGCAAGATCGGTGCACCCGCCGGCTGGCACGCCAATGAGATTGGTCCACGTCGTACCGCCGTCGTTCGACCGGAACACGCCGGTTCTCGTGGCGGCATACAGACGCTGGGTGTTGCGCGTGCTCACGACGAGATCCATCGTGTAGTGAAAGTTCGCGACGTTGGTGGACGCGATCCGGCTCCAATTGACGCCCGCATCAGTCGACCTGAAGATGCCCGCGCCGCGCACGGCGCCGCCGTTGCCGTGGCCTTCGCCCGTGCCGGCGTAGATGATGCTCGGATCCGTCGGGCTGAAGGCGAGCGACACCACGCCGAGGTTGCTCATCTGCAGGTCGGTCGTGGTGGACCAGGTGGCGCCCGCGTCCGTCGACTTCCACACGCCGCCGGCCACGCCGCCGGCATACATGATGTTTGGGCTGGTCGGGTGCACCAGCAGCGCGCGGGTGCGTCCGCCCTGATTGGCGGGACCGACGTTGGTCCAGGTGCCCAGGGCCAGATTCGGCGACCGGCTGAGCGCCGGGTCCTCAACGAAACTCGGCAGCACGGCGTGGTCCGCGGTCGAGAACCGCGGCATGCCTCGCATCTTCTCCAGGGCCGGCTCGTAGGCCTCCGGGCTCAGCGTGCGCGTGCCAGTGGTGATGTTTGCCCCGCGGGTGATGATCGGGCCGGTGCGGGAGTTGACGTAGAACTGCTCGGCAAGGTCGGGGTCCCCGAACCGTTCCAGTTTTGCGGCCCCGCGGGCAAGTTTTCGGTCGAGCGTCGCTCGTTCCCGTGGGGTCAGCGCCACACGCGCCCCCGGGGCGCCCGAAAGGCCGGTCAGGAGGCCCGTCAGGAGGGTACCGAGGACCGTGGCAAGAGCGAAAAGGCGTTTGGTAGAAGTCATGGCAGGGTTCTGGGGGCATCCACGCGCGGGGTCTCAACGGTCCGCGCCTACCCAAGTCCATGCGACAAGGCCGTGAAAAGGGGGCCATGAACCGCCAGGGCCCCCGAGACCGGATGAGACCCCACTCACTCCAGTGTGTCTATAATAGAGAGACGCCGACGTCGATCCCCCAGCGAGGCCGGCACAACGCACTTTTCTGACAGCGAGGTGTCATGACCATTCGTGTTCATACTCGCGTGCAAGCCTTGTGTTTCGCTGCCCTGTTGGGGCTCGTGACGATTGGGCTGCCCGCTGAGTCGTTTGCCCAGGCTTCCTCCGACCGCGTGCATGTCGCCAAGCGCCTTGGCGGCGCCTCGCGCTTCACGCCGGCGGTACGGAACATCGACGCGCTGAAGCGTACCTTCGCGCGTCCCCGCACGCAGCGCGACATCACGACGGTGCTGAAGAATGCCGAGATGACGTATCTCGAGGCCGACATCAAGAAGGCCATTGCCGACGGCGCCGTGCGCGAAGTGACGATCGCGCCGGGCTCGACCCTGCAGTGGATGGCGCTGCGCCGCGGCGGCACCCGCGCCGACATCCTGCGCCTGGTGCGCTGGGAAGGCGCCAAGCCGTTCGCTGGCTTCGAGTTCGTGGTCGACGACCTCAAGGAAACCTACACCTTCGTGATTCCGCAGGACTGCGGCAACCTGTCACTCGTGAGCCGCGAGCCGAGCCGCGAACAGGCCCGGCGCGATGCCGAGGCGGCCGCCGCCGCCCGCGCCGCCGAAGCCGCTCGCGCGGCCGAAGCGGCCCGCAGGGCTGAAGAAGCCCGCAAGGCTGAAGAAGCCCGCAAGGCCGACGAAGCCCGACGTGCCGAAGAAGCCCGCCTAGCCGAAGCCGCGCGGCTCGCCGAAGTGGCCCGCCTAGCCGAAGCCGCGCGGCTCGCCGAAGTGGCCCGGCTGGCCGAGGAAGCGCGGCTCGCCGAAGAGCGCGAGCTCTCGATTCGTCCCTTCGTGGCGGCCTTCGGCGGCAAGCAGCGCCGGCAGTACGACGAGAACGACCCGGCCAACCTCGGCACGGCGTTCCTGCCCGGCTTCTGCGACCCGCTGCTTGGCGGCAAGGTCGGCATCGAGAAGACCCTCAAGAACAACTGGGTGTTCGCCCCGGCCGTCGGCTTCGCCTACAACACCGACGAAGCGTCGCGCTCGAGCCTCTTCGTGGATGCCGAAATCAACAAGCGCTTCGGCAACCGCGCCTACATCGGCACCGGCCTCGGCCTGTGGGACATCACTCACAGCGACTTCATCACCCCCACCGCGCTGCTGCACTTCGGCCTGCCGCTCTGGAAGGGCGACGACCAGCGCACGCTGTTCTTCGTCACCGAAGGCCGCGTGCTGCTGCGCCGCGCCAGCGACATCGACAGCAACTACCAGTTCTGGGGCGGCCTCCGCTACCTGTTCCGGTAAGTCGTTCGCGGCCGCACGACACACCACCGCCGGTTGGGCTCGCGCCTGGCCGGCGGTTTTTGCTGTACGAACAGTAGGATTTCGTGACTTGGTGATCTTGTGATCGGGTGATCCTGAGAGATGACACCGAGCCCCCTGCCTCCCCCTACCTCGGCAGGGCCATCGGGTGCCGTCGCTGGATCTCGGCGGCCACCGCCAGCACCGTCTCTTCGTCGTTGGGCCGGCCCACCACCTGCAGGCCCACGGGCAGGCCGCGCGCGTCGAGCCCGCACGGCACCGAGGCCACCGGCAGGCCGGTGAGGCTGAGCAGGAACGTGGGCGCGAACCAGTCCACGTAGGTGCGCATCGCGGTGCCGGCCACGGTGTCTGGGTAGTTCTGCTCGACGGGGAACGGGGCCACCGCGGCCGTGGGCGTTAGCAGGCAGTCCACGCCCGAGAACAACTCGCGCATGCGCTGCCACAGGCGTCCGCGCGCGTGCTGTGCGGCCCCGAGGGCGCGGCCATCGAGCGCCAAGCCCGCGTCGGTGTTGGCGCGCACGTTCACCCCGAAGCGATCGATCGCGTGGAGCTTGTCGAACATGCTGGCAATGAACCACTCCGCGCGCAGCGTGAGGAACGCGTCGCGGAACTCGCTGAGGTCGAACGCGATCTCCTGCACGGGTGCGGCCGGCGTGCCAAGGGACTGCGCCGCGGCCAGACAGGTAGCCGCAATCGACGCGTCCATGCCGATGCCGGCGATGTCGCCGCAGTAGGCCACGCGCACGGCGTCGGGCGGGCCGGCGCGGGCCGCCGCCACGAAGTCGCGGCCGGCAACTGGCTGCGCCAGCGGCGCGAACGGCGATGGGCCGGCCAGTACCTGCAGCATCAGCGCCACATCGTCCACCGTACGCGCCATCGGTCCGCTGACCGAGAGCGTGTCCCAGACCCACGCCCAGGGATGCGTGGGCACGAGTCCCACCGAGGGCCTGAGGCCGACCACGCCGCAGAACGCCGCCGGCAGCCGCAGCGATCCGCCGAGGTCGGTGCCTTCGGCCAGCGCGATCATGCCGGAAGCCAGGGCCGCCGCGCCGCCGCCGGTTGAGCCTCCGGCGCTGAGCGCGGGATTCCAGGGATTGCGCGTTCGCCCGAACACGTCGTTCCACGTGTTGGCGCCCGCAGCGAACTCGGGCGTGTTGGTCTTGCCGAGAATGACGGCGCCGGCCGCGCGCAGACGCGCCACGCTCACGGCATCGTCATTGGGCACGTGATCCGCGAAGATTGGCGAGCCGTAGGTGGTGCGCAGTCCCGCCACCGGCGTGATGTCCTTGATGCCCACGGGCACGCCGGCGAGCAATCCCGGATCGTCGCCGCGCGCCACGCGCGCATCGATCCGCCGCGCCTCGTCGAGCGCACCGGGATTCAACGTGACGACGGCGTTGAGCGTGCCGTTGACGCGCGCAACCTGCGCCAGCGCTGCTTCCGCCACGGCAACTGCCGACAGGTTGCCGGCGCGCACGGCCCGCGCGGTGTGGCCGGCGCTGCTGAAGACGTCGACCTCGGCGCTCACGCTGGCGCGAGCCTCGGCAGCATCTGCGCGTTCCAGGCCGCGTACTCACGGCGGATGCGATTGAAGACCTCGGCATGCGCGGTCCGCAGGTCGTTTTTCTCTCCGGGATCGATCGCCAGGTCGAACAAGTGCTCGTTGCCAGTTGCCTTCAGGTACTTCCAGTCTCCCATCCGCGCCGCCTCTCTGGTCTGCGTGCGCCAGAAGAGCGAACGGCCGGAGAGTGGACACGTGCCCTGGCACACCGGCATCAGGTCTTCGCCGTCCAGGGGATACGCCGGGTGGGGCGACGTGCCGGTCACGGCCAGGATGGTCGCCGTCCAATCCATGGTGATGGCCGCCTGATCGGTCGTCCTGCCAGCCGGGATCACGCCGGGCCAGCGCGCGATCGCCGGCACGCGCGTGCCCCCTTCCCACAGATGCGATTTCTGGAACGAGAACGGCCAATTGAACGAGTAGCGTTCGCCGCCGTTGTCGCTGGTGAACACGACAAGCGTCTGGCGGTCCAGGTTGGCACGGCGCAGGGCCTGGAGCACGCGGCCGATGCCGGCGTCCATGCTCGTCATCATCGATGCAAAGACCTTCAGCGATCCGCCGTTGGTCATCGGGCCCTGGCCATGGCTCGCGTGGGAGATCGCCGCATCCTCGGGGCCCTCCCACGGTGAATGAGGGGCGGTGTAGTGAAGGCTGAGAAAAAAGGGCGTGGCGCGCGGCCGCGCCACGAACTGGGCGGCGCGATCGGAGAGCAAGTCGGTCATGTAGCCGACGCGTTCGACCGGCGCGAGGTTCTCCCAGAGATCGGGGGCCTTGGAATCGCTCGACTGGTGCGTGAAGTAGTCGCCGGCGCCGCTCAAGATGCCGAAGAACTCCTCGTAGCCGTGGCGATTGGGACCGAATTCCGGCTTCCATCCGAGATGCCACTTGCCGATGAGCGCCGTCTCGTAACCGTTGGCCTTCACGAGCGATGCCACCGTCGGATGATCGGGCGGCAGTCCCTTGTCGAGGTCGTTGCCGGTCAGTGGTTCATGCAGTCCGACGTCGAGCCGTTGCGGATATCGCCCGGTGACGAGCGCGCATCGGGTCGGCGTACACACCGGAGCGGCGGCGTACGCGCTCGTGAACTTCACCCCGTCGCCGGCGAGGGCGTCGATCACCGGCGTGCGGTAGTCGGGCCGGCCATAGCAGCTCAGGTCGCCGTAGCCGAGGTCGTCGGCCAGGATGAACAGCACGTTCGGGCGCGGGCCGGCGGGTGACTGCCCGACGCGGGTGCCCGTGAGCATCGCGGACGTGGTTAATCCGGCATTGAGAAACTCCCGGCGCGTGACGTTCCCGCTCATGGGCCGGAGCCTATCCTGTTGCCCGCCACCGCTCCAGTGCATTCACACCGGCTGACGTGCGACCGCCTCAGTTCCCCAGGGCGAGCCGGCCGTTCTGGAACGTGTCGGCGTGTCGGAACAGGCCGCCGCCGGCTAGCAAGCACGGTGTCACGCGCCGCGGTCGGTTGGCGGTGGGCGACAACACGTCGAACATCACGTTGCCCGTGACGAACAGGTCGCGGTCGCTTCCGGGCCGCACCATGCAGGTGAATTCGGGGCCAACGCTGAGCCGGCGTCACAGGTAGACGCGGGCCCCGCCGCCGACCAACCCGTGCGTCAGAACACTGTCATCGAGGAATCCGGCCGCTCCGCCCGTGACTTCGACCACCGGCGCCGGCCGGGCTTGCGCTCGAGCAGGGAGGGACGATGCAGCGGCCAGAGCCAGGGTCAATCCGGCGAGTCGTGCGTAAGCGGTCATCTCGGTGGGTCTCCGCTGGGCAAGGCGCAGTCCAACATCAGACCGGCTCACCGGCGCCGGCCGGTGCGAACCATTTGCTCAATCGGGCCGTCTATAGACACTGACGCTATAGCCATACTGGCTATACTTACCCGATGCCCGACGACCCGACGCCCGAGTCGCTGCTGCCGCTCCCGGCCGCGACCTTTCACATCCTGCTGGCAGTAGCGGACGAAGATCGCCATGGCTACGCCATCATCCAGGAAGTGGCCGCGCGCACGGCTGGGGAGGTGCGGCTGAGCGCCGGTACGCTCTACCGCTCGATCCAACGCATGGTCGAACAGGATCTCATCAGCGAGTCGGCGGCCCGGCCCGCCCCCGAACTCGACGACGAGCGGCGGCGCTACTACGGCATCACGGACTTCGGCCGGGCGGTGGCCGGTGCCGAGGTCCAGCGGCTGCAGGGGCTGCTGCGCATCGCGCGAGCGACGGGCGTGACCCCACGGAGAGTCTGATGCGAATCTACGCCCTGTTGCTCCATCTACTGCCGGCGGCGCTTCGCGAAGAGTACGGCGCCGAGATGACCGCCACCTTCGCCCGGCACCTGGCCGGTGCCCGCGGCGCCGCCCGCGCGTGGGCATTGGTGGCCGGCCTCGCCGACGTGACGGCCACCGCGGTCCGCGCGCACGCCGACCTCACCTGGCAGGACTTGCGCGACACCGGGCGCACGTGCCGTCGCAATCGTGGTTTCGCGGCCGCGATCGTGGCGGTGAGCGCGCTAGGGGTAGGCGCAACCACGGCCGCCTTCTCGGTGGCGGATCACGTCCTCGTGCGGCCGCTGCCCTTTGCCGACGCCGATCGCCTGGTGAAGCTGTGGCAGGACCAGTCGTATCGCGGCTATTCGCGTATGGAGCTATCCCCTGGCAACTACGAGGACTGGCGCCGTCAGAGCCGCTCGTTCGCCTCATCGGCGGCCTTCACCAGCAACTCGGTGAACGCCATGACGAATGCCGGACCCCTGCGCCTGAATGCCACCTACGCAACCTCGAGTCTGTTCGAGACGCTGGGCGTGAGCGCGGCACTCGGGCGCGCGTTCGTCTCGGCCGACGAGCGCGATGTCAGTACCAAGCCGGTCGTGCTCAGCGACCGCCTGTGGCGCACGACCTTCGGCGGTCGCGCCGAGGTGCTCGGCACGACCCTCAGGCTGAATGGCGAAAGTCACGTGGTCGTCGGCGTGATGCCGGGCGGCTTCGATTTTCCCCGACGTGACAACGACGTGTGGCTGCCGCTCTCGTTCGTGCCCGACGATCTGGCCGATCGGTCGAACGTCTACTTGCAGGCGATTGCCCGGCTGCAGCCTGGCGTCTCGCTGGCCGAAGCGCGCGCCGAGCTGAACGTGATTGCCGCCGGCCTGGCCCGCGCGTTTCCAGAGGCCAACGAACGCACGGGCGCGGCGGTGATCCAGCTGCGCGACGAGGTCTCCAGGCAATCACGACTGATGCTGATCGCGCTCGTCGGTGCGTCGGCCTGCGTGTTGCTCATCGCGTGCGCGAACCTGGCCAGTCTGCTGCTGGCGCGGGCCGTGCAGCGCCGTCGCGAATTGGTCGTCCGGGTGTCGATGGGCGCGCGGCCGGGACGCCTCGCCCGGCAGCTTCTCACGGAAAGCCTCGGGCTGTCCGCGCTGGGCGGCGCCATGGGCGTGGTGCTGGCGCTGGCGGCGGTGCCTGCCGCCGCGGCGCTCGTGCCGACCTCCTTGCCGATCGCGGAAGCGCCGTCTGCCGACGTCCGCATGCTGGCGGTTGCGGCGCTGGCCACGCTCGTCACCGGCATCGGCTTCGGCCTGGTGCCGGCCTGGCGCATCGGCCGCGGCATGCAGCGGGGCGAGTTCCGCCATGGATCGCGGGTGTTCGGAAGCGGCGCCACCGAGCGGCTGCGCGCGGGTTTCGTGGTGGTGGAGGTAGCCGCAGCGGTGGTGTTGCTCGTCGCGGTGGGGCTGTTCCTGCGGGCGCTGTGGCGTGTGCAGGATGTGAACCCGGGGTTCAGGGACGAAGGCGTGCTGACCGCGCGGACCGCGCTTCCGATGCCGAAGTACGAGGTGACGGCGACCCGGGAGCAGTTCTACGCGCGCATCCTGGCGGAGGTGCGCGCCGTGCCGGGCGTGACCAGTGCCGCCTATACGAGCTTCCTGCCGATGGTGATGCGGGGCGGTATCTGGCCGGTGCTCACCGCCAGCTCCGCCGCGCCCCAAGACGCCCGCATGGCCTCGGTGCGCTACGTCACGCCAGCCTACTTCGCGACACTGCGCATCCCGCTACTGCGCGGCCGCGACGTGGCCCCCTCCGACACGCAGACCTCGCAGTACGTCGCGGTCGTGAGCCAGTCGTTCGCGACCAGTCATTGGCCGGATCAGGACCCGCTCGGCCAGCACTTCTCGACCGCGCTGCAGGAACGCGTCGTCGTCGGCGTCGTCGGCGACGTGCGCGTGCGCGGGCTCGAGCGTGAGAGCGAACCGCAGGTCTACCTGCCGTCACCGCAGGTGCCCGACGGCGGCATCATCTTCTACGTGCCGAAGGATCTCGTGATTCGCACCAACGGCGCGCCGGCAGCGCTCGTGCCGGCCGTGCGCGCGGCGGTGAACCGCGCCGACCCGGAGCAGCCCCTGTCTGACGTGCGGACGCTGGCTGAGGTCGTGCGTCTCGAGACCGCGTCGCGCTCGGCGCAGCTCACTGTGCTGCTGACGTTTGCCGCGGTGGCCATCCTGCTCGCGTGCCTGGGCATCCACGGCCTGCTCTCGTACGTGGTGGCAGCTCGAACGCAGGAGATCGGCGTGCGGATGGCATTCGGCGCCACGCCGGCGCGAGTCATGGCCCTGGTGCTCAGTCGCACCGCGACGCTGGCCGGTCTGGGCGTGACCGTGGGCCTGGTTGTGGCATTTGCCGTGAGCCAATCGCTGCAGTTCCTGCTCGCCGGTGTGAGCCCGACTGACGGCGCGACCTTCGCGGCCGCGGCGCTGCTGGCCCTGATCGTGGCGCTGGCCGCCAGCGTGTTGCCGGCTCTGCGCGCCGTCCGCGTGGATCCGCTCACCGCCATCCGCGCCGAATAGCGACAGGATCTCCGCTCTAGGGCATCATTGGGCGTGACCATCGCCCTGCTCATTCTCGGCGTGGCCTGCGTCGTCCTTGGAGTCATGCTGTTGCCGATGCCGGCCGTGCCCGCCCTGGGCATCATCTTCGTGGGCGTCTTCGTCACGGCGTGGGCCGACGACTTCGCGCGCATCGGCTGGTTCTCGCTCGCGGTGATGCTCGCCCTGACGGTGTTCGGCTCGATTGCCGACAACGTGGCCACGCTGATTGGCGCGCGCCGGGCCGGGGCCTCGTGGTGGGGCGTGGCGGGCGCCGGTGTGGGCATGCTGGTGGGCCTGGTGTTTGGTCTGCCCGGCCTCATCGTGGGACCGGCGATCGGCGCTTTTGCCTTCGAGTACGTGCGCAATCCCGACTTCCGCGCGGCGGGGTGGGCCGGCGCCGGCGGCGTGTTCGGCTTCCTGCTCGGCATCGTGGCCAAGTCGGCCTTCGGCATGCTCATCGTGGGCATCGCCGCCTTCACGTATTTCTTCTACTGACTCGTCTTTCCCCGCGCGCACGCGCGCGCGCACGGGACGGACGGCTCTTCCCGTACTGAGGTCGCGCGTGATCTCGCCGCTACCCGATCCTCTTCACTCGGCCTTCGCCGGCGTTCTCCAGCGCGGCCGTGAGGTTCCGGTCCGGCCCCTGCACGCCGACCAGGATGTAGCCGTTGGACACTTCCGGATCGTAGAGCGCAGGCAGGCGCTTGGGCAGTCTGGCGCTTACGAACAGTGTCAACACCGTGGCCAGAATCGCGCCCAGCATGGTCATCTCGAACATCACGATCAGGTTGGGCCACGGCGCCACGATCGGCATGCCGCTGGTCTTGATCGGCCACGACTGCTGCGTGAGGGTGGTCAACAAGTAGGCGGAGCCCAGGCCCACCACGCCGCCCAGGCCGGCCATCCAGTGGATCCAGGTGGCGCTGTCCTTGTGGCTGAATTCGTACTCTTCGAACGGCTCCGACGACATCACCTGGATGTCGGCATCCGCCACGCCGGCCGCGCGCAGGCCGTCGACGGCACGCTGCGCCGTCTCCGGGTTGTCGTAGAGACCGTAGATGGCGGTCATGGCCGCGCCCTCCACAGCCCTTGCCGTTCCTCGTCCTCGTCAGCCGACACGGCCGGGTGCGGCTGATTGCCGACCTTCATCTCCCAGATCGAGATGATCGGCACGAACTTCGAGAACAGCATGTAGAGCAGGGCCATGGCCGCGAACGTGGCGACCATGATCACGACCTCGGCCGGCCGGGGCGCGTAGTGGCCCCAGGTGTAGGGCAACTGCTTGGTCGACAGCCCCGGCACGATGATGAGGAAGCGCTCGAGCCACATCCCTACGACCACGCCGCACGACACCAGCACCACGCCGGGAATCGTGCGCAGCCGCCGGAACGACAGGATGCTGACCGGAATCACGAAGTTGCACACCACCATGGTCCAGTAGAACGGCGCGAAGGCGCCGCGCTGCGTGGCCCAGAACACCGCCATCTCCGACGGCACGTTGCCGTACCACACCGTGAGCCGCTCCGAGAACACGAAGTAGCCCCAGAGCAGGCTCATGAGCAGGAGCAGCTTGGCGAGGTTGTCGAAATGCAGCGGGTGCAGGTAGGCGTGCAGCTTCAGCATGCGCCGCAGGGCGGCCATGGCGATGATGAGCGCGGCGATGCCGCTGAAGATCGCGCCGGCCACGAAGTAGGGCCCGAAGATGGTCGAGTGCCACATCGGCACGTGGACCATCGAGAAGTCGAACGACACGATGGTGTGCACCGACACCGCTACCGGGATGATGGCCACGGCCATGATCTGCATCGCCGCTTCGAGGCGATGCCACTGCGTGGTGGTGCCTTGCCAGCCAAGGGCCAACGCGCCGTAGATGCGCTGGCGCCGTCCGGTGGTGCGATCGCGGATCAACGCGAAGTCGGGAATCATCGGCAGGAGCAGGAAGAGCAGGCTGCCGATGAGATAGGTGTTGATGGCGAAGAAGTCCCACACGAGCGGCGAGCGGAAGTTCGGCCACAGTTCGCGCGAGCTCGGGTAGGGCGCGACCCAGAAGAACAGCCACGGCTTGCCCAGGTGGACTATCGGAAAGATGGCGCCGATCATCAAGGCGAACGCCGTGATCACCTCGGCGCAGCGGGTGACCGGGCGGCGCCAGCGGGCGTTGACCAGCCGCAGGATTGCCGAGATGAGCGTGCCGGCGTGGCTGATGCCGATCCAGAACACGAAGTTGGTTTCGTAGAAGCCCCAGAACACCGGCCAGTTCACACCCGCCACGCCCATGCCGTACCACAGCTGATAGGCCCACGCCGCGGCGCCGCACGCCACGATCGAGGCCAGTACCAGCACGCCGCCGTAGAACCACACCGAGGTGTGGAGCAGCGGGCGCACCAGGTCGTCGGCGAGCCGGTTATTGCGTGTCCGGTTCATTCCACGACTGCCGTTGCAGGTACGTGACCTTGGGTGCCGTGCCCTCGTCTTCGAGCAGCTTGGTGCCCCGGGGCGAGTGGGTGAACCGCGCGGCGCGGCTCTCGTGGTCGTTCAGATCGCCGAAGATAATCGAGCCCGTGGGGCACGACTGGGCGCAGGCCGGCTGGATGTCGCCGTCCTTCAGCTCGCGATCCTCGGCCTTGGCGGCCGTCTTGCCCGCCTTGATGCGCTGCACGCAGAACGTGCATTTCTCCATCACGCCCACTTCGCGCACCGACACGTCGGGATTCAACTGCAACTGCAGGGGCTTCTCCCACTGCGGATTGAAGAAGTTGAAGAAGCGCACGTTGTAGGAGCAGGCATTGGCGCAGTAGCGCGTGCCAATGCAGCGGTTGTAGACCTGCGCGTTCAAACCCTCGTCGGTCTGGTGGCTGGCATAGGTGGGGCACACGGCTTCGCACGGCGCGTTGTCGCAGTGCTGGCACATCACCGGCTTGAACTTGACCTTCACGTCGGGGAAGTCGCCCTCCCAGTAGCGCTCGACGCGCAGCCAGTGCATGGCGCGGCCACGCGCCGCTTCGGTCGGGCCTACGGTAGGAATGTTGTTTTCGGCGTGGCAGGCGGTGACACAGGCCTCGCAGCCCGTGCACGAATCCAGATCCACGACCATGCCCCAACGATGCGCCATCGCTCAGCCCCGTCCTTTCGTGTGGTCAGGCCGCTCGCGCGTGGCGCCGGCAAAGAGAATCAGGCTGCCGTCTGCCTCGGCCACCTTCGCTAGCTTCACGCGCGTCGCCGACCACGCCAGTTGACCCGTGGACGGCTCGGCAATCGGCGCCAGGATGGCAAGCGGATTGGCACCGCGCCCGCTGGCGTAGCGCGTGAACGTCTCGTGTCCCTGCCCAACCGGCATGGCCACGGCATCAGGACCGATGCCCGGCGAGATGACCACGGGCGCGCGCAGCGATCCGGCCGTGGAGGTGACCTCGACGATGTCGCCATCGGCGACGCCCAGCTGCTCGGCCGTGCGCACGTTGATCTCCACCCAGCTGCTCCACATCGCCGTCGTGAGCGGATCCGGCAGTTCCTGCAGCCACGGCAGGTGCGCCAGTGAGCCGTCGAGGAACGCCTGCGAGGCGAAGGGCAGGAAATGGAAGGGATATTCATCGGCGCTGCCGTCCAGCACGGGCGCGCGCCAGGCCGTGGGCGGCGGCGTGGCCGCCGGCCGGCCCGTGGCGGCTGGTGTGGGCGCCGACTCGGGCGTCGCCGCCGTTTGCAGCATCTCTTCGAAGGTCTGCCACGGCATGGGAGGAGTGAGCGGCTGCTTCAGCCGCCGGCCCGCCTCGAGCAGCACGTCGGGCATCGCGCGCGTGTCGTAAAGCGGGCGCATCGCCGGCGGCGCCACGGTGGCCACAAACGACGTGGCGCCGGATTCGGGCGCCGAGTCGACCCACGACTCGAGGAACGAGTGGTCGGGCAGCAGCAGGTCGGCGTGGGCACTCGTCTCGTCGATGAACGAGCCGAAGCTGGCGATGAAGGGCACCTGGCGCAGCCACTCGGTGACCTTCCATGCGGCTGGCGCGGCAAACACCGGATTGGCGTCGTCGAGCAGCAGCACCTGCGGCGGCGCGGCCGCCATCGTCTCTCGCAGCGTGCGGGCCTGAGCCTGTGGCGACGCCGACTGGGGCATGAACGCCGTGCCACCCTCGACGCCGATGCTGCCCACGAGCGCGTTCAGGGCATTCACCGCAAGCGCCTGCGCCAGTCCGTTGGTGTGGGCCAGCGGAGCACCGCCGATCACGGCCACGGCCGGGCCGTAGGTGGCAAACTCCCGCGCCAGCCGGTCGACGCGCGCGGCCGGCACGCCGGTTTCCCGCGCCACCGCCTCGGGCGTGAAGTCGGGGAGTCCGGATACCCAGCCGTCCACGAGCGCACCGGCGCGGCCGGCGGCCGGCGCGGCACGCAGGCCGGCCTTCATGATGACGTGCGCCAGGCCGAGCGCCAGCGCGCCCTCGGTGCCCGGGCGCACGGCCAGCCACTGGTCGGCGCTGGCGCCGGTCTGCGACATCCGTGGCTCGACCTGCACGAACTTCGGCCGCACGCCGCCGGGTGCATGGCGCATGGCGCCGTAGGCCACGCTGTGGGCCAGGGGAGAATTCCACGTGCCCAGCAGGTCGGCGCCGAAGCTCACGAGATAGCGCGTGTGCGCGAGGTCGAGCGTGGGCAACTGGTGCCGGCCGAAGCTCAGCTCGTTGGCGTGACGCAGCACGGCGTCATCGAAGATCTCGAAGGTGACAGGGGCGGGTGCGCCCAGCCGGCGCAGGACCTCGGCCACCAGTTCGTGGCGGCGGCCGGGCCGGGGCCGCGACAGGAAGGCAATCTGCGCCGAACCCGCGGCCATGCTGGCGTCGAGTCGCTCGGTGAGCAGCGACAGCGCTTCCTCCCACGAGATCTCGGTGAACTGGCCGGTGCCGCGATCGCCGCTGCGACGTTGCGGCGCCACGAGCCGGTCGGGATGATAGGTGACCTGCACGGCCGCCTGGCCGCGCACGCACAACCGGCCCTTGCTGAGGGGGTGCGCCGGGTCGCCTTCGAGCTTGCGCGCGAGGCCCATGCGGGTGAGGCCGGGCTTGCCCTTGCGGAACACCTCGGCCTCGCCGTCCATGACCCGCGCAATCACGCCGCATCCGGCCGCGCAGAGCGGACACACGCTCGGCTTCCAGACCGCGATGCCGGGGACCAGTTCCTCTTCCGGGATGAAGCGGACGATCTGGTTCTCGGGATTGCCGCAACCGGCCAGCGCCGCCGTGGTGCCGGTGATGGCGGTGACCTTGAGAAAGCGCCGGCGGTCCATGGGTGTCATCGTGGGCTCGCCAGAATCAGTAGTGGCAGGTCAGGCAGTCGTTCGACGCCTGCTTCTGCTTGTGGCAGTTCACGCAGAACGCCATGTCCATGTCGACGGCCCGTATGGCCACGGTCTGCTCGGCCTGGTTGCCGTGACAGGTCGAGCACTGGGTGCCGGCCTTGATGTGCGGGGCATGCTCGAAGCGCACGTGCGCCTCGCGCGTGAAATTGTAGACGCGCTGCCACGCCAGGTCGAGGCCCTGTTCCTGCATCGCCGCCAGCTGCTGGATGAGCGGCCGGTCGGTGGCGATCTGCGAATGGCAGACCATGCAGGTGTTGATCGAGGGCAGCCCGGCGAGCGGACCGCGCTCGACGCCCTCGTGGCAATCGGTGCACACCAGTTCCTTCGCGAGGTGGATCTGGTGGCTGAACGGAAACGGCTGCTGCGGCTCGTCGCGCAGGCCGAAGTGCGAGCGAACGCCTTCACCCAGCGTGCGATTGGCCGGCGAAAAGACCGACGACGTGCCCCACCGCGACGGCCGGGTCACGCGCTCCGCCTGCGCCTGTTCGGAACGGACGCTCCAATCGGCGCAGCCGGTGGCCGTCACCATGACGCACGCCACGGCGGCGAACACGATGCTGCCGAATTTACTTTTTCGCACCGGCGAGACTACGAACGTAGTTCACGAGGTGCCAGGTGTCCTGGTCGGTGATCTTGCCCTTGAGACCCTTCATCTTGAACTCGGGTCCGGCACCGTCCTGAATCACCGCGTAGATTTCGCCGTCGGTCGAGCCGCGATCCCACACGGCGTCGGTGAGATTCGAGGGCTTCATGTCTTTGGGCGCCGAGGCGCTGTCCGCGCGTCCGCTGGCGCCATGACAGAACCGGCAGTACTTCGCGTAGAGCACCTGGCCCGAGGCCACTGACGCGGCACTGCTCGCCACGGGGTTCTTGAGCTTGGCGGCAACGGCTCTGGGGGTGGCTTGCTCGCCTCCGGCCATGAGTCCAACGGAGAGTAGAAGGCTCCATCCCGCAATCCCGCCCATCATCACAATCCGCTGGCTCATTCCCGATGGCTCCTTCGTGTGACACTCCATCCGCCCCGGCATCGTCACACACGCGCACGGTGGATTGCAACCGGTTGTGTCTCTTTTGGCGGCCTCGAATCGCCGTCACCGGCCCATTACCCAGGTGGTCATGCAGCGCTGGTCCTGCACGATCGTGGACTTGAGGGGATCGAGCAGCCGGGCGCCGAGTTGCGACGTGATCGTCATCACGCGGGATTCATCCACGAGGTAGTGTTCCGATCCATCCGGCGAAAGGAAGCGATTGTTCCCGAGCGGCTGCATGCGGTCTTCCATGCCAATCGACGACGCCAGCCGGCAGAAGAACACACCCCCCGGAGCGAGCACCCGCCACATCTCGCGCACCATGGCCTCGAAGTGCTGGTCATCGCGCGCGAAGTGGAGCACGGCGTTGCTGATGACGACATCCATCGACTGGTCGGCAAAGGGCAGGCGCTCGACCAGCTCCACGCCGAATCGGTCGGGCGACAGCCTGGGGAACAGGTGCGCGGCCAGGGCCCGGGCGGCGGCAACGGCGGCCGGATCGCGGTCGGTCGCCCACAGGTCGAATCCCTGGCGCAGCATGTAGACCAGGTTGCGGCCCGTGCCGCAGCCGGCATCGAGCACGCGCATGCCCACGGCGATGCGTCCGCGCAGCAACTGGTCGAACAGGTAGACGTCGATGTGGTCGAACTGCTCGAGCAGCGTCTCGGTCTTCACCATTACTTGCCTGGCGCGTAGGTCTTCTCGACGTGCCCCTCGAGCTGCTTCGGGTAGAAGTAGACCTCGCGCAGGTTGCCGGTGGCATAACGCTCGGCCTGGTCGTTGAAGTGCTTCGAGGTCAGGTCGCTGCTCAAGCCGCCGGCGGTGATGGCGCGGGCGCGCACGCCGTCCTTGCCGAACTCCACCGCGGCCACGAAGCTGTTGCCGCTCGACCCGTAGATCTTCTTGCTGCCGTTGTACGACCGGGCGCCAAACGACGCCAGCGAGCCCCAGCGCGCCGAGGCAAACCCCACCGGCGTGCTCGGCTTGTCGTCGGTGTAGGGATGCGCGATCTCGGGCGAGATGCGCTGGAAGCGGTTGACCTCGCCCCACGGCGTCTGCCACTTCCCGAAGTCGGCGGTGAGCTTGTCGGACGCCGCCGCCAGCGCCTCGAGCCGCTGCTGCCCCGTCGCCTTCGTGCGCATCTGCTCGTAAGTCGTGATGCCGGCCTTGCGCGCAGCGTCGGTAGACTTCGCCCACAGCTCCTCGCCCCAGAAGATGGCGAGTGACTGCGGCACCGAATCCACCGCCCAGCGGCGATCCCAGGCCTTCAGCAGCGCTACCTGCTCGGCCAGCTTCGCCTTGAGCGGGTTGACGGCCGGCGCCGCATCCCACGCCTTCAGCAGCAACGGGATCTGCAGGTCGAACTCGGGTTGCTGCGTGTCGAACCCGGCGGCGACGAGCGCGTCGATCGAGAAGTCCTTCCGGTTGTCGAGCACGCGAATGGCATGCACTCCACGCGGGTTCTCGCCGGCGCCGTCGAAATAGGCGGGGAAGTCGCCCTTCTTCTTGCTGTACTTGCCGGCTGCCATGAACGGCCAGTCGTTGGTGTTGTAGACCCAGCCGCCAGGCGGGTTCTCCACGCTGGGGCTGTCGTTCACGGCATGCACGCCCTGCCAGTCGTTGGCGGGGATGCTGCCGTCGACCGGCTTCGACCAATCCAGCTTCGGGTTGCGCTTGGGCACGAAATTCGAGTGGAAGTAGGCGATGTTGCCGTCGGCGTCGGCGTAGAGCGTGTCGTTCGACGAGTTGGTGTGCAGCTCCATCACCTGCTTGTACTCGGCGATGTTCTTCGTCTTGGTGCGGCCGTACGACTGCTGCAGCGCCTTGAGCGGCTGCTCCATGAGCGCCACCGCCACCCACGTGCCGTCCTGCTCGCGCACGATCGGGCCGTGGTGCGTGCGGTAGGTCGTGAACTCCCTGGTCGCCATCCCGGTGGCCGTCTTGTAGGGGATGGTGATCGTCTTGGCGCGTGCCTCGCGTTCTTCAGCGCCGTACTTGTAGAAGACCTTCCCGTCCTTCCGCACGATGGTCTCGAGGAACTCGTCGATGTTGTCGACGCCACTCGAGGTGTGCATCCAGCCGGCCCTTTCGTTGAAGCCCTGGTAGATGAAGAACTGGCCCCAGGTGAGCGCGCCGTAGGCGTTGAGGCCTTCGCTGCTCGTCATCTGGGCCTCTTCGCGGAACGAGAACGAGGTGTGCGGGTTGATCCAGAGCAGCGCCTTGCCGGCGGTGGTGTTGGCGGGTGCGACGGCAAAGCCGTTCGAGCCCGTCGGCTCGGGCGGCACCGACATGTAGCGCGGGTCCGGTTCCACCCGGGCCATGGCCGCGGGGTTCTTGCCGTAGAACGCCTCGAGGCGGGCGATCGACACGCTCTCGATGTCGCCGCCGATGCTGCCTTCGCTGAAGCTCAGGGCCATCCAGGGCTCGAACGTCGTGATCACGCGCGGCGTCACCTGCGGGTGCGTGTGCAGGTAGAAGTTGAGGCCGTCGGCCCAGGCGGTCATGAGCGCCTTCAGCGAATCTGGCGCCTTGGCGAACTCGGCCTTCAGCTCCACCGGGTCGATGAAGAGCTTCATGCGCAGGTCGCGGTAGATCTCCTTCTCGCCTTCGGCTTCCGCCAGACGGCCCAGCGCGTTGATGAAGTTGGTCTCCACGCGGTTGAAGTCGTCTTCGGCCTGGGCGTACATCAACCCGAACACGGCGTCGGCGTCGGTCTTGCCGGTGATGTGCGGAATGCCCCAGTCGTCGCGCACGATGGTGATGCCGGCGGCGCGGGTCTGCCAGGCGGCCACTTCAGGGCTCACGGCCGCCGCAGGCGGCGGCGCGGCCTTGCAGGAGAGGCCGGCAACGAGCAGGGCGAGCAGGGCAAAGCGGCGCTTCATGGTTACTCCGGAGGGCTCACCGGCGCTCGACGTGCGGGCCGACGGCGCAACGGATTGTGCCACAGAAGGCGGGTTCGTCGGCGAGATCTCATGCACGCCGCGCATGGATCAACTGGCGACGCTGCG